>Ga0310695_10011329_pt1 | contig 12776 bp, 9 predicted proteins | sample RumenRJG_04DNA_FD_203882 | JGI IMG/M metagenome (GOLD analysis project Ga0310695, IMG submission 203882) | Bovine rumen microbial communities from Lethbridge, Alberta, Canada - RJG_04 (v2) (version 2) | ecosystem: Host-associated > Mammals > Digestive system > Stomach > Rumen | place: Canada...
ACAATGCCGACGAGCAGACAGGTATCAACATCATCTGTCGTGCTATTGAGGAACCCCTGCGCCAGATTGTCAGCAATGCCGGAGAAGAGGGTGCTGTGGTTGTTCAGAAGGTTCGTGAGGGTAAGGGTGACTTCGGTTACAATGCCCGTTTGGACAAGTACGAGGACCTGCGCGAGGCTGGTGTCATCGATCCTGCCAAGGTTGCTCGTGTGGCTCTAGAGAATGCTGCTAGTATTGCCGGTATGTTCCTCACCACAGAGTGTCTCATCTGCGACAAGCCTGAGAAGGAACCCGCCATGCCGATGGGTGGTGCCCCAGGCATGGGTGGCATGATGTAAAAGTGAAGAATAAGGCTACGGGAGTCGTAGTACGAACGTAGTGTGATAACCTCCTTGGGGGCGGTCTGCAAGTTCCAGACTGCCCCCTTGTTGTATCATCATGCGACGTGACAGCGAGAGTCCGATGCCATTGCCCGTGCGTTTGATGGTGAAGAAAGGTACAAAGATGTTGCTACGGGCTTCAGCAGGAATCGGCAGACCGTCGTTGCTGATGTAAAGGGTGATGGGGGATGGATGGCGGCTGGCAGCCTGTAGTTCAATTTGGATCTGAAGGGCACTAGCTTCCATGGCATTTTTCACCAGATTGGTCAAGACTTGGCGTAGCATGGTAGGGTCAGCGCTGACGGTTATATGGTCTGCTACAGAACATTTAAACGAAAGAGTGGGGTAGAGCGGTGCAATGTCATCTATGAGAGGGCGCAGACGGATGGACTCAATGGAAGGCTGTTGCAGGTCAGACAATTTGCGGTAGGAGTCTATGAAGGTGTTCAGATGACTCGATGTGTTGTGTATAGCCCGTATGCCTTCCTCCAGTTTGGTGCCTTTCACGTCGGAGCGGGAAAGCAGCGACTGACTGATGCTGGCTATGGGTGCTGTGGCGTTCATGATTTCATGCGTCAGCACCCGTGTCAGCCGTTCCCACGACTCTACCTCGCTCTGGTTTACCTGCTGGCGAATGGTCTCGCCCAGTTGGTTCAGCGTGTTCTGCATGGCGCGCTCGCCAGGCAGCAGCCCGTCGGTAGGCAGCCGAAAGGTGAAGTCACGGTTGCGAATGGCTTCCTGCATCAGGTAGGCACGCTGGCGTAGTCGCCGTTGGTGATAGACGAACCACCAGCCAACAGCCACTATCGCCATACCTATTAATATATATAAGAACGTATCCATATAAGCGGTAGTTAACTAAAGTCGTTTCATCTTGTTGTAGAGCGTCTGCCGGGTGATGCCCAGCAGTTCGGCAGCCTTCGTCAGGTTGCCGTGACAGTGGTCGATGGCGCGGCGTATGTGTTCTGCTTCTGCCTCGTCCAGAGTGACAATTTCGGCCTGCATGTCCAGCACGTCTTTCAACTTGCGTATGAGTTCGTCGTTGTCCCAGGGCTTGGTGATGAAGTCGGCAGCACCGCTCTTCAGGCCGCGCACCGCCAGTTGGATGTCGGCGTAGGCTGTCAGCAGCACGACGGGCGTTTGCGGATGGTGCTTCTTGAGGGTGCGCAGCCATAGCAGCCCCTCGCTGCCGCTATTGACACCTAAGGTGAAGTTCATGTCGAGCAACACCAAGTCTACCGTCTCTTGAGCCATGACTTTCAGCAGGTTGTCTGGCTGGTTCAGTGTCAGTATGTGCTCGAAGGTCGTGTCCAGACAGAGGCGCAAGGCTGTCAGTATGGCCTCGTTGTCGTCGACTATCAGTATGGTTCCGTATTTGTTCATGCCTGCAAAGGTACGAAGAAAATATTATCCGGCTGTCAAAAAGTCATACGAAAAGGCGTCTAATTTTTAGACGTTTTGCATCCAGACGGTGCCAAAACCTTGCAGGCAGCACGGGAAAACCCTAACTTTGCAGGGTCAAAATACGAACGCAAGATGAAGAAACCATTTCTCATAGTTCTCGTTTTCGCTGCCAGCCACGCTTCGGCTCAGCCGGAGTGGACCGTGCAGCAGTGCATGCAGTATGCCGTAGCCCATAACACGCAAGTGCGGCAGGCAGAACTGAAGTTAGACAACTATCGTGCCAACCGGCTGGGAGCCATCGGCAATATGCTGCCATCGGTAGAGGCCGGCGTGGGTGTGCAGTACAATTTCGGACGAGCCATTGACCCGGAAACCAATATCTATACTGATGTCAGCACCTTCTATAATGGCTATTCGGTACAGGCCTCGCTGCCTGTGTTCGACGGCTTCAACCGGTTTCATGCCCTGCGGGCTGCGCAGGCCAGTGTGCTGATGGGAAAGAATGCCCTGCACCAACAGCAGGATCAGACGGCTCTGAAGGTGCTACAGGCCTTCACCAATGTGGCCTATTACGACGAGTTGGTGCATATGGCCGAGGAGAAGCGTCGGGAGACCGCCCTGCTGCTCCGTCAGACTCAAGTGATGCTGGAGGTGGGACGCAAGAGCCCTGCCGACGTGGCACTGGTGGAGTCGCAGCAGGCTGAGGCCGACTACGAGTTGACGCGTCAGCAGAATCTCAAGGCCTCGGCTCTGTTGGAACTGAAAAAGGAAATGAACTATCCGCTGGCAGACAGCCTACGGCTCACTACGAACGAGATTTCTCTGACCTCACGGTGCAGAGTGTGGCGTATGCAATCGGCTCGTGCCCGACGAGATTACGGCTCGTCGATAGTGAGCCGTAATCTCATTCCTGAACTTCAGCAGGCTTATCAATCTGTGTTGGTGTCACGCCATGAGTGGCTTCAGGCCCGTGCTGGTTTTTATCCGACTCTCTCGTTGAGTGCGGGCCTGAGCACCAGTTTCCATAAGACGCTACACTCAGACGAGACAGTGCCCTTCCGCGAACAGTTCAAGAACAACTTGGGCGAATATGTGTCGGCTACGCTACGCATTCCAATCTTCAATCGCCTGCAGACCCTCACGGGCATCCGCCGTGCCAGGAACAACTATCGCATCGCTCAGGAACAGTTCAAACAGAAACAATTGGAACTGGAGAAACTGAGTCGCGAGGCTTGGCAGGATATGCAGGCCTATCAACTGCAAATGCAGCAGATGGAGCGTAAGGTGAAAGCGGACAGTCTGGCCTACCTGTTGACGCGACGGCAGTACGAAGAAGGCCTGTCGACGGCTATCGACCTGCACACCACGTCCATCCAGCTGCTGAAGTCACGGGCCACACTCCTGCAGTGTAGGCTGATGGCGGTAGTCAAAGAACAATTAGTGAGATATTATCAAGGAGAAACAATATGGACAGAGTAATCGAGAAGACAAAGGCACAGCGGCTGATGAAATATTGGCCGTATGCGGTAGGATGCTTTTTGCTGTTGGCCATTGGCAGTTGGCTCATATTTGGCAACCACGCCACAACGCTGAAGGTAAACCAAGACGAACTGACTATCGGCGACGTGCAGAGGGCTGAGTTCAAGGACTATGTGCGCACCAACGGGCAGGTGATGCCCATCCAGGTGGTGCAGATATCGCCCGAGGAAGGCGGCATCGTGGTGGAACGGGTAGCCGAGGAAGGGGCAATGGTAAAGAAAGGTGATGTCATCGTGCGTCTGAGCAATTCTAACCTTGACCTCCAGATTCTGAATGCCGAGGCCGAACTGGCTGAGAAGCAGAACCTGCTGCGCAATACGCAGATAGCCATGCAACAAGACCGGCTGAAGAATCAGACGGAGCAGGCCCAGTTGGACATGGACACGCAGCGCAAGCAGCGCACCTATGAGCAGAACCGCAGGCTCCATCAGGAGAAACTAATCAGCAGGGAGGACTATGTAAAGTCGCAGGAGGACTACCAACTGTCAGCTCGCAAACGCCAGTTGGTGGTGAAGCGGCTGAAGCAGGACTCGCTCTACCGCACTGTGCAGATGGACCAGATGGAGGACAACCTGCAGAACATGCGGCGCAACGTGGTCTTGGTCCGTCAGCGCAAAGACAAGTTGGAGGTACGCTCCGCCATCGACGGTGAGTTAGGACTGTTGGACGTGGAACTGGGCCAGAGCGTGCAGTCAGGACAGAAGATAGGACAAATCAACGACCTCAGCGACTATAAGGTGCAGGCACAGATAGACGAACACTATATAGACCGTGTGCGGCAGGGGCTGACGGCTACCTTCTCACGTGGCGATAAGCAATACCAGTTGCAAGTGCGCAAGGTCTATCCCGAGGTGCGAGAAGGTAAGTTTCGTTGCGACTTCATCTTCCGGGGCGAGCGTCCAGAGAACATCCGCACAGGCCAGACCTACTATATCGACCTTGAACTGGGCCAGCCTGAGCAGGCAACAATCATTCCTCGCGGAACGTTTTTTCAAACGACAGGCGGGCAATGGATTTTCGTGTTGGACAAGAGTGGAAGCAAAGCCTATCGTCGCCAGATTCGCATAGGCCGCCAGAACCCCCAGCACTACGAAGTGCTCGAAGGCCTGGAGCCCGGCGAACGCATCGTTACCAGCGGCTACGAGGCATTCAAGGATAATGAAGTGCTGGTGTTTGAATAAAAATGTGTAACTTTGCAAAAAAATAAAGACAATGAAAATCATTATCAGGAACTTTACGTCCATATTCCGAAAGTTTGTTACAGCGAACGTGTTGAACCTGCTGGGCTTGAGCCTGGCTTTCGCCTCGTTCTTTGTCATCATGGCGCAGGTCAGCTACGACCTGGGCTACAACAAGAGTTTTACGGAGCACGAGAAGCTGTTCCGCCTGACATTGAAGTTAGGGCCTGGCATGGAGGACTATGGCGTGACGCTGCCCCGCCCACTGGTGGAGCAGTTGGCGGCAGCGTCGCCGCATATCAAGGGCTATGGCATCGAAGAGGGCTGGACAAGAATCGACCAGTTCTTGGTGGACGATCAGGAGTATTCGCTCAATCTGGTGTATGGCATCAACGACTTTATGAGCGTTTTCAAGTCAACCGTCATTTGCGGTGACTTGAGGGGATAGAACCAGTTGCCCAATATCGTGCTGCCGCGTTCAGAGGCCATGCGCATCTTCGGTACTGCCAATGCGGTGGGCAAAACCTTGAAATACAAATGGGTGGAAAGTTGGATATTCAATGTGTGTGCCGTGATAGAAGACTATCCGGAAAACAACTTTCTGCACGGCGTCAGTTTCAGAGGCACTAATGAAAACGAAGGCAACTACAACAATTGGAACTATCAGGCTTATATCCGTGTGGACGATACGGCCAACCTGCCGAACGTGATTACCGCCATGCGCCAGAAAGCCATCGAGCTGTTCAAAGATGATTTCAACATGACAACCCAGCAAGAGGAGGAAGCCCTGCAAGTGGTGTTGACGCCGATAGCCGATACCCATTTCGCGAAAGACCTCAGCAAAGATTCGCCCGACATCAAGTCGGTCAGCAGGAGTTCCGTCTATCTGCTCATCTGCTTCTCGCTGCTGATTGTAGTGATTGCCGCGGTCAACTTCATGAACTTCACCCTGGCCGAGACACCGCTGCGCATCCGCAGTATCAACACGCATAAAGTGTTGGGCGCATCGACGGCCGGTCTGCGCGGCAGTCTGCTGGCCGAGGCCGTCATCATCAGTCTGCTGGCATTCGCGGGGGCAATGGCGATGGTGTATCTGGCTCACGACTTGGGTTTGCAGAAGCTGGTGCAGGGCAGCATCCTGTTGCAGGATAACCTGTGGCTGGTAGGCATCACCCTGCTTATCAGCATCGTGGTGGGACTGTTGGCCGGGGCCTATCCGTCGTACTACGTCACGTCCTTCCCGCCAGCCTTGGTGCTGAAAGGCTCGTTCGGCCTGTCGCCCAAGGGTCGCGTTCTGCGCACCTCGCTGATTTGCCTGCAGTTCGTCGTGTCGTTCATGCTGGTCATCGGCGTGGGTATCATGTATCTGCAGAGCTACCTCATCTTCCACACCGACTACGGCTTCGACAAGGACGAAGTGATGGTGGTGCCGACAGCGCCCGACACGCGCAATCATGCCGATGCCATCGATGCCGACCTGCGCAAGATTCCCGGCATTGAGGGAGCTAGTCTGGCTGAGAGCGTCTTGGGCAGCAACGACCGCTACCAGACGTGGGGCAGAGGTGAGGGCGATAAGCACATGACGTTTACCTGCATCTTTGTCGACTGGCGTTTCCTCAGCGTGATGGGCATTGACATCGTGGAGGGACGCAATTTCCGCCAGACTAATGGCGATGTGTATATCTTTAATGAGTCGGCCAAGAAGAAATATCCCTGGCTCGCCGTTGATAAGCCTATCAATGACGAAGACATGCCTGTGGTCGGCTTCTGCGAGGACATCAAGTATGCTACCCTGCGCGTGGACGACAGCCAGCAGCCCATCGCCTTCTTGGTGCCCAGCCGTGACGGTTACTTTAAGGGAGGTTTCTGGCGCAACCACCTCTTAGTGCGTGTGGCGAAGGGCGTGGACAAGCGCGAGGCCAAAGAGAAAGTGCTGGACGTGGTGCTGAAATACGAACACGAAAGCAAGCCCGACATCAGCGACCTGCGCTACGTGGACGATGTGCTGGAGGAATCGTACCGTCAGGAAAGGCTCTTCACCCAGCAGATTCTGCTGTTCTCGCTGTTGGCCATCCTCATCAGCATCATCGGTGTGTTTGGCCTGACGATGTTCGAGAGCGAGTATCGCCGCAAGGAGATTGGCATCCGCAAGGTATTCGGCAGTTCTACGAAGGAAATCCTGATGATGTTCTGGAAGCGATACCTCTACATCCTGCTGGGCTGCTTCGTGGTGGCGGCTCCCATCGGTTACTTGGTGGGCCAGCACTGGCTCGAAGGCTTTGCCGTCCGTACCTCCGTATCGCCTTTGCTCTTCTTGGTGTCTTTCCTGCTCATCACGCTAATCACCATGCTGACGGTGACATACCAGAGTTGGAAGAATGCCAACGAGAACCCCATCAACAGCATCAAGACGGAGTAACCTTAACGGCCAAGTTGCTACTTATCGGGCGAAATCTGCCACTTTTTTGTTAGATTTCGCCCGAATTATTTGCTAATGTCAGGAGAATTCTATATCTTTGCATCGTGGAAGTTCCGTCACGGAAAATCCGTCACGGAATTGACGCTGTAGAATGATTGGTTATGGCAAAGAAGAACAACAAGCAACAGAACCCATTTGTGCTGGCAGAATATGTTGGACCAGAGTATTTCTGCGATAGGATAGAGGAGACAGAAGAATTGATAGCGAACCTTCAGAACGGGCGTAATACAACGCTAATATCGCCACGCAGAATCGGAAAAACCGGTCTCATCAGGAATGCTTTTTGCCAGATTCGGAAATCAGAAAAGGATGCTATCTGCATCTATATAGACATCTATTCCACTAAGAACCAGCATGACTTTGTGCAGGTGCTGGGAACAGCCATAGCCCAGTATGTGCTCTCTTTCGAACAGCAGGCTCTAAAGCGGCTGTTGCAGTTCTTCGGCTCATGGCGTCCTGTGTTCAGTGCCGACCCTGTCACGGGTATGCCGACAGTATCGGTTAGTATTGAAGCGGTTCAGACAGAAATGACACTGAAGATGATCTTTGACTACCTGAAGCAAAGCCGTCACAACATATTTATCGCTATAGACGAGTTCCAGCAGATAACCTATTATCCAGAGACTGGTACGGAGGCCTTGCTGCGCTCATACATGCAATTTGCTCCTAATGTCCATTTTGTCTTTTCTGGCAGTAAACAACATCTGATGGCACAGATATTTAACTCTCCTGACCGTCCTTTTTATCAAAGTACGACAGGCATGGGCCTGTACCCGCTGCACGAGGAAATCTATTACGACTTTGCCCGCCGTTTCTTTGAAGCCAGGAGGGGAAGTCTTTCCAAAGAGATATTTCATGTTATATACACGCGATTCGGTGGTATCACTGCCAATATTCAGCAGATGCTGAACCGACTATACGAACAGGGAAAGACTGTCAGCGAAGAGCGACAGGTAACGGAAGCCATACAGCATATCATCAATAGGAGTAGTATGCAATATGAGGGACTTGTGCTTTTCTTGACAGAAAATCAATTGTCGCTGTTAAAGGCCATTGCCAAAGCAGGCTGCGTGAAGAGTCCGCAGAGCAACGAGTTTATAAGAAACTACGAATTGCCAAGTGCCAGTAGCGTGAAAACTGCTCTGACGGTGCTCATAGATAAGGATCTGGTATATCATGATGCTCAAGGCTATACAGTTTATGACAAATTCTTTGATATTTGGCTGAAACAATTGATATAATCCTGCGTTATCGGTATAGCATTGTCAAAGAATCATACACCGAGGTGTCTAATTTTTAGACAATCAGCATCCGCCGGGGCCGAAAGTCTTGGCGGATTCGTTTTATTGGCTTAATTTTGCAAAAGAAAAAAGCTAAAAGAACGTATGAAGAGTTATTTCAGATTCCTGTCGCGCAACAAGCTATATACCTTTATTAATATAGCGGGGCTGGTGGTGTCGCTGATGTTCATCATCCTCATGGTTGACTATACGTGGCGACAGTACAGCATCGACTCGTGGCACAAGAATGCCGACCGCATCTATCTGATGGGCAATCAATCGAGCTTTTCCATGTTGCCGCAGGCTGCAAAGCAGATCGAGGACATTTGCCCGGAAGTTGAGCAGAAATGTTGTGTGATGAGCATGAGGGGTAAAATAAGATATCAGCAGCAGGAAGTAAAAGATGGTGTGAATGAGAATGGCATTATCATGGTGGCAGACTCTACTTTCTTCCATTTTTTTGACTTTGAGTTGAAAGCGGGAGACCGTCTGACAGCATTAGATGCTCCGGACAAGTGCGTCATTACGGAACGATTGGCGAAACGACTCTTCGGTGATAAGAATCCAATAGGCGAGTCATTACAGATTATTGGAGAGGGAGTGGCGGATTCGAGCAATACATTCGATAACTCCTTGTTTTATACCGTTAGTGCAGTTGCAAAGAATCTCGACTATACGGTACTGCCTAATGAAACGCAGATTATTGCCAATATGGAGCGCTATCCCCAGATTTTAGGCCATAAATTTGAAGACGATGACTATGCTTTCGGATCAGCAGGTGCCTGCAAGGCTTTCGTCATGCTTAAACCAGGTATGTCGATTGACGGCAAGCAGAAAGCCATCAATGACATGATTGACAAGAATTTCTCGCCTTTTTGGGGAGAATACAAGGTGAGCATTACACCGCTTAAAGATGCTATGTTTGTTCCCCAAAACGATGGGATGGGGCTCTTGAAAAGCGACAAAACACGACTCCATATCCTTTTGGCTTCCGTATTGGTTCTTCTTTTCTTTGCCGTTAGCAACTACATCAACCTGACTGTCGCCAATACGGGATTCCGCGCCAAGGAGATGGCAACGCGACGGCTTTTTGGCAGTAGGCAGCGCGAGATATCATGGAAACTGATAGCTGAATCCACACTGATGGTGGCGGTCTCGTTTGTTATTGGACTGCTTTTGGCACTTTCTTTTCAGCAAGATGCCATTCAACTATTCAAGGGTAAGATTGCATTGGTTGAAGACATCAATGTGGTGAGTGTGAGTTTCTGCGTGGGCTTTATACTGCTGGTGGGGTTCGTCTCGGGTGTCCTGCCCTCTTGGCAGATGTCGCGATTTCAGCCTATTGACATTGTGAAGGGCAACTTCCGCTTTCGCTCCAAGATGGTATTGGGGCGGTTGTTCATCATCTTACAGAATGTCATCACGGTGACCATGCTCACATCAAGCCTTGTCATTTGGTTTCAGTTGCGGCATCTTATTCATGCGCCTATCGGCTTCAATACAGAGAATCTCATCTATGTCATTAGTCCTGAAGGAAAGGACCAGGCAGTCAGGGAACATTTGGAGAAGATGCCTTTCGTAGAGAGAATCGGTACTTTTAGCGGTTCTACGTTTACCCCTTATTATGCATTTATGTGTGGTGTCAAACGAGGTGAAAAATATATCTCTTTGTTCCAGACAGATATGGACACCATCTCTTGGAACCTGTTGGGTCTGCATATCAAGAAGGACTACGGAGCCGGTAATGATGCCTATTACCTGAACGAAGAGGCTTTGCGGCAGTTGGATTATACGGAGGAAACGCGAGAGATAGATTGGGGCAATGGTGGAGAAAAGGATCCTATTGCCGGTGTGTTCAACGATATTCACACTATCAATGTTCTCACGCCTCAACAGCCATTTGCCATCAGATTATATAAGAACAAAGAGTTCCCTTGGTTTCTTGTAAAGACCAATGGCAACAAGCAGGCAAAAGCACGCATTAAGGATATGATGAAAGAGTTGGATGCAGATGATCCTAACGCAGAGAATGTATTGAGCATAGAGGACTGCATCGCCGAGACCTTCAAAGACCAGCAGAACACGCTGCGCATCGTCTCGCTCTTCACCCTCATTGCCATTATCATCTCGGTGCTGGGCTATGTGGGCCTGTCGCTCTTCTTCATCCGTCAGCGCAAGAAGGAGATAGCCATCCGCAAGGTGATGGGCTCTACGTCAGGCGAGGTGCTGCTGCTGATGCTCCGCACATTCTCCGTGCCCATGCTGATTTCGTTTGTCATCGCCGTACCCATATCGTGGTATATCATGAGCGACTGGCTCTCGAACTTCTCCTATCGCATCGCGCTCAGCCCCTGGATATTCGCTGTTGCCGGGTTTACCTGCTTCATCATTTCCCTGCTCACCGTTGTCATCCAGAGCTGGCGCGTTGCCACCAGCAATCCTGTAGATTACCTGAAAGCAGAATGAAAACGAGATACAGAGAAAATGTTTTTGGCATGAAGGGTATTTTATGTTCCCAACTTAGGAACATGTGTACCCAAGTTGGGAACATGTGTACCTAAGTTGCGAACTTATGTACCCAAGTTGGGAACATAAAAAACTATACGTAGAAAAAACATTTCTCTACCGTGTCCGTAAAAAAGTAAAAAGGTAAGAATATAAATAGTAAATAACAATGATGATTAAGTTAGAGAACATCCAGAAGGTCTTCCGTACTGAGGAGGTGGAGACCGTTGCCCTCGGGGGCGTGTCGTTTGAAGTGAAGAAAGGCGAGTTCGTGGCCATTATGGGGCCGTCGGGCTGTGGCAAGTCTACCTTATTAAATATATTGGGCTTGCTCGACAAACCCACCAGTGGCATCTATTATCTGGACGGCGAAGAAGTAGGCAGGCTGAAGGAAAGTCAGCGCACCCGAGTGCGCAAGGGGCAGATAGGCTTCGTGTTCCAGAGTTTCAACCTCATTGATGAGCTGAACGTAGAGGAGAACGTAGAACTGCCGCTGACCTATCTCGGTGTACCCAAGAAGGAACGCAAGGCGAGGGTAGAGGAGGTGTTGCGCCGTATGGCTATCTCGCATCGTGCCCACCATTTCCCCCAGCAGCTCTCCGGTGGTCAGCAGCAGCGCGTGGCCATAGCCCGTGCTGTGGTGATGAACCCCAAACTGATTCTGGCCGACGAGCCGACGGGTAACCTCGACTCGAAGAACGGCCTGGAGGTGATGCAGTTGCTGACACAACTGAACCAAGAGGGGACCACCGTCGTGATGGTGACTCACTCCGAGCGCGACGCCGGTTATGCCACCCGTGTCATCCGTATGTTGGACGGTATGTTGGTCAATGAGACTTTGCTGTAAATTTGTAACCTCAAGATATCAAAATAGTAGGTGTCGTCCCCAAAAGGCTGACACCTACTTGATTTAAATCAAATTCGTATCCACTTTTTATGCAAAACGCTTGCATGGAGTTGGAAAAGTTCCTAACTTTGCATCGTCAAAAGGTTACAACGGAGGAGTAAAGTTTTAAACCCCAGACAAATTAGTATAGGATTTAACAAAAAAGAGATATTTTTTTGATTTGTTTTAGTAGATTAGTTTTTAAGTAGTTTGTTTTAGGAATCGGATGTCGTGACGACATCTGATTTTTTTTGTCCTTCGTTGTTTGGTAATGTCAGCAGAAATGCGTATTTTTGCACGCATGTTGAGAACTATTGCTACTATGTTTGCTCTGCTGCTGCTTTTGCCCGTGTCGGCCCAGCAACAGCAATATCGCCCTGACGGCAGGGCTTTCGTGTGTGTCAACGGAAAGAACCGCTTTACCCGTGCGCTCTATGGTAGCCCTACGGAGTGGCGTGTGGAAACGAGTGACCGTCCTGTGTTTGCCGTCTACAAGAAGAAAGATTGTCGAAACGTGAAGTTCCGACTCAATGGCGTGAAACTGGACGAGGCAGATTATTGTCAGGCACGCTACGAGGATGGAATGCGCAGCTATGTGGTGCGCCACAAGTCGTGGGGGGCTCAGGCTGTACTCCGTCTGAAAGTGGTAGCCTCGCTGACTTCTGAGCAGGCATTGTGGCGATTTCAGACTGCAGGCTTTGAAGGTAATGTGAAAGTAGAGGCTATTGTCAGCAACATCCGTCAACCTAAATTGCGTCGCAATGGTGACTTGGGGGCAGATGACAAGGATGTCTTCGAGGCTGACGGCAAGACTCCCGTACAGTATCTGACTGCCACCTTGGATGAAGAAGGATTTGTGCGTTGCGACACGCTGACGCTGTTGATGGATCCTCGGGGCAGAGACCGCTTTGAGGAAGCCGAGGAAGCCATGCAGAAATTGGCAGGGCGCATAGTCTTTAACACTCCCGATCCTTACATTAATACGTTGGGCGGTGCCCTGGTGGTGGCTGCTGACGGCGACTGGGATGGAAAAACCTGGTTGCACGGTTGCATTGGCTGGCGCATGCCGTTGGCAGGCTGGCGTGCTGGTTATCTGGGCGACGTGCTGGGCTGGGCTGACAGGGC
>Ga0310695_10011332_pt1 | contig 12768 bp, 10 predicted proteins | sample RumenRJG_04DNA_FD_203882 | JGI IMG/M metagenome (GOLD analysis project Ga0310695, IMG submission 203882) | Bovine rumen microbial communities from Lethbridge, Alberta, Canada - RJG_04 (v2) (version 2) | ecosystem: Host-associated > Mammals > Digestive system > Stomach > Rumen | place: Canada...
TAATAATCTTTTTCATGATATATGTCACTTTTTCCTTGAAGGTTTGAATAGAATTCTTTGTCAGAAAACCATTCTGTTGATTCACCTGTGAAACCTTGTTCTTTTGATGAAGGGATTTTATTTTGGGTTAGGAGAATTGGAGGAGTTGAAGAGGAGAATTTGGGATTTCGTTTTTTTTTTTGCATTTTTTTTTTTTTTGTTGATTATTATTTTTTTGATTATTATTTTTTTTTTTAAAAATTTTTTTAATTTAATTTTTTTTTTTTAATTTTTTTATTTATAATTTTATTTATACAAGGTGGATTCCTTTTCTTAATAATAAAAATATTATATTAGCAAGTTCATCACCTCGAAGAAAGGAAATATTATCGGAATTAGGATTTAAATTTGAAATTCATAAAAGTGAATTTGAAGAAAATATATCAAAAGATAATATATCCCCAAGTAAATACGTTGAAGAAACCTGTAATGGAAAATTTGAATATTACTTAAAAAACCAAAGAAATTTTCCATGTGATTTATTAATAACAGCAGATTCAATAATAGAATTCAATAATAAAATATTAGAAAAACCAAAAGATAAAAATGAATTAAAAGAATGGTTTAAATTATATTCAAATAATAAAATAATAGTTCATACATATATGGTAATAGGAATAATAAATAAAGATTTTAATTGTATTAAAAAAGAAAAATTTTTAACTTCAACAAATGTAATTTTTGATGAAATTTCAGAAGATGAAATTAATGATTATATTAATACAAATGATCCTTATGATAAAGCAGGAGGTTTTGGTATTCAAGCAAGTGCAAAAATATTTATAAAAGGAATTGAAGGTGATTATTATAATGTTGTTGGATTTCCAGTAAATTCATTTATTAAGCATTTAAATAAATTATTAAATGATGTTTATGGAAAAGTTAATAAATAATATTAAAAAAAAATTTAAATTATTATTTATTTTTTTTTAAATAAAATTCAATATAATACCAATTAAAGTAATAAAACAAAACATTTCTTCATTTTCAAATTTTATTGTTATACAATCATCTGTGTTTGGGTCTATTAAACGAGATGATGATATATGAAGAGATAATGAGCCTTTTTGTAATATTTCACCGTAACATATTACTTTAAAGTCAGTTTTTTCTAATTGAATTGTTTTTATTATTTCTTCTGTCATATGACTTAACCAATGTTTTACTTCTTCTGAATCATAATTTTTTCCATCTAAATATTTTTTTATTGTTGAATCTATTAAATTGGAATATTCGGTTTTTTTATCTGAGAATTTTATTTCTTGTTTAGTTGACATTTTTGTTTTTTATAACATTTTTATATTTATAAATTTTTCAATGTATTTTTTAATAAATATTATTATTTTTTTTTATTTTTAAAAATTAATATAATGGAAAAAGAAACTTTTCGTTCTTGTGATGATATTATATTAAATTATGAACCACTCCTTTCAGCAAAAAGAAAAGTTAAAATGTCAATAAGTGAAAATGCTGATAAAATAAGACAATTACTAAAACTTAATAATTATTTAAAAGAGAAAATATTAAACACATCTGAAAAAAATTTAGTTTTAAAAGGAATTCTAACTCAACTGATAAAAGGTAAAATTTCAAAACAAAAAAAAATATTAATAATAAATAATATTAATGAAAGGAATAAAAATATTTCAGAAAAAAATAAAAAATTAAAGGAAAATATAAACAGTATAAATGAAAAAATAAATGATTTAAATAATATATTAAAAAATGAAATTGATGAACAATTAAATGAATTGAATATATTAAAAGATGATTTATTTATATTATTAAATCAAATTAATTTAAAAAATAATTATATAGAAAATTATAAAGAGAAAATAAAAAATTTTAATTGTATACAAGAAAGAATCAGAGAAATTTATATAGATAAAACATTAAAAGATCAATGTGATCAATATTTTTTAAGACAATCAATTTCACTTCAAGAAAAATTACAAAAAGAATTAAAGGATTTAAATAAAGTAAAACAAAAAATAACAGAATTAATCAATGAAAAAGAAATAATATCTTCATATACTAAATTATTAAATGGACCTAAAAATTTAATTTCTGAAAAAGGAATTGTTTGGGAAACTGAAAGAGAAAATGATATAGAAAATAATAGTGAAGAAGAAAAAAGTATTGTATTTAGAGATTTTGAATTATCTTCTTATTCAATTTCAGAATGTTTTGATATTGAAAATGAAAGTCCAATTAAAATAAGTCCTATTTTTTTACATATTCCTGATAAAATTCATATGGAATCATCAAATATTAAAAAAAAAATTATTAAAGAAATAAAAAATAATAATTCTTTTGAGGAAAATAATATAATTAACAATAATAATGGTAATAATGATTCTTTAAATAAAAAAATAAATGCTATTCCTAAATTAAATTTAAATCAAATTCAATTTAATAAAAATAATAAAAATATTCATAATATTAATATTAATTTAAAAAAAACAACAAATTCTAAAAAATCAAAAAATAATATAACATCAAAATCTGTTGAAAATATTAAAGATAATAATAATAATTCATTTAATAAATCATATTATGATTATGAAGAAAAAATTGAAGATATGAAAGAAAATATATATAATATAAAAGAAAAAATTTCAAAAAATAAAAAATTAATTAAAAAATTTAAAAAATTTTGTAAGCAATGTATGAAAACTTATGATTCTTCATTTTTATTCGAATCAAATTATATGATTACTTTGAATACAGATAAATATAAATAATAATATTTAATTTTTTATAAATATATTTTATTCTTTATATAATTTTATTATTTATTCATAAATCATTTCAAAGATAATTTTTTGAAAGATTAAAATAGAATTTGTCAAAATATTATTTAGATTCATAATAATTTTATATGTAAATAAATAAATAATAATAAAAAATAGAAAATTTAAATTTAATATAATTCTATAAAAAAATTTTAAATGATAATTATTATTAACTAATTAATTAATAAAAGCAAATAGTTCATATAAAAAATCATATTTACCATAAAATCAAAATTAATAAAAATAAATGATGTAATAGAAAGAAATTGTTATGGAAAAAAATTAAACTATGTTTTTAAAATATTATTTTTTAAAAAAATAATAATCAAAATAAGAATTACAATCATATAAAAACATTTTATATATAAATGATTAATTTTTTATAACTTTTTATAAAACAATATACAAAAATTATTATTTAATATTTATTTGTTAATACGAATTTTGCACTTAATTTTAACTTTTCAGATAAATTTTTTAATAATTGTTTTTTTTCTAATAAAAATTTTTCATTTAAATTCTTCAATTCTATTTTATATTTGTTTAATTTTTTATTTAATTTATCAACTTTGTGTTTCTTATTATCAACTAATTGAAAATTTTCAATTAATTCATTATTAATTGAATCTAATTCTTTTTTAATTTTCTTTAATTTACTTTCCATTTTTTCTTCTATACTTTTTCCTTTAAAAATATTCTTAATATATTTATATTTATATTTTTTATCTTTATTTTCTGTAAAAGAATTTTTATTTAATATAATATTATCATCAAAATGTTCTTCTTTAATTGAATTTTTATGTGAATTATTTCTATGAATTACAACTTCATATCCATTTTTTTCTTCAATTAAAACATCCAATTTAATTTTTAATTTATTTAATTTATGTAATTGATGTTCATAACTTTTTTTAGCTTGTTGAAAATCTTTATTAATTTTATCAATTTTATATAAAAGATTATTTCTCATTTCTTCTTCTTTTTCATTACAACTATTTAATTCTTTATTATATATTTCAATACATTCATTTTGATCAGTTTCCCATGCATTTTTAGGATCATATAATTTTTCTTTAACTTGTTCAATAAAAAATTCTTCTCTTAATTCATTTAATTTTTTATTTGTAATTTTATAATTTTTATATTGTTGAATAATATTTTTAAAATTCATTTGATTTATATTTTGAGCATTTGATTTAAAAAATAAACTAAAAGAATTTAAATCCATTTTCATTAATTTATCTTTCATAAAATATAAAAATATCATTGAAAATTTAAATATTGCTTTCCATTTATCAATAATAAAAATATCCCATACTTTATATAAAACATTAAAAGGTAAATAATTAGAAAAAATTGTAATAATCCATTTAGAAAAAAATAAATCTGCATTAATTTGAGCTTTTTGTAAATGATTAAATAATTCAGGGAAATATATTTTTATATAATAATTTAATTGAAAAATTCTAATATTATAATCAGGCATATTTTTTAAAAATAATAAATTTAATTCTATATCATCAATAAAAGATAAAAAAATCCAAAAACAAATTTGTTCATTTTCTATAAAATTTATTAAAGCTCCTGCTATAAAATTCATTCCTTGACAATAACCAATTTCAGGTCTTATAAAAGCTACTGAATTTAAAATATTTTTTAATAAATCATTCCCATTTCCTTTTGTAAATTTTTCTGTATAAAAAGTTCTATTTATATCTTTTTCAATTTCTAAACATATTTTTTTTAATCTTTTATCTGTATCTTGTTTTTCATTCGATAATTTTTTTATATTTTCATATAATTTACTATTAATATTATAATCAATTAATTCTTTTAAAATAGTTTCTTTCATTTTATTAATATCAATATTTGATGTATAAAATAATAATCTATTTTTTTCTGTTATACAACCTAATATTGCATATTTTTTTATTATTTTTCTATTTTTTAATATTTTATATACGTATTTATTTAGTTGTTGAAAATTCAGTAAATCTTCATAATCCAAAAAAGATATTAGAATTATTATTGTTTTTTCATTTTCTGATTTGAATATTTCATTTATATATTTTTCATATTTTCCTTTTGAAATATTATTTTTTGTAGATGTGATATTATTCTTTTCCATTAATATGAAAAGAAATAAAAATAAAATAATAAATTAATTAAAAAAACTATTAATTAATAATAAAAAAACAATTTTTCCCAAAAAAAATAAAGTAAAAATATTTTCTTAAATAAATGGCAGAAATATTACCAAAATACAATTTCAAAAAAATTGAAGATTTACTATCAGACTCGGCAAGAGTAACATCAGATAAATTATCTCATAGAACTCATTCTCAATCATCATTTAATTTAAAGAAACAATCAAGTTTCCAAAACATAAATCCTAATAATTATTCATATAGAACAAATATAAAAAATTCTAAAAGACAATTATCTAATAATTCAAATAAATTCATGAATACAATATCATCAAAAAATAATTCAACATATCAAACAAATTTTACTAATCAAATAAAAACAATGGAAAATTTAATAAATATAGTAAAAGAAAATGCATTTGAGAAACATAAACAAGATATTATTGATAAAACAAATCAAAGAAATGAATTAAAAAATAATGTAAATATTTTAGAAACTTATGTTAAATTAAATAGAATAGCAAAAACGAATTTTAAAAGTTTATCTAAAGGAATAAATAGAGAAAATGAAAGATTAACTTTTCAATCTGAAAAAGCAAATCGAGAATCACATTATTTTAATCAATTAATGCCAGAAATAAGAAAAGAAGTTGATGATATGAAAAAAGAAATTGAATTTAGACATGAAGAAACTAAAAATTTAAATAATGAAAAAATGCTTATTCAAAAAGAATTATCTCATTTACATGATGAAATTAAAAAATATAATTGGTTAAATACTGAAACTTTTAATCAAAAAGAAAAAATAAAAAATACTCTTGATTTATTTAAAAATCATATTATTAAACAAAAAGAAAAGTTAAATTTGCAAATTAATAAAACAAATGAATTAATGGGAAGTTTAGCTTATTTAGCAAAAAAATCTCAAATTGAAAATCAATATTAATTTTAATTTTTTTTGATTTAATAATTTTTTCTTATTTTTTAAAATTTTTTTTTTCAATATTTTAATTTCATTTTTTTTTATAAAATGGAAAATGATATAAATAATTTTCAATTTGCTAAATATCATAAAATAAATATATTAGGGAATAAAGGAGTAGGAAAAAAAACTTTATTAAAAGAATTTAAAAAATTTAATAATCAAAATTATAATGAAAATTTAAAAGATGATGAAGATGAAAATGATGATGAAAATGATTCTTCAAAAATTATAGAACAACCAATAGAAAGATTAAAAATTCAATTAAAAAATGGAATATTTTTATATTTAAATATTTATATAACAAATTTAGATGATATGAATTTTATAAAAGATACAAATAAATATATTTTATATAATTCTGAAATAATAATTTTAATGATAGATATAACAAAATCAAATTCATTCGAAATAATAAAAGAATATTTAGAATTCACAATACCAAAAAATGACTTAGAAGAAAATAAAAATAATAATGATTTTTTTAATAACAAACAATTAATTTTATTAGCAAATAAAATTGATTTAGATTCTGATAGAGAAGTAGGAAGTTATGAATTAAATCAATTGATAGAATTATATCCAAAAATGAAATTAATTGAAATTTCTTTAAAAAATTTTGACATTTTTGAAGATTTATTAAATATAATCTATTTCACATTTGAACAAGAAAATTTTAATCTTTATAATATAATTCAATTAAAAGAACCACTTCAAATTTCAAAAAATAATAATATCCAAAATATCGATTCATTAATGACAATATTTTTATTAGGTAATTCAGGTGTAGGAAAAACTTCTTTTATGGGAAGATTTTTCCAAAATTATTTTAATTCAAGTACTTTAAGTACTTTAGGATTTGATGTAGGAAAAACAATAATAAAAGTAAATAATAAATTTTTTAGACTTGAAGTTTGGGATACTGCAGGACAAGAAAGATTAAGAAGTATACCTAAAAAATTTTATATTAAAGGTGATGCTTTTATTCTTATGTTTGATATTACTAATGAAAAAAGTTTTAATGATTTAAATCAATGGATTAAAGATATATGTGAAGCTAGAAATAATAATAATGATATTATCAATGATGCTATTATTTATTTAATTGGGAATAAAATTGATGATATTGATAATAGGAAAGTTCTTAGTGAAAATGCTGAAAATTATGCTAAGGAAAAATTTATTAGTTATATGGAAGTTTCTTGTAAAAATGGAATTAATATTTATGATGTTATGATTAATATTATTCTTGATACTTCAAAAAAATGTAATTATATTAGGAATAGTTTTTTTTTAGGTAATATGAAAAAAGATAAAAAGAAATGTTTTAATTGTTAATATTTATTTATTATTTAATAAAATAGAATATTCAATAGATATCAATTAATAAAATTATATATTTTTACAAAATTATTAAATTAAGAAATATAAAAATATTTTATATTAAAAGAATTTTAAGTTGTAATCTGTTTTAAAATTTAATTTTTTTTTTTATAATTATATTTATATTTTAATTAATATATATTACATCAAATTTTATTTTAATTAATTTTTTTTTAATAATTGAAATTTATTATAATAATTTTATTTATATATTAAAAATCTATAAATTTTGTTTTCTATTAAAACTTCCTCTATTAGATAAAGACTTTTTAATTAAAGCTTCATTAATTTTATATTTAGTATTAATTTCGGTTTTATAAGGAATAACATTTTTTTTACTATTATTCCTAATTCTTGTAATATAACCAAAAGAAGAATAATTTTTAGTTTTAGATAAAAATTTCTCAGTTAAAAAATAAGGAGAAGAAGAAATAGGTCTTTTAATTTTTTTTATAGTTTTTTGTTTAGTTAAAGAAGAAGTAGTATATACTTGAAGTGGAGTTAATTTATCATTTCTTAAATAAATTTTTTTATTTAATGAATTATTTGTTAATAAAGGAGAATATTTTCTTTTTTTCATTTTTGAACAATGAAAACTTAGACTATATCTTTTTTTTATAAGATTTCTTTGGAATGAATATTGTTTTTTTAATCTTTCTAATTCAATTGGAGTATGTTGTCTTTTAAATAATTTTTTCCTATCAAAAATAACTCTTGGATATAATATATTATTATTTTTTATATTTTCAATTCTATGTGTTTTCATATTTATATCTTGTATTTTATCTAATTCTTTTGTCATTTTATGAAATATATTTTTATAATTTCTCATTCTTTCTTCTGATATTTTATTAATTGATTTTATTATCATTTCTTTATTTTGTTTATTTATTTCTTTATAATTATTTTCTTTTTTATTTTTATTTATTGATTTATAATCATCTGAATTATGATAATTTTCTAAAAGAGTTTCTATATCTTGTATTTCTTTAATATTTTTTTGTATTTTTTTATTTGTTTCAACGACATAATCAATTAAATAATTATATAAATCATTTATTGATTTTTCATTTGAAGGTTCTGTTGTACTAATATTATTAATAGAATCAAATTTAATATTTTGATTAATTGAAATACTTTTTATACTATTAATTGTATTACATTCCTTCCTATTTTTTTTACTATCACTTTTTTCATTTGTAAACTCCATAAATTTATAATTTTATTTTAAATTTCAAATAAAAAAATTAACAATTAAAAAAATAAAAAAAAAATAAAAAAAATACATATAAAACCTTAATATTAAAAAAAAAAAATGGCAACTTTAACACGAGAAATGATAGTAAAAAAGTCTCAAAATTACAATTTAGACACAATAACCCAATTAAACATGTGGGGACAATATCTTCAAAATATTTCAATAATAAGAGAAATGGTATCATTAACAAGTGTAACATTTAGTAAAAATCAAATAAAATCATTAAAAGATTTTCAATATTTATCAAAATTAAAGCAATTATCATTAAAAGATAATTTAATAAATGATTTTAAAGAATTAAATTATTTAAAACCATGTACTCAATTAAGAGAATTATGGTTAGAACAAAATCCAATAAGTTCAAAACCAGGATATAGATATATAGTAATAAGATATCTTCCTTTTTTATCTAAATTAGATAATATTGAAATAAGTGATGATGATAGAGAAGGAGCAAGTCAAATTGAATCTTTTGAAAATAGAGAAAAAATAAAAAATAATTATAAAAATGATAAAAATGATTTTAAAAATTTTAAATATGAAAAAAAAGAAAATCCATATCAAAGAGATTTAATTTATGATAGGAGAAGACAAGATAAAAAATATGATAATGTTGGAATGTATAATAAAATACCTTCTGATAGAAATGTTAATAATGATTATTATTATTATGAAAATCAAAATAGGGGAAATTATAGAAATGGTCCTTTTGATTATAGGGGAAATAGACCTCAAAGTCAAGAAAGAAATGTTGGAGTTATGAATAGTATTTCTATTTTGTTAAAGGATATGAATAGAGATGAGTTAAAATATATTTTGAATGAAATTAATAAGAAAATTGATATGATTTAAAAATATTTTTTTTTAATTAATATATTCATGGTTTTTTATTATTATATTATATTTTGTTTTTTAACTTTTGATTTATTTATAAATTGAAGTAAAAAAGTTTCTAATTATTTTTAAATTAATTTTTTTTATATGAAATATTTATTGAGTTTGATTTTTAGTTTTTATTAAAAAATATTATCTAATTAGAAATAATTTTTGATATTAATTTATATAACATATTAAAAAAATAATTTGATTTTTCCTTTGAATATGATATTATATAATCATTATTTTAAATCTTCAAATTTAAAATTTATATATATAAATATTGTTTTTAATATTAATATGAAATAAATATCAAAATTAATATATTGCTTTTTTCAAAAATTATAATAAGAATATATAATAATTTAATTAAAAATATGTATACAATATTTAGAAATATTAAATAATTTAATCAGGATTCCTTTTAATCCCCAAAAATTCATTTCTAAAATTATTATTCGTCTCTATATCACTTTTCCCAATAATCATATTATTATTTCCTTTATTCACATTATTATTAATACTATTATTATTATTATTCCCAGCATTAATATTATTATTAGGATTATTCATAAGATTAATATTATTAATTAAATTTCTATTTCCTCTATTAGCTTCCATTAAAATTTTATTTTGTTTATAATCTTTCCTAGATTGATATTCATGAGAATCTTCTCCAATAATAGTTAATTCTTCAGGTTTACACATAATAGGTTCAAATTTAAAAAAATCATGTTCTAAAGCTTCTTTAACAGTAATTCTTTTACTAGGATCTAAAATAAGCATTTTACTTAATAAATCAAAAGTAATATCATCAACTTTTTTATTATCTTTATAAATTTCCCTTAAATTAAAAGTATAATTAGCATTAGGACACATATCTTTCCAATGAATTAATTTAGTAACACCTTTCCAACTATCTTCATTAGGAATACCACATTTTTCAAAAATTTTCTCAATTTGTTCATTATCACTTCTTCCATTAAATAAAGGGAAACCAGTTAACAATTCACTAAAAACACAACCAATACTCCAAACATCAATAGCAAAACCATAATTAGTTTCACCTAAAAGTAATTCAGGAGCTCTATACCATAAAGTAACAACTCTATTAGTATATCTTTTAGCAATATTTGGATTTGGATTTATAATTCTAGCTAAACCAAAATCACCAATTTTAATTTCTCCTTTATTATTTAATAAAATATTTGCACTTTTTATATCTCTGTGTATTATATTATTTTTATGTAAATATCCTATTCCATTTAAAATTTGATGTAAAATACATTTTATTTCTGATAATGAGTAATTTATGTGAAATGTACTTAGGACAGATAAATCATGTTCCATATATTCGAAAACTAAATAAAAATTACCTCTATTTTTATTTTTTTCATTTGGTTCTGATAATACTATTTCTATTAATTTTAAAATATTTTGATGATGGAGACGTTTCATTATTAAAATTTCACGCATTGCTGTTATTGGGAATCCTTCATTTTCATTTATTAATATTTTTTTTAATGCTACGTAATTTGTGTTTGTTTTTGATTTATATTGTGCTTTATATACTTTTCCAAATGTTCCTTCACCTACTTGAGATATTCTACTATATAATGATGCATCACGGCAACGCCAGTCTTTCATTGGTATTCTTTTTGAGGAATTTTGATTGTTTAAAGAGTCATTTGAAGAATAATTTAATGACATTTTTTTATTTATTTGTTTTTTTAGAGTAATTTTTGGTTTTTTATTTATTTTAACAATTATTTTTTTAAATTCTAAAATAATCAATTATTAATAAATAAATTAAATATAAATATAATTCAAAAAAAAAAATAAAAATTAATTAGTAATCTACACAAAAATTTAAAAAAAAAAATATAAAAAATCTCTTTTAAAAAAATAAAAATTAAATCCTTAATAATTCAAATTGAATATAAAAAAACCATATAAAAAAAAATGAAGCTCATAATAAAAAACATAAAACAAGTTCCTCATATAGTAGAAGTTCCCTCAGATCAAATAACAGTAAAAGAATTAAAACAAGAAATAGAAAAAGTCCATGGTTTTGATGCAAACAACCTAAAATTATTATACAACGGAGTAGTTTTAGATGACACAAAAACATTAGAATCATACAAAATACAAGATGAGTACGTTCTTATAATGATGAACACAAAAGCAAAAGTCCAAAACGTTCAAAAAGAAGAACCTAAAAAAGAAGAAAATAAACCACAAGAAAATCAACCAAAAAAGGAAGAAAATAATCCAAAATCAAATGAAAAAGATTATACAGAACAAATTAATAATTTAGCAGATATGGGTTATCCTAAAAGTGAAGCTGAAGCAGCAGTAAAAGCAGCTCGTGGAAATATTGAATTAGCAGTAGAATTTTTAACAAATGGTATTCCTTCTGATTTGCCTAATTTCTCAAATGAAAATATAGAAAGTGAACATAATGATTTATCAAATATTGCAAGTGTAATTAAAGTCCTTTGTCATAATCGTCCTGAAGCATTGCAAACAATATTAATGAATATTCAAAACAATGATCCAGAATTATTTGAAAGAATAAAAGAAAATGAAACAGAATTTAAAAATTTATTACAAGGAGAACCAAATGAAAATGATATAAGAGCTTTTCAACAATTTTCACAAAGTATGAATTTGGGAATTCAAGGATTAGGAAGTGGACATGTTGAAAGACAACCTCCAGGAACTATTATGATTACTAAAGAAGAAAGTGAAGCTATGAAAAGATTAAAGGAACTTGGTGGGTTTAGTGATACTGAAGCTTTACAAGCTCTTAGAGCTTGTGAAGGAAATGAAGAATTAGCTGCTAATTTTTTACTTGAGAGTAAATTTAATGATTTTAATTTTCAAGTTGTTGATCAACCTAATTTACAAAGTCAAAATAAAGAAGAGAAAAAGGAAGAAAAAAAAGAAGAGAAAAAAGAGGAAAAGAAAGAAGAGGAAAAAAAAGAACCTTAATTTTTAATTTTTGGGCTTTTTAAAAGTTTTTTTTATCTTTTTTTTTTTTGTTTTTTCTTTTTTTTTTAGATTTTTTGGGATTTTTTTGAGGTTTTTTTATTTTATGGCTTTGTTTTAATTAAATAATAAATATTTTTAAAAATCTTAATTTTAAATATAAAAAATAAATTATTATATTTATTTTAACTATAGTTTTAAATTTTTAATTTTTTTGAAAAATAATATTGTATTCATGAAAAGTATTTGATTAATTCAAAATATAGAACAAATAATTATTTTTTAATAATTGATGTT
>Ga0310695_10011333_pt1 | contig 12768 bp, 9 predicted proteins | sample RumenRJG_04DNA_FD_203882 | JGI IMG/M metagenome (GOLD analysis project Ga0310695, IMG submission 203882) | Bovine rumen microbial communities from Lethbridge, Alberta, Canada - RJG_04 (v2) (version 2) | ecosystem: Host-associated > Mammals > Digestive system > Stomach > Rumen | place: Canada...
CACCTGTGATGATTGATGTAAGGTTAGAGTCGAAGATTGCAGAGAATGCGTTGCTGTAACCAGCAGAGATTGCATCGGCAACATGCTTGCCAGCCTTCATCTCTTCCTTAGTACGCTCGTAGATAAGTACGTTGGCATCAACCGCCATACCAAGCGAAAGAACCATACCGGCAATACCACTCATTGTAAGTGCAGCCTGGAATGATGTCAATACACCGAGTGTGAAGAAGAAGTTGAGCACAAGTGCACCGTTTGCAACCATACCTGGAGTGAAGCCGTACATTGCGCACATGTAAATCATAAGGATGATGAACGCAATTACGAACGATGTGATTCCCTGATTGATTGACTCCTGACCAAGTGACGGACCTACGATGTCTTCCTGCACGATGTGTGTAGGAGCAGGCATCTTACCTGACTTCAACACGTTAGCCAAGTCCTTTGTATCTTCTGGAGTGAAGTTACCTGTAATCTGTGAGTTACCGCCGTTAATCTCGTTGTTTACGTTTGGAGCACTATATACCAAACCGTCAAGAACGATAGCGATGGCTCTGCCTACGTTAGCCTTTGTAAGGGCAGCCCAGCGACGTGCACCGTCTGAGTTCATCTGCATGCTTACGCATGGGCGACCAGTTGTGTGGTCGAACTCGTCCTTAGCATCTGTAACGACATCACCCTCGAGTGGTGCTCTGCCATCGCGCTGAGTAACCTTGATTGCATACAACTCGAAGTATTCAGTCTTGTTCTTCTCGCCGAATGTAACGCCCTTAACACCCCACTTCAAAGAAAGGTCTGAAGGAAGAGTGTTCTTAGCCATAGCCAAGTACTTGTTGATATCGGCAGTATCGCGTGCAACTGCGTAACCTACAACACAACCATAGTTTGCAGGGTTAAGCTTTGACAAAAGAGGGTGCTCCTTGTCAACAATAGCAGAACTCTTCTTTGCAACATCGCTCTTGTTAGTCAACGCGCTAAGGGTCTCTGTAACGCTCTTAGCAGAAGACTGGGCAACGGCAGCTGTGTCGGCTGTTGCAGCCTTTGCAGTTGTGTCGGTGCCTGCAATAATATCGCGAACGTGCTCGTCTGCGCTTACAAGGAACGGATATACCTCGTTAGCATCGTAAGTCTCCCAGAACTCAAGGTTTGCAGAACCCTGCAACAACTTACGCACACGCTCTGGCTCCTTGATACCCGGCATCTCGACCATGATTCGGCCAGTCTGACCTTCAAGAGTCTGGATGTTTGGCTGAGCCACACCGAAACGGTCGATACGAGTACGAAGTACATTGTAAGAGTTATCTACAGCCGCCTTAACCTCCTCGCGCAATACGCTTTCAACTTCTGAGTCTGAACTTGATGTGCTTACCTTGCCCTTAAGCTGCTGAGTTGCGAAAATCTCAGCAAGACGAGAGTTTGGTGCTAATTTGTGATACTCTGAAACGAATAATGTGATGAAATCTTTCTGGCTCTGCTCTGCCTGTGCAGCAGCATTGGCAACAGCATCGTTGAAAGCCTTGTCAGTCTTGTGGTCAGCCAATGTCTTTACAACATCTGGCACAGAAACCTCAAGGATAACGTTCATACCGCCCTTCAAGTCAAGGCCAAGGCCGATTTCCATCTCGCGACATTCTTTTAGTGTATAGATATTCAGATACACCTTTTCCTTCATGACAGAGTCAAGGAAAGCCGCGCCTTCTTCCTTGCCCATTGCAGCCGCCTTACTTTCGTAGTGGCGAGTTACAAATGAGAAAGACAGGTAAAAGATGCAAATGAGTGTCAGCAACACCGCAAAAATCTTTACGAATCCTTTGTTTTGCATTTTTTTAGATTATAATTTATTTTTATTATTTCCTATCGCAAATGCAGTTGAACATTGCAAAAAACGTCCAATAAGCGCGCAAATATAATTATTTTTTATCTTTTTCGCGGCACTTCGCGCACTTTTTTATAAATATTTATGATAAAAAGTGTCTATTTCCGTCTCTGCAAGTACGCAAATATCGGATTATGGTCTGATTTGGAGATTGAATTATCCACCTTGCAGTACTTAACGTCCCACTTATCGTTTATCATTATATTGTCTATTCTGAAGAAGAATCCGCGCTGGTTGTAGGATATTCCGGGGCCTTTTCCGGCAGCCGTGTGACAATCTGTAAGATTCTCGCTTATACGATTATGCGTGTACGAGATTGGTGGGTCGTTGAAGTCGCCGCACACGATGAGCGGATATTTTGTTCTCAGCGTGTCTATCACCTCTGCTACGGCATCAACCTGCACGGCTCTTCGTGCCGAGGCATTCGACAGTTTGCCGATAATCATCTTCGAGTCGCCCGGCATGGTGTTCACATCATGCTCTTTTATGATATTCTTGTACGTTGTCTTCTCCTCGGGGGTTAGCCTGTTGCTCTCGAAATGATTGTTCACAATAGCTACCGTATCGCCATCAATAAGAAGTTTATACACAAGAGTTCCGTTACCCTCTGCCGGATATACCACCTTATTTATATATACAATAGGATATCTTGAAAAGCATGCAAGACCGTTTTTTATGTGAATTGTGTCGCCAACGAGCATCTCGGTCTGATACGGATATACTTCGAACTTCTTCTTAAGTTTTCCGTATTTATTGTTGTCCTCGAGATTTGACTCTTGCAGACAGACGATGTCGGCATCGCTCGCAACGATATAGTCAATCACGGCATTTGTGCTGTCGTTGCCTTCGGGGTCGTTAAAGCCGCAGGTGTTGTAACTCAGAATTTTTATGTAATCCTTACGCTCTTCGGCTGTAGGCTCGCTCGACAAGTTGAGCGGCAAAACAGATTTTATCTGCTGAAAGCACACAACGAAGCAGAAGAGTTGCATTGTTGCATACATCGGCTTGAACAGAAGCGTTACGATGCCTGCAACAACCGTAAGCACAAGAAATATAGGAAACATCATGGGAACGCACGACACATATTTGAAATCTGCCGGTGAGATGTGTCCGCTATAAGCCGACAAGATACACAGCAACACTATGCCGGTGTTGGCCGTGAACAGACATTTAACAAGTAATCGTTTTATCCCGAAATTCATTTAATATCCATTAAACAGTTTTCTTTTTTCCTCGGTGGTGAGCGAATCGTAGCCCGACTCACGCACTTTTTTCAGAATTGCATCAATCTCAGGGTCGCGCTTTGGACGTGGCTGCTGACGCTGCTCGGTTTTCTTTTCTGAGAAAGATTCGTTCTTGTGAACTTTGAAGTCTCTCTTTTCCCTTCCGGCGAAAAGATTTTTAATTTTGTTGAAGATATTGCGTTCTTTTGGGCAATTTTCGTTTATCAGCGGTTCGAGTCCTAATGGCAGACGGTAATCGCCGTACTTTTTCCAGTAGAGTATTATCAGCAAGCCGAACAACATTCCGCCAAGGTGCGCAAAATGGGCTACATTGTCACCTACCGCAGCCTTCATTCCTGTTACGAGTTCGAAGGCGGCATATCCGGCAACCATCCATTTTGCCTTCAAAGGGAACGGAATTGGAAAAACAAACATCTGCTCGTTTGGATAGAACATTCCGAAGGCAAGCAGGATTCCGAACACACAGCCAGATGCACCAACAGTCTGCATGAAATTAAGATAAGAATTTACAGGAATAGCCACGTTATCTATCATAACGGCATTGTATCTGTCAAGATGTTCAATCTGGAAATAATAAATATACTGAACAAGTTCTTGAGTTAGGGCGGCACCTATTCCACAAAAAACATAGAAGAAAAGAAACTTACGCGCTCCCCAAGTACGTTCCATTACCGGACCGAACCAGAACACGGCGAGCATGTTAAAAAATACATGCATAAAACTTCCGTGCATAAACTGATAAGTGATAAGTTGATACCAACGAAAGTCGCTCGCAGCAAACATGTGCAACGCAAACATGCTATCAAAACTCATCCCCATTCTGTGCATCACCTCGAATGCAAGCCAGATAAGCACATTGATGATTATCAGGTTCTTCGATACTGGAGCTTTATTAAAATCCATATAGTATATTTTTCCTAATTGGGTGCAAAATTACTAATTTATTCAGTTATTCAAAATATTTTATGTAAGTTTGCACCTTAAAAGACAAAAACACTCCAAAATAAATGAAGATTGAAGACATATTGAGCCAGTCGGTTATCGATGGCGTTAAGGCACTCTACGGACAGGAAGTTCCTGCCAGCATGGTGCAGATTTCAAAGACAAAGAAAGAGTTTGAAGGGCATCTGACCCTTGTTGTGTTCCCATTCTTGAAAATGAGCAAGAAGAAACCAGAGGACACAGCACAGGAGATTGGCGAATACCTAAAGCAGAACTCAAGCCTCGTGGCATCGTTCAACGTGGTTAAGGGCTTCCTCAACATCGTCATCTCTTCAGAGTCTTGGATTGAACTCCTCGACGAAATTCATCAGAACCCAAAATACGGATTTGTTCCGGTAACAGAACAGAGTCCGCTGGTGATGATTGAATACTCATCACCAAATACAAACAAGCCTCTTCACCTCGGTCATGTGCGCAACAACCTGCTGGGTTGGGCAATAGCACAGATTATGGAGGCTAACGGCAACAAGGTTGTAAAGACCAACATCGTTAACGACCGAGGCATACACATCTGCAAGAGCATGCTTGCATGGCTTAAATACGGCAACGGCGAGACTCCTGAATCATCGGGCAAGAAGGGCGACCATCTTATTGGCGACTACTACGTTGCATTCGACAAGCATTACAAGGAAGAATGTAAGGAATTGCAGGCTAAGTTCGTTGCCGAGGGCATGAACGAGGAAGAGGCTAAGGCTAAGGCTGAGCAGGAAGCTCCGCTAATCAAGGAGGCTCACGACATGCTTGTCAAGTGGGAGAACAACGACCCTGAGGTTCGCGCCCTGTGGGAGAAGATGAACAACTGGGTTTATGCCGGATTCGACGAGACTTACAAGGCTCTTGGCGTTTCGTTCGACAAGATTTACTACGAATCAAATACATATCTTGAGGGTAAGGACAAGGTTATGGAAGGACTGGAGAAAGGATTCTTCTATCGCCGCGACGACAACTCTGTATGGGCCGACCTTACAAAAGAAGGTCTCGATGAGAAACTTCTTCTGCGTTCAGACGGCACATCTGTGTACATGACTCAGGATATCGGTACTGCAAAACTGCGTTTTCAGGACTTCCCTATCAACAAGATGATTTACGTTGTTGGAAACGAGCAGAACTATCACTTCCAGGTTCTTTCAATCCTTCTCGACAAACTGGGATTTGAGTGGGGAAAAGACCTCGTTCACTTCTCTTACGGAATGGTTGAACTTCCAAACGGCAAGATGAAGAGCCGCGAAGGAACGGTTGTCGATGCCGACGACCTGATTTCAGAGATGATTCGCAACGCCAAGGAGACATCAGAAGACAAGATAAACAAGATTCAGGACATCACTCCTGAGGAGGCTAACGAGATTGCACGCGTAGTAGGCTTGGGCGCACTCAAATACTTCATCCTGAAGGTTGATGCACGCAAGAACATGCTGTTCAACCCAGCCGAGAGTATCGACTTTAACGGAAACACAGGTCCGTTTATTCAGTACACCTACGCCCGTATCCGCAGCGTATTGCGCAAGGCAGCAGCCGAGGGCCTGAACATTCCGGAGCATCTCGACAAGTCGGTTGAGATTAACGAGAAGGAAATGAACCTTATCCAGAATATCTCAGACTTTGCCGCAACTGTTAAGCAGGCTGGCTCAGACTACAACCCAAGCTGCATAGCAAACTACTGCTACGACTTGGTTAAGGAGTACAACCAGTTCTATCACGACTATAGCATTCTTCGCGAAGAGGACGAGAAGAAGAAGATTTTCCGTCTTGCTCTCTCTGCCGAGGTAAGCAAGATTATCAGACTTGGAATGAGCCTTCTTGGCATCGAAGTTCCTGAAAGAATGTAATGGCTAAAGAAAAGTTTTATGTGGTTTGGCACGGAGTCGAACCCGGAATTTATACAAACTGGAAAGATTGCGAAAAACAAGTAAAGGGCTTTGACAAAGCCCTTTACAAGTCTTTCGGCACTAAGCAGGAAGCCGAAGAGGCTTTCTACTCGTCGCCCTACGACTATGTTGGAAGCAAGGCTACGAAAGCCGCACCAAAGAAAGCGGCTCTTTCCGACGTTCCGACATATCGCAGCGATACGGTTCTGCCGCTGCCTCTCGAGGTTACATCGAACGCCATTGCCGTAGATGCCGCTTGCAGCGGAAATCCCGGAGCGATGGAATATCGTGGCGTAGACCTGAAGACTGGTGCACAGATTTTCCACTACGGTCCGGTTTTCGGCACAAACAACATAGGCGAGTTTCTTGCCATCGTTCACGGTCTTGCGCTGCTTAAGCAGAAAGGCATCACAAACCTTTCAATCTACAGCGACAGCCGGAATGCCATGAGTTGGGTGGCGCAGAAGAAATGCAAGACGAAACTCGAACTCAACCCGAAGACTGAAGAGTTGTTCGACCTAATCCATAGGGCGGAAACTTGGCTCAAAAACAATCAGTACACCACGCCAATAATTAAGTGGGAAACCGAAAAGTGGGGCGAGATTCCGGCGGACTTCGGACGAAAATAACGCGCCGCATCTGATAGCAGAAGTCAACATTATTTACTAAATCAAAATAACATTGTGAAAGAGTTTTTCAACATAATGAAGGAGTATCTTGCGCCTTACAAGAAATATCTTGCTTGGGCGGTGGTATTCAACCTTCTTTCAGCCGTGCTGAATATATTCTCATTTGCATCGCTGATACCAATGCTGAACATGCTGTTCAACATCGACAACACATCGTATCAGTTTATGGAATGGGACAGCGACCACAGCATAAAGGATTTGTGCATAAATAACTTCTACTACTATACAAGCACGCTCATCAACACCTACGGTTCGTCGCTCACGCTTCTGTTTCTCGGTCTGTTCCTTGCCTTCACAACATTGCTGAAGACGAGTGCATACTTCGGTTCGGCAGCAATAATGATTCCGCTGCGCACGGGCGTTGTAAGAGATATCCGCGTAAAGGTGTACAAAAAGGTAGTGAATCTGCCGCTGGCATTCTTCTCTGAAGAGAAAAAGGGCGACATCATTGCCCGAATGAGCGGCGATGTTACGGAGATTGAAACTTCGATAACAAGTTCTATCGAGATGCTGATTAAAAACCCTATTCTCATCATCATATATTTTACTACTCTTGTATTCATCAGTTGGCAACTCACGCTTTTTACCATAACCGTTCTGCCGCTTATGGGCTGGATGATGGGCGCAATTGGCAAGAAACTGAAGCAGCAGTCGCTTACCGCACAAAACAAGTGGAGCGAGACGATGACGCAGATGGAAGAAACGCTCGGCGGACTGCGAATAATAAAGGCTTTCATTGCCGAGAAGAAGATGATAAACCGCTTTGAACAATGCAGCAACGAGTTCCGCGATGCATCAAACTTGGTGGCTATCCGCCAGTCGAGCGCGCATCCTGTTAGTGAATTTTTGGGCACTTGCCTCATCGTGCTGGTTCTGTGGTTTGGCGGAACGCTCATTTTCTCGAATCATTCGAGCATAGATGCCCCAACATTCATATTCTACATGGTTATACTATATAGTATAATCAACCCGTTAAAAGACTTATCAAAAGCAAGTTACAATATTCCAAAAGGTCTTGCTTCGATGGAGCGCATCAACAAGATTCTGAATGCCGAAAACAGCATCAGGGAGAAGGATGATGCCATAAAACTAACCGATTTGAGGGAGACAATCGAGTTGAAAAATGTGTCGTTCAGCTATAATTCGGAGCGCACAATTCTGAAAGATATCAACCTGACGATAAAGAAAGGTCAGACTATCGCACTCGTCGGTCAGTCTGGCTCGGGAAAATCTACGCTCGTCGACCTCATTCCGCGCTATCACGACACAAGCATCGGCGAGATTCTGATTGACGGCGTGAACATCAAGAACGCCACTCTGCACTCGCTTCGCTCGCTCATAGGAAACGTAAATCAGGAGGCTATTCTGTTCAACGCATCGTTCTTCGATAATATTGCCTTCGGAGTTGACAACGCTACGCTCGACGATGTTATCGCCGCCGCAAAAATTGCCAACGCGCACGACTTCATAATGGAGTCTGAAAACGGATACGACACCAATGTAGGCGATCGCGGATGCCGTCTGAGCGGCGGACAGCGACAGCGCGTAAGCATTGCCAGAGCTATTCTGAAGAATCCGCCGATTCTGATTCTCGACGAGGCTACATCGGCCCTCGACACCGAGAGCGAGCGTCTGGTTCAGGATGCACTCGAGCACCTGATGAAGACACGCACGACGATTGCCATCGCCCACCGTCTGAGCACGATACGCAACGCAGACGAGATTTACGTTCTTCACGAAGGAAAGATTGTTGAGCGCGGCACGCACGAGAGCCTCATCGCCCTTGGCGGATACTACAAGAAACTGAACGACATGCAAAATCTGGGATAACGAGCGATGAAAGAGAGATTTCTGTATCTGTGTAAGTACTACATTCTGCTTCTGTGCATCTTCTGCATAGAGAAGCCGTTGTTTATGGCTATCGACAAGCCCGACGATGCCAGTCTGTCAGCAGGCGACTATCTGCAAGTTATGCTGAACGGTCTGAAACTCGACAGCACGGTGGCTGGATATCTCATCGTCATTCCGCTGATAGTTATCATCGCCTCGGCTTGGACAAGCCTCAGACTGCGCAGGATTCTGAAGTGGTACTACATTTTTACGGCGATAATAATGGCATCGGCATTCGCTGCCGACCTCGCGCTCTACCCTTTCTGGAACTTCAAACTCGATGCCACGATTTTCTTCTACATCGATTCTCCGAAGAATGCGGCGGCAAGTGTTTCCGTGCTATTCATCATTGGCTACATAGCCGTTGCCATCGCCCTGATTTGGGCGTTCTGGCGTTTGCAATGCCTCGTTACGCCAAAAGAGATAAAGCCTATCGGCACAACGAGGAAAAAAATCGTCTGTTTCTCAGTTGGCATACTCCTTATCGTTCCGTTGTTCATAACAATTCGCGGCGGAATAAGCGAATCGACATCAAATGTTGGGCGCGTTTATTTTTCGGAATACGAATATCTTAACCATTCGGCCGTGAATCCGATATTCAGCTTCCTTGCATCGCTTGGCAAGAACGAGGATTTTGCATCGCAGTTCGATTTTCTGCCCGAAGATGAGAGAAAGCAGACGTTCGACAGCCTCTTTGCCGAACTGCCAACCGAGCAGGACACGGTTCTGACAACAAACCGACCAGATGTGCTGATTATCATAATGGAGGGATTCGGCTCGTACATGGTCGATAAACTCGGCGGATTCGAGGGCGTTGCACCAAATCTGTGCCGTCTTGCCGACGAGGGCATCTGGTTCAGCAACTGCTATGCCAGCAGCTTCCGTACCGACCGCGGCGTCGTTGCCACGCTGAGCGGATATCTGGCTCAGCCTACAACATCGATAATGAAGATGCCCGAGAAATGCGGACATCTGCCGTCGATAGCCAAGACGCTGAAGGCCGAGGGTTACTCTACACACTTCCTCTACGGCGGAGACATCAACTTTACAAACATGCAGGGCTATCTTCATTCTACGGGATACCAGAACATAACATCGGACAAGAATTTCAGTCTATCCGAGCAGCATAGCAACGCTTGGGGCGTCCAAGACGAGTTTACATGCAACCGCGCTTTCGACGAGATTAGCCGACTGAAATCGCCTTGGCTCTACACCTACCTCACGCTTAGCAGCCACGAGCCTTTCGAAGTGCCTTTCAAAGCCTTCGACAACAACGTGCTCAACTCGTTTGCCTATACCGACCATTGTCTGGGCAAGCTGATAGAGAGGCTGAAATCGACAAAGGCGTGGGACAATATGCTCGTCGTGCTGATTCCCGACCATAACATACGCTATTGGGGCGACAAGGGCAGCACGGACATGGGCGTTCCGGAATTCCATCACATTCCAATGATTTGGACTGGCGGAGCGGTTAAAAAGCACATGGCCATGGAGAAAATCGTGGCGCAGACCGACCTCGCCGCAACAGTTCTTGCACAGATGAACATCCGTCACGACGATTTCACGTTCAGCCGTAACATCTTCAGCAAGGGTTACAACAACGATTTTGCATTCGGTTCGTACAACAACGCCTTTGTGTTCAGAGACAGCACCGGCTGCACCATCTTCGACAACAATGCCAACAAAAGCATTTACGGAGCAGATGCCGACCGAGAGAAGAAAGGAAAGGCTATCCTGCAAACGCTTTACGACGATATGGCTGAGAGATAAAAAAACAGAATCGCGCTACTTGTAAAAATCAAGCAGCGCGATTCTGTTTTATCAAAGTCGAATTTTATCTTATAACTCCTTTCTCATCGATATTCTTTTTTAAATTGCCACGCTCAACATATTTGGCATATCCCTCGCGAGTTCTTTTCCAACGTCTGTGGCTCCATAACCAACTTGCAGGACTGTCGTTTATAGACTTCTCCAATCTACTGAAATACAATCGTGTCAAATCAAACTCATCATACTTCTTGCAACTGTCAGTTATTTCCGAAAGCACCATCTTATAATGTCCTCTGCCCACCTTTATCATATCGCCGTAATATACAACCGCATCAAACTTACGGGCAATCTTTTCTGCACCGGTGAATACAGCAGTATCTTGTCGCAAGAACTCAGTAAAACCTCCTATTGATTGCCAGACAGGTACCTGATCGGCAATAAAACCAATCAAGAAAGGTCTATTCTCTCTCTTGTAATTAACAAGAACACGAAGCGTATCTCGCATTGCAATATTCACTTGTCCAAATATGCCTCGGATATGCAGGAATAGTTTGTCAAAATATTCATTTTCCAAAGGATGATAAATCTGCCCAAAAACTGCTTTTTCGCTTACGTTCGGAAACGAGAGCCTCATAGACACAAGCCACTCCCAGTTAAACGTATGCGACAGATAAAGTACAACGTTACGACCTTCGTTTAGTAAATCTCCTATTTTCTCTGCGTTTTCGTATTCGATATGGCGAAGCATTTTCTCGCGACTCATATCTATCAGCTTTATCGTTTCGAAAAAATAGTCGCACAAATTATGATAGAACTTTCGTTCTATCTCCTTCAGTTCGGCTTCATGCTTGTCAGGAAACGAGTTTTTCAGATTCGTCTTTACAACTTCACGCCGGTATCCAACACAATAATATGCAACAAAATATACTATATCAGACAATACAAAAAGAACCTTAAACGGCAGCATTGACAACAGACGAGCTATGCAATACAAGAGTTTGTATAAAAACTTATTCATATTTATTTTTCTTTCGGATGCAAAAATAAACAAAAACATTCGATAATTAAGTACGCAAACTTAACATTCTAACTTTAGTTCTACAGAACAATGTTCCCTAGACATCGGCAATCTCGTAAAAAACAATTCTGTCTGTTTAGATGCGTGATGTAACCACTTGCATGTCTTTTTAAGTTCCCTCAAATAGACTTGCTGTTATATGCAAGGTTCTTCGAAACAGGATGTACATTTTCGCTTTTCAATCTTACAATTCACTGTAAATCAAAAGGGAACTTGATATCAACTCAGTATAAATATTAGAAACGCCACCATTCATCTGCATAAAAAACTGATAATCGTGTAAAACTTTCATCATTATTATTAATTTTGCAGTAAAAATCACAAAAAGATTTCAAAATCGCCATAAAATGCTAAAGATTAAACTGACACCATACCGTTCAAATTTGGGTAAAATATATCATCGTCAGAGCAAGAATCACGAATGTTGCTCGCTCGACGGTAAGTACAAATTCTATATAGGTGAAGACATTGAAGACCCCGACTTCTGGGTAGTTCACGGCAAAGGACTGAAAAAGCCCGAGACATGCAATGTGTAGCCAGAAAACATCATCTTTCTGAATACCGAGCCAAGTTCCGTGCTCGTCTATCCCGACAGTTATCTCAAACAGTTTGCGATGGTTTCGACAAGCCAGTTTCCTACAAAGCACAAAGGCGTGCTCTATGCACCGCCGGTTTTGCCGTGGTTTGTTGGCTACCATACAAACTCCGAAGGTATATCAAGCTACACATTAGACTACGACAGTCTGAAACAAAGTCCTTTTCCAAAGAAAGAAAAACTGATTTCGGTCATAACCAGCGACTTGGCTGTTTCACGCGGGCACATCAACAGACTGAAATTCGTCAAGAAACTCAAAGAACACTTCGGCAACCAAATTGACGTTTTCGGACGTGGTTTTTAACGAGTTTGAAGACAAATGGGATATTCTGTCGAAATACAAATATCACATCTGCATAGAAAACTGTTCAGAACCTTACTACTGGACAGAGAAGATTTCGGACTGAAAACAATATTTTCGAGAAATCGCAAGACTTTCTTCAAACAAGCAAAGACCTTGTGTTGGATAAGTACAATATGTTTGAGCACATTGCATCTATCTGTGATAAGTTAAATCCAAACGCTCCCAAAACGCAAGTTACTCTGCAGCCCTGCAAATCGTCCCTGAACATTCACAACTTTGTAAACTATATGTTTCTGCGTAGCTATTACAAGGCAGAAATGAAAATTTATAATATGTTCTACTAAAAAAAGAGGGTGTGTCAAAATAGGCACATCCTCTTATTTGTTTTTTTACAGGCACGGCGTGGAAAGATTCTTTCTATGCCGCTTTTTTGATGTAAAATCTGTCACAAGCACCCA
>Ga0310695_10011335_pt1 | contig 12767 bp, 10 predicted proteins | sample RumenRJG_04DNA_FD_203882 | JGI IMG/M metagenome (GOLD analysis project Ga0310695, IMG submission 203882) | Bovine rumen microbial communities from Lethbridge, Alberta, Canada - RJG_04 (v2) (version 2) | ecosystem: Host-associated > Mammals > Digestive system > Stomach > Rumen | place: Canada...
TTTCTTCTGTATCTTCTGACCCAACTGTATAATATGCAATATCTTCTTTCAAAAAAGTTTGAGTTTTTATTATTAAAACCAATAATTCATCTACTATATCAAACTGTCTTTTTTTCTTTAACTCATTTTTCCATGTTGTCAAAGCAAAAAATGCACATATTGCCAAAGTTAAATTAGAAAGAGTCATAATAGTTTTGTTTATACCATCAAAATTTATAAGCCAAAAAATTGTATAAAATTCAATTATTATAACAATAATTGCTAATATAATTAGAATTGATATCCATAATTTTTTACATATATCTAATAATTTTTTCATTTTTGCCTTTTTAGTATTTTGTATTTAATATTTTTAATTTAAAAAAGTGATGCTTGCATCGGTTCGGAGTTAATATTACTGTTAGCATTTTCTACAATTATTTGTTCTTCTTGTTTCCATTCTTCACGAATTTGTTGAGCACGGATTTTTATATCTTCTATTAAGTTTGGATATGCACAAACTTCACTATGCAGAACTTCTTGAGAAGTTTCTGGAAATATTTCATATTCATTTAATTCACGGATAATTCTTTCAATAGCTTTATTTTTGTCTAAATTATATTCACTACCCCTTATTCTTATGAATTTAAACTTAGTTATTCTTTCTATAATATTTTGTCTTTCCATATCTTCACGTATTTTTTCTTCTCCGCTATGATATTTTTCACCGTCACATTCGATAGCAACTTTTTTATTACCACAACACGCAACCATATCAATTCTATAAGAACTTACAGGAAACTGTTGAATGATATTATAGCCTCTTGCTACAAGAGTTTGACATATTTCTTGCTCAAATAGTGAATCTGACTGTTTATTTATTTGCTCAAGACGGTGTGAATAACTGTTTGGGTTCATTGAATATTCTATTAATTTTCTCCGAATATCTTCTTCTTTTAAATCTTTTGCTACATCTAATGAATGTACTAGCCAAACTTGATTTTTAGCACGGCTCACAGCAACATTATATCTTCTTTTTCTATCACCGTCAGCACTCATCATATTAAGAGGACAATCACTATCGTTGCTATCTACCATAGAAAGGAATATTACATCTCTTTCATCACCTTGAAAATTAGGCGGTTCACCACATGCTATTTTGTGATGTTCGTATTTTATATTATCGATTTTATCTAAAAGTATATCTTTTATTAATTTTGCTTGTTCGGTGCCTAATAGAGAAATTACTCCAAATGTAGAATCTTTATACTCATCTCTTTCAACGCATGCAGCTATTAAACTTGCAATACAATTTGCTTCTTCAATATTTACTTTATTTGAACCGTTTCTTTTCCCATCAACTTTGTAATTAATTACCGCAGGCTGTAAATTAGAACTACTTGCATCACGCAGTGGTTTAATTTTGTAGTCATAAGAAAGTCCATTGCTAAAATTAATAATATCTGGAACACAGCGAAAATGCTCTTTTAACATCAAAGAAGTAAAAGTAGTTTCGGCTAATTCATACAAAGAAGTGCTTGCCTCATATGCTTGATGATTTGGTATAATACCTTTCAAATGAACGTCAATAAGATTATTAATTTTGCTAATTTCTTTAAATCCTGCTGTTGGACTTACTTGCTTATCATCACCGACAATAATTATTTTCTTTGCCATATATGCAATAGCAAGAGAAGAAATATTTGATTGACTTGCTTCATCTACGATTATTACATCGAACCTATTTTTGCCAGGAGTTAATGTTTCTAATGCTTTTGACATAGGCATAATCCAAGCAGGTACTGCTTTTTGACATTTAACCATATTAGCTTTAGCTTCTTTCAAATATCTTGGAACGTTTTTACCTGTACCTTTTCCTATTTTCTTAATCATAGTTTTCCAACCTGTTAAGGCTTGTTTTATATCTAAGTCTTTTTCGGTTGTTTGTAATAAATGATACCACGCTTTATATTCACAAAGTTGTGCGGTCTGTTTCTTTAACAATTCTCCTAATTTAAAACAATCTTTTTGCAATTTTTCATAATTATCCGAATGTAATTCTTGTATAATATTCTCGAATTGTCTGTATTTCCAAGCATCTGAAATGTCAACTGGAATTTTGTTTTCTCCATAAATTCCATCTCTATGCTGAATTGCATAAGCCCAATCTGGAGCATATTGTTTTAGCTTTTCTAACAAAATTTCTCGTTGTTGTTTTAAGTTGGTTTTATTATATAAAACTGAAACTTCTCTGTAATATTTGAAATAGTTGGTTTTATCTCGATTGTCAATAGTATTAGCAAGTGCATTACACAATTCTGATTTTTTTCGATTATTTGTTAATATTTCGACTTTGCTTGAAACTAAACATTCTTTAGCATTTTTTATTTCATCACATGTTTTTATTAGTTCTAAATATTTGGGCAATATTTTTGACGTAAATTCAAATATTTTTTTCGTAGAAACAATATCTGAATCTAAGTCATTCGGCTTAATGATTTCTTCACAATTAAAACCAAGTTCTATTAAATATTTTTGAAGTGTTTTATATTCATTATTGTACCAATCCAAATATTGCTTTATCTTAGGTATAAAATTCTTTGAAATTTGCTCTGGTTCATTATTGTCTAATTCATCAAACTTTTTAAAATTATGCTTTCCAATAAGCATATCCCATTGAATCCGTAGCTCGCTTTTCATTTTTTTTAGTTCTATTGTATTTATTATTAGCGAACAATCTTTACTTGTTGAAATAGGTTGATTATTAATCTTTATTTGTTCTTTTATTATTTTTATGTTTTTATCTAACAGTTCATCAAAAAAGGATATTTTGCCATTTTGCTTTAATTTAGTTTCCATTTTTTGTAATGTTGTTAGAGCCTCACCGTAATTAATGTTTTCTGCAAATTCTATAGTTTTACCAAATCTATCATTGACAAATGATTCAGAAAATTTTACGGTATTTTCTATACTATTAACTAAATCAAGCCAGCATTTTTTATATCCGCCACCTTTTTTACCGTCAACGGCTGTATGAATCATCCATTCATCATAAATATTAAATTTCGGTAAAAATTCTTGGAGTTCTTCTATAATAGATATGTTTGAATTTGTAATTAACGGAGCTACAATACCACCAGATTTTTTTACTTTAATATTTACAACCTGATTATTATTTACAAAAATAATATCTATGCCTAATGATGATAAAAATGTTTTTATTTCTTTGATTGCCTCTAAACTATTGTCGATAGTATCAACACATTTATTAAAATCTTGTGGCGAAAGTAGGCTATTGGGATTGATTATATCCAAATTTAATTCTTTTTCTTCATATTCTGATAATTCGGTATTACTTTCATATAATTTGAGTAATTCATCTCTTGTCAAAGGCAATAACATATTTTTTGCAATAACACCAGGTATATACGATAAAGTTTCTTTATTATCATTTATGAATTTTGCAATATCACTTGGAGAGTAGCTTTCCCCACCATATGATATCAGCTTATATTCACTATTTCTAATAGCAAATATTTTCCGTCTTATTTGAGCCAGTTTATCAATAGTTAATTTACGTGCACTTTCTGCTTCCTGTATTTTTTTCTTTATGTGTATAGAGCTTTCTTTTGATAAATATTCATTTATACCGTTTATAGATTTTTCAACGTCAGCACTTTTATCGTCTAAAACAGAAACGCATAGAGGTTGAAGTTCTTTTGGAACTTTATCTTTTAATACTTTTAAGGCTTTCGGAGTATAACTTGTTACTAAAACATTTTTCCCCTGAGCTAAGAAATGACCTAATAAATTTGCAATTGTGTGAGTTTTACCTGTTCCAGGAGGGCCTTGTACCAATACTGCATTATATTTTTCTACCCTTTTGGCAATTTCTAACTGTTCTCTATTAGCCTCTTTAGATAAGAGAATTTCGGCACTTTCACCGCTTGTTTCTGCCAATTGCTCATCAATAGAAAGTTCATGATTATCTTCTGGTATTTCTACTTTTCCACCGCTAATTAATTCACATAAATGTGTTGGAATTATACCACCATTTTCTATATCATGAATTATATCTTCAATTACGCGTCTTGTTCCGTCAATCTTATTTCTAACGTAATATACTGGCTTTGCAGATATAAATATCTTATCGTCAGTATTTGCTAATGGTGTTTCATTAAGATTTAAAAATTTGCTTTTTGAAGATAACTTGTGAACAAAGTTTTTAAAAAAATCATATGTTTCATGTCTATCAAGTGGGTGATAAAACTTATCATGAACTTCTTCATCAGCTTCACTTATAACATTTGCATTCACTTCTTGTAAACTCGTTAATAATGAAACATATAATTCAGATTCCGAATTACTATCATAGACGGTAATTATATTATCTTTTGAATTAAAATCGGTATAAACCTTTTTGGATAATATAGGATGATTTATAGCTTTATTATCAGTACATGTTATAAATCCATTTGCAACAACAAGTTCTTTTGTTTCATTTTCATCGTTCAAATCAACGTGTATCTTGTATAGTTTATTGAAAAAATCTCTTGTAACTTTTATTTTTTCTTGTTTCTCTTGCCAATTTTTTCTATCTTTTAACCATTTTACAGCATTATCACATCTTTTATTATCGAGCTTGAACTTTTCAATATCCTTAATTTGCGGCTTTTGTAGATAATCATCCCAACCAGCAAGCAACCACTCTTTAACATCTTCTGGAGGCTCAGGACATTTTTCAAATTGGGGTTTCTTTACAGACAATAATTCATATCTGTTATCGTCAACTTCTTCATCGTTATCTTTAACTCTATCTTTGTATGAAACTTTTATATTTTCGTTATCATTAGGAATATCTTCAAAAAATAATTTCCAACCATACCCCTGTATATGTGTTATAACTCTACTATCAAGAGCACAAAATTCTCTTAAATATTTATACAGAGACAAAGCCTTATTCTTATTTGTTAATATTTCATCTTCTGTTACTTCCATTAAGTTATATAACCCCTTATGATTTAAAATAATGTTACCACGAACATGCAATTTTATTAATTTTTAAAATTTAGAAAATAAATTATTTTCTATTTCCAAATAAATTAGCAAACATAGATATTAATGGATAACCAAAGTCAAAAAAGAATAATTTATCTCTATTTAAATTTTGTTCAAATTTGCTATCCATAATTAGATAATACAACAATTATATGTCATATTTGGACATATTATATTATTTATCATTTTAAATCGAGTCCCTTTATAAAGATTTAAGCATCTGAAATCATGTTAAATATAATTTTGCTAATTTTTATAAAAACTCATACTTTTTGAATTTTAATGAGTTTTTACAATATACCCTAATTGCTTGTCCTATTTGTTTTTAAGGTTGATTTTTACATACTCTAATGCGTCTCTTTGTAACAAAACTCATAGTATTGTGCTGCATTTTGGAGAAAATAGCGTTAAACTGTAGACGAAAATAGCGAGTCAATTTGAGGTAAAAAAAATGGTAAAAAAGAAATCAACTTTTAAACGAATTGATAAAAATACAGGAATTGAATCAGAAATTTCTACGGCTACGGCAGCCGAACCAATAAAAGATCGTTCTATTATTGAAGGAATTAAAACGACACTCAATACTAAAAAGACAAGAAAATATTATGCACTTTTTTGTACGGGGATAAATACTGCTCTCAGGATTTCGGATATATTAAAACTTCGGGTGTCAGATGTTGAAACGGGTTACGTCCATACAACAGAAACAAAAACAGGTAAACGTAAACAGTTTCCGATAAATGACGGATTAAAAGCCGTTTTGGATAATTACATCAAAGAATTTAAACTTAAAGATGACGATTATTTATTTTTCAGTAATAGAAAAGACGGGTTGAGGAATATCAAATATATTGACCAATCACAGGCTTATAGGAAGCTAAAAGAGGTTGTGGAGAATTTGTACCCTGAAATTCATTTTTCAACACATGTGCTTAGAAAGACATGTGGATTTTGGTTGTACCATCAAACAAAAGATATAACCCTTGTGATGCATGCGCTTAACCATTCTTCTGTTGCCGTAACTATGAGATATATCGGATTGACACAAGAAAGTGTTGATAATGCATTTAATGGGTTGAATTTATAAAAGTATCTAATCTTTTTCAAGTGAATAATACTTACACAGGGTATTGAAATATATTTCTCCGTTGGGTTCATCTTCGGGGTGGGTAATTCCCAAATGTCCATCGGGATATTCTTTAGTGCACTTTTGGTTTGAAAGTCTTTGAGTTTATTATTTACTGATTGGATTATGATATTTTTATAGATACAACATTAATAGTAGTGTTCTAAATCTTCTCATATTTAACTGATAATTATAATATACAAGTGTTCCAATAGTACCAAATCCTTGTTCCTCAAAAACTTTATGATAAGATTCTACATCTTTTATCCACTTGATTTCACTGGCTGTTAATTCTTTAAAATCTTCTTGTGATATTTTTGTTTTAATATTTTGATAAACATCATTTAACAGCTTATCTACAGCATCATATTCTTTAGATGCGAAATCATTCATTTCTATTGTATTTTGCCCAGGATTATTTTCATATTCTCTTTTTATAGATTTATATTGTAGTAAATAATAATTGTTTTTATCAATTTTATTTTCTATTTCTTTGAATAATTTATCTAATTCTTTTTTATCTTTTTCCTTGTCATCATCTGACCACGTCATCAAAAGTACATCGTGTCTTTTTATAATTCTCCAATATTTGATTTGGTAATTATCTACATCAAGTAAAATTTCTGAATGAGATTTTGCTGTTTTGTGTAAAGATGCTGTTATGTTATTATTGTTGTTCTCAACATTAGGATTGAAACTTAATTTAGTTATAAAACCAATTATCAATACTACTAAAAGTAATGGTATTAAATATGCTATTACACGGATATTTAAAGATTTTGTGTTACCCTTTTGCATTGTACTTGATTCAGCCTTTGAACCACAATAAGTGCAATATTTTTGATTCTTTTTTATTTCATTTCCGCAATTTGGACAATACACCTTTATTCCCTTGTATATTTAAATTACTTTTATTGTTTATCTATGACATTGTAGTCAAACGTAAAACTTATATCAATATAAGAACCTTTAAAGCCAGATGGTAAATTCCCGAAATATGTTCTCTGTATCGCCCATATTGCTTCTCTATCTGCTACATCATTTCCTGAACTTTTTGAAAGTTGACAAGATATCATATGCCCATTCTTATTTAAAGTAAATAAAACTACAACTCTCTTACTTTCTGTTCCTTGGGGTGGATGCCAATTCTGTTTAATATTTTTTTGAACTTTTCGCATGAAATAACCAAAATCGGGTTCTTTATCATATTTTGAATTTGTTTCAGATACGGTGTTATTTTTTATATAAATTTCTCGTTTTGCTATTTCATTCGCATTATATAAAAGCGAACTTAATTGTATATCACTATAAAATATTGATGCAGGTACCTTGTCTATAAAAGTATTTGCCAAATTTTTATTTTTTGAATAATCGCTAAATTTGCAGGTTGAAACAACTCGACCTCGGTCTTTTTGACTTTGAATAGTAGCAACAACATTTACTTTACTGTTTTTATCATAGTATTTTACATTGTAATAAAGACTGTCGTTGCGAGAATTAACACTATCCGTATCAATATAAATTTCTTTTCCTCGAATGGTTGCATCTTGCCAATTCTCGGCAAAGCATGGGGGTATAATAAATATTGTCGAAAGTATTACTAAAAATAATTTAGAATAAAGTTTGTTCCGCATGTTCTTGTATTTCCTTTTGTTCTTTTGTCTCTTGCTTTTTCTGTTCTTCTAATTGTTGTTGGTTAGTATAATCCTGATATGATTGTTTATCTTCACGTTCAATATCTTCTATGCTTGTTTTATCTGTATTTTGTACTTCAGTTTTTAAAGTATTGTCTTCTTCATAGTTAACTTCTTGGGGGGTAACACTCTGTGGTGATGAGGTTTGTTCTTGTTGCGTTTTTATATTTTGTTTATTTGGTTGCTTTACCGTGTCTTGATTTCCAAATATTACTCCTATTATAATCGCTGGTATCATACACCATTTAAAAATGTTAAAAAGTAAATGCTCAATAATTCCTCCAGGTTTTCTCCAACAATGCGGACAAACTGTTGCCCATATATCAACTTCTTTACCACATTTTAAACATTTCCATTTCATATTTTTCTCCTATTATATTTTTATATCAAAACCTTACGTTTATTTTCTACATTATCATCACCCTGATATACCCCTGAAGCAGGAATTGCTCTATCCCTCCCCCAATTTCTTATCATTTCAATTCTTTCAGGATTTGTTTTAGATAAAGGCACTACATTTTCAAAATTAGAAACTAAAACATGTTCTGTTATACTTTCTTCACCAGATACAATAGTTTTATATGCTATTTCTTTAATAGTTGATTCAATATCTGCACCTGAAAAGCCATTAGATAGTTTTACCAACTTATCTAACATATTTTCATCAAGTGTTTGGTTAAGAAATTGTTTTGTATAAATATTAATAATTTCTTTTCTTTCGCTGTCTTGTGGCAAGTTAACGAAAAATAATTCATCAAATCGCCCTTTTCTTAGTAATTCAGGTGGTAATTGTGAAACGTCATTTGCTGTAGCAACTACAAATACGAATTTTGTAGATTCTTGCAGCCAAAATAGGAATTGTCCTACCATTTTTGTAGAAACACCAGATGAGTCATAGCTCCCAGCCCCTGCTAATCCTTTTTCTATTTCATCTATCCATAATATACATGGTGAAACTGTTTCAGCCAATGATAGTGCATCTTTCAATCTATTTTCAGATTGCCCTACATACATTCCTTGTATTGTAGCAAAATCCAAACGATACAAAGGTAATTGCCAATTTGATGCAATAAATTTGGCTAATAAACTTTTTCCACATCCAGGAACTCCTACTAATAATACTCCTCTTGGCAATCTTATACTTCTTTGTTTTAATACTTCTTGTTTCTCTGGATTTAGCAGATTTTTTTTATTTTCTAACCATTGTTTTAGGCCAGCAAGACCTCCTACATTTATTTTGCTATTGGCATTTTGTACTTTTTCTAGCCCCGATATATTAGAAAACATACTATCTTTTGTTAACATTAGTTCTGTAATATCGGATTTTTTAATTTCTCTTTTTGCAATTAAAGTTGCTGTAATATTTTGAATCTCAATTTTACTTAAACCAACAAAAGCACTTGCAGCTTTTTTGAAGTCGTTTTCATCCCAATCTATTGCTATATTATTTCTGTAAGGTGCAATTGCATCTTTAATTATTTCAACAATTTCATTTTCTTCTGGAAGGTCTAACGACAATGACATACCGAGCCTTTGTATTCTTTTCCATACAGGACAGTCACCAATAACAACTATAACTGCTCCTTTTTCTTCTGCTAAAGTAACAAGGTCTAAGAAGTGCCGTGCAGTAATAGTATCATCTTGTAAATCAGTTACTTCGGTAAAAATAAAAGTCATATTCTGACGTTGTTGAATTTGTGAACTTATGAATTCAAATGCACCTGGCAAGGATTTATCTTCATTGATGATATTATTACTTGTTATATCATACATACCTTTGGAAAGAGTGTGAGCATATATTGGTAGGTGCATACTTTTATTTAGTTCAGTAAAAACTTCTAATACTCTATTTCTTTCAATTGAATTAATAAATACAAAAGGTATTCTTGCTATTAAATATCTTTTTAATTTTTTTGAAAAATCTTTTATATCTGCCATTATTTAATTCCTTATATATTATCTATCCTGTTCCCGAGTACTATTCTTTTCATTTCCCCTGATAAATCACTTTTTGCACCATCTTCTAAATCCTGCTGTGCATTTTGAGCAAATTCCAATATATTATCCTGCAATTTTTCTTTTAATTCATCAGGTAAAAACGAAATATCTGCTAATTGCATCAAAAACAATAATTCTTTTCTAAATGTTATAAGAGTTTTTGAAAATTCAAATGAGTCCATGTAATTTGTGCATCTGTCATTGTAAAACCTGTTGAGCTTGCTAAATCGACTATTAATTAAATCTAATAATCTGTTAGTAAAACGTTCTGCTACTCCTGAAACCCATTTTAAACTCCCTTGTTCAAGAGCATTATTTAAATTAACATCAGAATGACCGATTTCCCATTTTTCTATTGTATCAAATATATCACACCATTCAGAATAATTTGTAGGATTAGTTTTCATTCTGTGGTCTCCTGATTAATAAATCTGGTGGTAATAAATCCCAATCAGGAAATTTAACAGCCATTTTTTCATCATTTTCTATATCGTTCGTATTAGTATTATTTTCTATTTCTGACATAATTAGTCCTCCTTATCAAACATTAGAATTTTATTATCTGCACTATTATTAGAAAAATCTGTCGGTGAATACTGCTCTAAATATTTATGTGTGTTTTCTGCTTCTTTGTCTGCATTTGCATATGCTTTCTGCCAATCAACAAAATCTGCACAAATAGAATGTATTAAAGAATTCGCGGTATCAACAGCCTTATTAAATTTATCAATCAATGCTTTTCTTGCTTTATTTACATTAAATATATCAAGTACTAAATATAAAGCTCCACCTATCGTAAATACTAATGCAGCAGTACAGTATGCGAAACACATCCAACCAACAAAACCTATAAGTAAAGCAATCGCCCAGTAAGAAACATGTGTTTCTTTTAATGCTTTTCGATGGGAAATTTCTAAGTATGATTTGTATGACTTTGTCAAATTATCTACATTTGAGCCATCTTTCGTTTCATCTTCCCAGTTATTGATTCTTATTTTAATAGATTGAGGATAAGAATTCCGATATTGAGCAATAAAATCTTGGTGTGCATTTAATATCCATTCTTTCATGAGTACTATAGCGAGTTTTCTCATAGTAGGAGAAGAATCTTCTAACGTAACAGCATTTGTTAATATATCAAAGAAAGTCACTTTGTGCTCAAAAAGTTGTACTACGTTTGCATCAAAATCTTTTTCCGCAAGTTCCTTATCCCCTTCATGTTTTATTATTAATTCGCACATTCTATGTTTTTTTCTAAGTTCATATTCGTCTGCATCATATTCTTCTACAAGTTTATATAAGATATCATCCAGTTCTTCAACATAATCCTTTTCTATTTTTTCTGCTGTAAAAATATTCTCCAAATAATTTTTTAATGAACCATTTTTTAATGCCTTTTCTAATAAATCTTTAAGAAGAGGGAAATCTGGACTATATTGACTCAAGTATTCATATTTTTCTATATCGTTGATAGGCAATACATCTATCTTAGCCCTCCATCGTTCTTCCAATGCTTTAACTGTTTCAGGTTGTTGTGATAGATAATTTAACCAACCTTTTATTTGAACTAAACACTCACCTTCAGAGTCAGGCCCGAATACACCATCCGTATATGCATTTACTAAAATTAGTGTTTCTTGTGGCATTTCTAACGGATTTTGGTTTTCAAAATATTTACTTAACCACATAAAACTTGCAACTCTGCGCTTTAAGCGGTTACAAATAAGTGTAAATATAAGTACAGTTTTTAGCTGATGTCTGGACAGACCTTCATTTAAAGCTTTTTCTGCAAGTGGTTTGTTGTTATTAATCCACGAAGCAAGTGCTATCAATGAGGGAGTCAGCCAATATCTTGGCGTGCCTAACATTAAATCTTCTGTCGCATTAGTAATTGCTTGTTTACTTACTAAGCCTGTATCAACTGATTGTAAAATACCAAGCAAGTATTTTCTTACTTTTTCATATAAACCAAATTGTTTTTCAATTTCTTGATTCAATATAATTATTTGACCTTGTGCATGTGTAACATTATTTTTCTTTTCTAAATCCTTTACAAATTCTTCAAATCTGTTTTTAAAACTGGTAATATCATCTTGTAAATTATCGATATCATCTTGCATACTTGTTACATCCGATTTTAAATCTCTGATGTTTGAATGCACTCGTTGAAATTCAGTTTCTAAAATACCTGATATTGCACGCATTTCATTTTTCATACCATTAACATCATGACTTAAGTCAACAATGTTATCGTTTATTATTTTATGTGGGTCCTCATATTGTGACATACTACCTCCTTATTTATTATCATCTATTATGGCAACAGAGCCATCTTCTTTTACAGCTATTATTTTTGTTTGATAAACTTCAACAAAACTATAATTGTCATTATTCGCTAGTGTTCTAGCTTTTTCTAAATTATCAGGCAATCTTTCATTATATTTATAATGTTTTACAATGGCATTACCCAAAAGAGATAAGGTATGAACCTCATAAGCTTCTCCTAAATAACACTTAGCAACAATTCCTAATGGAAAATCATCTGCGGATAATACAGACAATTCCCTTTTTACAGCATTAATAATTTCATCGATTTGCTCTTGTGTCATATTATGACCAGTTATATCTAACTTTTTAACGGTATTTATATACTCATTGCTACGCTTTTTCCTATAAATAGAATTAGGTGTTTCAAATTGTGCATAAGAACTTGCAGATATTTCTTTTGGTATTTTAATTCCATGAATATTATTAGTATTTATTATTGGTTTTGGCATAAATTCCAATTCCTTATTACGACATTAACCCTTTTGTGTTGAGTAATTTGCCCCAATATGTGTCATTTTATTGCAAACACTACTACGCTACCAATAAAACAATAAAAAAGGCTATTTGTCAAATTTAAACAGCCC
>Ga0310695_10011340_pt1 | contig 12765 bp, 12 predicted proteins | sample RumenRJG_04DNA_FD_203882 | JGI IMG/M metagenome (GOLD analysis project Ga0310695, IMG submission 203882) | Bovine rumen microbial communities from Lethbridge, Alberta, Canada - RJG_04 (v2) (version 2) | ecosystem: Host-associated > Mammals > Digestive system > Stomach > Rumen | place: Canada...
TGCTCTTTCTGCTTTTACGGACTAACTGGTTGATAGTAGGCATACATGCACCTCCTTCCTTCATTTTAGAATTTATTATTTATGAAATCTCGCGGCAAGCCGCAAGGTTTCTAACGATGGGATCCGATGAGTGCTGCGGCTGCAGCGCCGACATCGATGCCGCAGGCTTTGCCAAGCTCTTTCATCGTCGGAGCCGCCTCGACGGGAATGTCCTCTGCTTTGCAGAGCTCCCGGATGGGCTCCGTCACATGCGCGTCGGCATCGTCCGCGAGGAAGACGCGCACCGCGCGATGATTCTTGACCGCCTTCCCGACCTGCTTGAGGCCGGTGACCCGATCCGCACTCTTCAGCGTTTCAAGTGGCATATCTGTTCACCTCGAAGCTCTTGAAGTCGTGTCTCATCTCAGGCACTTCCACATAATAGCATCTGCAAAAAACAATGTCAACACGGAAATTCATGCGATTTGTTAAATACACGCTCCCTCGCGTATCAATCTCTTCCCTGCGGACAAAAATTGCGAAAAAGAAAAGGAGAACGGAATTGTTCCGTTCTCCAAACAAGAGAAAATTCGTTTTTCTTATGCGAGCGGTGCCTGCGGTTCATGACAGGCGACGAAATGACCCGGCGCAATCTCGCGGAGCCCGGGGCTCTCGCGATGGCAGATGTCCCTCGCAACCGGGCAGCGCGTCTGGAACGGGCAGCCGGCGGGGATGTCGAGCGGGCTCGGGATTTCGCCAGGCAGCACGCTGATGTGCTGGTTCTTTTCCATATCCGTCGAGAATACGGAGCGCAGCAGCGCCTGCGTGTAGGGATGGCACGCCTGCTGGAGCTCGGCGCCTGCGATGCGCTCCATGACATGCCCGAGGTACATGATGACGACGCGGTGCGCAAAGAGGCTCACGAGCGCGAGGTCATGACAGATGAAGACATAGGCGATGCCCTTCTCCTCCTGCAAGCGCACAAGCAGCCGGATGATGCGGTCCTGCACGGAAACATCGAGCGCGCTCGTCGCCTCGTCGCACGCGATGACCTCCGGTGAGAGTGCGAGCGCCCGCGCGATGGCGACGCGCTGCCGCTGACCGCCGCTCATGTTATGCGGGTAGCGGTCCGTGAAATCTTCGGGGAGCCCGACCTGCCGCAGAAGCTCGCGTGCCTTCGCTTCCTTTTCATCCGCGCGGACCTCGCCAAAATTCTCGAGCGGCTCACAGATGATGTCGCGGATGCGCATCTTCGGGTCGAACGCCGCCGTCGGATCCTGGAAGACCATCTGGATATGGCGGTAGTTCTCCCGTCTTTCCTCCCCCGTCAGCTTCGTCACATCCTCACCGTGGAACAGGATGCGTCCCTCTGTCGGCGGATGGATGTTCATGAGCGTCTTGAGGAGCGTCGTCTTGCCGCAGCCGGACTCGCCGGCGATAGCGACGGTCTCGCCTGCTCGCACATTAAAGGAGACATGCGAACAGGCCGTGAGCTCCTGCCCGCCGGGTGCCGGGAATTTCTTCGTAACATCCTCCACGCGCAAGATGACGTCATGCGTTGCATGTGCTTTATTCGACATAGCGGCGACCTCCGATCTCCGGCACCGAGGCCAATAGCGATTTCGTATAGTCCGCCTGCGGATGCTCCATGACCTCCTGCGACGCGCCATACTCGACGACACGGCCGCCCGCCATCACGAGGATGCGGTCGGAAAGCGCCGCCGCAAGGCCGATATTGTGCGTGACGATGATCATCGCCGTGCCAAGGCCGCGCGTGACATACGTGAGCTCGCCTGCAATCTGCGCCTGCGTCGTCACGTCGAGCGCGCTCGTCGGCTCGTCAGCGAGCAAGAGCTTCGGCTGGAACGTGATGGCCATCGCAATGCCGACGCGCTGCCGCATGCCGCCCGAGAGCTCGAACGCATACGAGTCCATGATGTGCTCGGGGCTCGGCAGGTTCATGAGTGCGAGTTTCTCGACAGCCATCGCGCGCGCCTCGCTCTTCGTCATCTTCTCATGCGTCCGCAGGAATTCGACATACTGGTGCCCGATGGTCTGCACGGGATTCATCATGCTGCCGCTGTCCTGGAAGATCATCGAGATGTCTCTGCCACGGAGCTTCTGCCATCCCTTTTCCGGCAGCGTGCGCAGGTCCTGGCCGTCGAACGAAGCCATGCCGCCCGTCATCTGCCCGCCGACTGGCAGGCATCCGAGCAGGGCGCGGATGACCGTCGTCTTGCCGCTGCCCGACTCGCCGACGATGGCGAGCACCTCGCCCTTTTCGAGCGAGAACGTCACATCGTGTACCGTCGGCTTTGGTTCCTTCCCTTTCTGCGCATACGAGATTTCCAGATGGGAAACATCAAGCAGCATCAAATCACCTCACTTGGTTCCTTCCTTATTTGGCTGGACGAATCTTGTTCGTGATCCAGTAGTAGTCGCTCGGGTACATCTCGACACCCGTGAGCTTCTTCGAGCTCACGATGTTCGTCTGCGGATAGCCGAGGAACAGCGACGCGCCATCGTCGAGCAGGATCTGCTCCATCTCCATGATGAGCTGGCGGCGCTTGCCCTTGTCGAACTCGGCCGAGAGCTGGTGCATCTTCTCGTCATACTTCGGGTTGCTGTAGCCCGAACCATTCTGCGGGTTGTCGCCATTCGTGTTCGTCATCCAGTAGCCCTTCATGAAGAGCTCGGGGTCGCCCGTGTTCGCCGTCAGGATGTTCGAAATCAGGAGGTCGTACTCGCCCTTGATGCCGATGTTGTCGAGCAGGTTGTAATCGACCGTGTCGATGACGATGTCAAAACCGAGCTTCTTGAGGTCGGACTGTACGGCCTCGGCATAGATTGGCAGTTCGGCACGGCTGTTGTAGACGACGAAGTGCAGCTGGAGCTTCTTGCCGTCCTTCTCGCGGATGCCGTCGCCATCTTCATCCTTCCAGCCTGCTTCGTCGAGGAGCTTCGCGGCGCGCTCGGGATTGTAGCTGTTCGGGTCTTTCATCTGGTCAAAGCCATAATCGAGCGACGGTGGAACCGGCGCGCTGCCCGTGATGAACGTGCCGCGCAGCAGCGTCTGGTTGTACGATTCGCGATCGCAGCCCGAAATCAGCGCCGCGCGCACCTTCGGGTCGGAGAGGATATGGTCGGGCTTCTGGTTCAGGCGTGCAAGCACGTCGCGCAGCGACGAGATTTCCTTAATCTCGAACTTGTCATTCCCCCGGAAGACGTCCATGTCGCCAGCCGCTATATTAACGGCCATATCGACATCGCCCGACTGCAGTGCCATCGCGCGCGTGTTCGGATCGTCGATGGAATCGACTTCGACCGTCTCAAACGGCACATCGCCATCCCAGTAGTTCGGGTTCTTCTTCATGACGGCCTTTTCCTTGACAAAGGACTCGACCATATAGGGGCCCGTGCAGATTGGGCCTTCCTTGCGGACATCGCGACCTTCGTCTGCCTTCGTATCGACGATGAGGAAAAGCGGATCCGCGAGGTAGCCCGGCATGCCCGGCTGCGGCGTCTTCGTCTTGATGGTCAGCGTCTGGCCGTCGGCCGTGATTGAATCATACTCGAAGAACGTCTTGGCGCGCGGCACTTTTTCAAAAACGAGCTCGATGGACGACTTGACAGCCTCAGCCGTCAGAGGGTCGCCATTCGAGAACTTCACGCCATCGCGGATCTTGAACGTCCAGGTGAGCTTGTCATCAGCAACGCTCCAGCTCTCGGCGAGCCACGGCTGCGTATCCATCTTCTCGTCGAACTTCGTAAGGCTCTCGCCGAGGCCATAGCGCACGACGACCCAGGCAAAGTAGTTCTCGAGCGGATCGAGCGTATCGGCAAAATTCGTCACGCCGACTTTGAGCGTCTTCGTGTCGCCAGCGGAATTCCCACCGCCGCCGCATCCTGCAAAGATGCCAGCAGCCAGCACGCTCGTCAGGCCGAGCGCGACCGTCTTCCACATCTTCTTCATCCAGCTTCTCTTCATCTTTCTGGTCCCTCTTTTCTTTCTTCCAATAAATACATACTTCCTAAAAACATCTCAGTCCTGCCGCGGGTCGAGGACGTCGCGCAGACTGTCGCCCCAGAGGTTGAACACCGTCACGACAAGGAAGATTGCCGCGCCAGGATACACCATGAGCCAGGGCGCCGTCTGGATGTACTGGCGTCCCTCGTTGAGCATCAGGCCCCATTCCGGCGTCGGCGGCTGTGCGCCGAAGCCAAGGAACGAGAGCCCCGCGATCTCCATCATCATCGTGCCGATGTCCATGGCACCCGTGATGACGACCATCGGCAGCACGTTCGGCAGGATGTGCCGCCAAAGGATGTCGCGCGTGCGCGTGCCGTTGACCTCCGCCGCGAGGATGAAGTCGCGGTTGCGGATCTTCACGACGAGGCTGCGCACGAGGCGCGCGTACTTCGCCCAGGCGACGGCAAGCAGCGCGAGGATCGTGTTGATGACGCTGCCGCCGAGGATGCCCGCGATTGCGATGGCCAGCACGACGCCTGGGAAGGCCAGCATCATGTCGGCAAAGCGCATGAGCACGCGTTCGACCTTGCCGCCAAAGTACCCAGATACGATGCCGACAACGCTGCCGACGACGGCGACGAGCAGCACGAGGCAGAGCGTCATGAACAGCGAGACCTGTGTGCCCGCGACGATGCGCGAGAACGTATCGCGGCCGAGCTTGTCCGTGCCGAGCCAGTGCGCGGCCGACGGCGTCTGCAGGACGTTCTTCATATCGCCTTCCATCGGGTCTTGCGGCGCAAGATATGGCGCGAAGATGGCGAGCAGGACGATCAGGGCGACGAGAGCCGTGTAGACAGCGAACAGGCGGTGCGTGCGAAGTGCTTCCACCATGCCTTTCAACGTCTCTGACATCAGTTCCCGCCTCCTTTCCCGAGGGTGCGGCGGAGCCGCGGATCGAGGTACGCATACGACAGGTCAACCAGGGCATTGATAACCATGTAGACGATGGCAATCCAGAGCACGAAGCCTTCGACGAGCGGATAGTCGCGCATCGTGATGGCATGGACGGCCATGTTGCCGATGCCCGGCCATGAGAACACAACTTCGATGACCGCGACGCCGCCGAGCAGCCAGCCGATGCTCATGCCGAGGAGCGTGATGAGCGGCAGGAGCGCGTTCGGCAGGATGTGCAGGTACAGGATGCGGCGCTCAGAAATGCCGCGCGCCCGCGCGCCAACGACATAGTCCTGATGGAGCTCGTCGAGGATGACCGTGCGGACCTGGCGCACATACTTCGCCGACTGGTAAATCGCGAGCGTCAGCGCCGGCAGCACGACGCCCTTCGCCGTCACGGAGGAGCTCGTGATGGGAAAGAGCCCGAGCTTCAGGCCGAAGACATAGAGGAGAATGAGTCCGAGCCAGAAGTTCGGCATCGACACGCCGATGAACGAGCCGACGCGCACGAGATAGTCCGGCCACCGGTTCCGATGCACGGCCGACCAGATGCCGAGCGGCAGCGAAATGATCAGCATGAAGCAGACCGTCACGGCCGCGAGGAAGAACGTTCCCGTGCTTCCCTCCATGAGCTTTTCGGCAACCGGCTTCTTCGCCGAGTACGAGAGGCCGAGGTCGCCGTGCGCGACACCGCCAAGCCAGCGCCCATACTGGACGAGAAATGGCTGATCAAGCCCCATCTCATGGCGCGTCTCTGCAAGGAGTTCCTCCGAAACGATATGGTCGCCTGCCTCGAGCACCATCGCTGCCGGATTGCCGGGTGCGAGCACCGAGAGGCAGAACGTCAGGAACGTCACGCCGAGGAGCGTCACCAGCATCTCCGCCAGCTTCTTCCAAAATCTTTTCAAAAGCATCACTCCTACCAAACATGCAGCGCCGCAAGCGGCACGCGAAAAAGCCCTTCCCCGCAAAGGAGGAAGGGCTGGATTTCCCGAAGGCATACTTCGCCGCACACTGGCGCATGCAGAAAGAGCCTGACTCGAAATCCCCATCCCCGTCGCTCGCGGGTCAAACGGCGATCGTCAATCAGGCAGTTCTCCTGGCTCCAGTTCCTCGTGCTGCTGCGCCTTCCCAGAGATGCTTTTCCATCTCCAGTGGCATGATTTCTGCAGTGCACTCGCTGTTACAGTGGCGGGACCGCGCCGGACTTTGACCGGCTTCCCTATTGAGTCTTGCGACACCTGATCCAATCTTTATGAAATTTTTCTATCGTTTACATAACTTAGATTATCATTAATGTCTTTATCATACCAGCTTATGTCGCAGTTGGCAAGTATTTTTTTCGCCAAAGACGGGCAACGAGCGCGGAAGAACAGATTGCCCGAAGAGATTGGTCGAATGCGAGCGCCAGCCAGACGCCCATGAGGCCGAATCCGAGCTCATAGAGCAGGAACGCCGTCACGAGCGGCCGCAGGAATGTCACGCTGACGAACGAATACGCAGCGACCGCGCTCGTCTGCCCCGTGCCGCGCAGGATGCCCGCGCAGACGAGCGCATGTGCCTCAGGAAAACTCACGACGGCAACAAAAGCGAGCACCATCATGCCGAGCGGCAACGATGCCGCATCGTCCGTGTAGATCCAGAAAATCTCTCCGCGCAGTACATACGTCAGCACAAAGGAAAGCGTCGAGAACAGCAGGCTCCAGCGCAGGCCGGCGCGCCCATACGCACGCCACGCTTCGGTGTCGCCACGCCCGTATGCCTGCCCCGCTAGCACCATGCTCGCCTTTCCGAGGCCGCCTGCAAAGCAGTAGTAGAAATCGCAGAAATTCATCGCGATGGCATGAACGGCATACGGCACCTCGCCGAGCCCAGCCGCCATGCGCGTGTAGAGCACCATGCCGACGCGCTCGAACCCCTGCTCGGAAAACACGCCGCCAAAGACAGGCAGCAGCGAACGGAAGAACGCACCGTCTGGCAGAAAGTCCGCACGCGAGACACGGAGCTCGCCTCGCAGCCGTCGCGCTGTTTCGAGCAGCATATACGCGGCACCCGCCACCGTGCCGACCGCCGCGCCCTCGACGCCGAGCGCTGGAAATGGCCCGAGGCCGAAGATGAACAGCGCATTGACGATGCAGTTCACCCCGTTGCCCCAGAGATTGATCCAGAGCACGAGCCCCGTGCGCCCCTGCCCCAAGAAGCCGGCCTGCAGCAGCGTCGCAAGCGACGTCAGAAAGACGCCGAGCAGCGCGAGATTGCCATAGCGCAGCGCGTCCACGAGATACTGCGGCTCCGCGCCCATCCATACAAGCAGAGATTCCAGCTGGAAAAAGAAGATGATGTGCAGGAGGCCGAGCACGACAGCGCCGAACGTCAGAGATTGGCAGAACATGCGTGCCTGCGGCGCATGCTCGCCGCGCCCAAAAAGGCGCGCTGTCAGGAGTGTCACAGCCGACGCGAGCGAACGCGTCACACAGAGCAGCATCATGCGCGGCTGCGTGAAGATGCTGACCGCCGCGATGGCTTCCAGTCCGAGCGTGCCGACCATGATGATGTCCACCGAGCTCAGGAGCACCATGAAGACGCCCTCGAACGCCGACGGCATTGCCACGCGCAGATACATTCTGTCATATCCTGCAAAGAATCGCATGGCCTTCCTCCTTTCCCGAAGCATGCACATCCTGCGATGTCCAAAACCTCAAGGAAAGGATACCATAACTTTGGTGCATGAAGGAACCCCCACGGAGGGTTGCAAAGAGAAATTATTGCTCGGGCGAAGCATCCATGTAGAGACGCATCCTGCACCAGGCAGCGCTGCCTAGAAGCAGCAGGCCGACGATGAAGAACGTTTGTGCAAAGCCGAGCCATGCGGTCAGCTGCCCGCCAATGAAAGCGCCGGCAAACGTGCCGATATATTGCGCCGACTGGTTGAATCCATAGATGCGCCCGGTGCAGGAGGGCGGCGTGATCAGACGGATCATATCGTTGATAGCAGGAATCATCCCTGCCATCGCGATGCCATGGATGAACCGCAAAGCGCCCAGCTCCCATGATGTCGTCACCCATCCCTGCGGGAACGAAACGAGACCGGCGAGCAGCAAGGAACCCACGAGGACGCGATGCGGCCCTGCCTGATCGGAGAGGTGTCCGAGCTTCGAGGCAAACAGCATGCTCGCAACGCCGGAACAGGAAAAGACGATGCCAGCGATGACGGCCAGATGTTCCGTCTCCGGCGCCAATGCTTCCACATAAACCGTGAGCACCGGCTGCACGCATGTGATGGAAAAATACATCAGAAACGTGACAACAAACGCAGCCAGCGTCATGCGGAAACGCGGCAACGTCCGGAACATCTCGCGCGTGCTCTGCTCGGTTTCCTCGGCAGGTGCAGGCTGTTTCGTCTCCCGGACGAACAGCGCAGCAGCAAAGCCGAACATGCACAGCACGCCGATCACGAAAAAGGAGTTGCGGTAGCCGATGGCTTCGGATAGGCCGCCTCCGATGACGGGACCGAGCAAGCCGCCTGTCACCTGCGCCGTAAAGTACATGCTCATCGCCCAGCCCGACTTGTCCCGCGGTGTCTCTGCGGCGAGCAGCGGAATGACGGCAGACTGCAAGCCGCTCATCGCGCCCTGGAGCAGGCGGAGCCCCGTGAGCTGCCAGACATTCTGCGCGAGCCCCAGCGCAATCATGATGACGCCAAGCCAGCCCGTTGCCCGCAAAATCATGGATTTCCGGCCATACCGGTCAGCTACCCGCCCCCAGATGGGGGAAAAGATTGCGAGCGTGACAAAGCTGCATCCAAAAACGATGCCCGACCAGCGCGCCACGTCTTCCGGCGCTTCGATGCCAAGCTCGCAGATATAGAGCGGCAAAATGGGTGCCATCTGGCTCGTGCCCACGGAAACAATAAACGTCGCAGCGCAGCAGATGGCCAGATTCCGTTGCCAGATTTCCATACGGGAATCCCTCATCTTCCTTGAAATTTTTGAAAACGAGGGCGGAACACCGCATATCCTGCGATGTCCCGCCCTCTTGGAATCATTTCATCAGTCGTTCGCTTTTGCAATCACGCCGAGCATCGTCTTGACGACGTTTTCTTTCGTGAAGCCGAACTTCTCGAAGAGCTTTGCGGCTGGTGCCGAGGCGCCGAAGCCCTTCATCGTGACCGTCGCGCCATCGAGGCCGACGTACTTGCCCCAGCCGAAGTCGGCCGCGGCCTCGACAGCCACGCGTGCGCGCACGTCATGCGGCAGGACGCTCTCCTTGTACGCGGCGCTCTGTGCGTCGAAGAGTTCCTGGCACGGCATGGAGACGACACGGACGTCGATGCCCTGCGCGGCGAGCTCTTTCTGCGCCTCGATGGCGAGGCTGACCTCGGAGCCCGTGCCGATCAGGATGCCCTTCATGTCCGCGGGGTCTTTCGCCTCGGACACGACATAGGCGCCCTTGAGCGCGTCTTTCGACGAGCCCGGCAGCTGCGGCAGGTTCTGGCGCGTCAGCACGAGCGCCGTCGGCGTCTTCGTGCTCGTGATGGCGAGATACCAGCCGGCCGCCGTCTCCGTCGCATCCGCCGGACGGAACGTGTTGACGTTCGGCAGGGCGCGCCACATCGCGAGCTGCTCAATCGGCTCATGCGTCGGGCCGTCTTCGCCGACACCGATGCTGTCATGCGTGAAGACGTACGTGACCGGCAGGCCCATGAGCGCTGCGAGGCGTGCCATCGGCTTCGTGTAATCCGAGAAGACGAAGAACGTCGCGATGTAAGCACGCAGACCGCCGTGAAGCGTGATGCCGTTCGCAATCGCCGTCATCGCGAATTCGCGAACGCCGAAGTGCAGATTGCGGCCCTTGTAATTCTCCTTGCTGAAATCGCCCTCGTCCTTCATGTTCGTCTTGTTCGACGGCGCGAGGTCGGCACTGCCGCCAAAGAGCTGCGGCAGCTTGTCCTTCAGGCGGTTGATCATGATGCCCGAGAGGCCGCGCGTCGCCTGCGGCTTGTCCTCATAAGCCCAGAACTCTTCGTCGCTGAGCAGCGCTTTCGCATCGACCGGTGCATGGAACTTGTCCCAAAGAGCCTTTGCTTCCGGGAACTTCGCCGCATAGTCAGAGAAGAGCTTGTTCCAAGCCTCTTCCGCCTCTGCGCCCTTCTTCGCGAGCTCGGCATAATGCGCGTAGACATCGTCCGGGATATTGAAGCTCTTGTCGGGCTCCGGCCAGCCGAGATTTTCCTTGAGCGCCTTGACGTTCTCGACGCCGAGCGGCTCGCCATGCGCGCTGGCCTTGCCCTGCTTTGCCGGGCAGCCGTAGCCGATTTCTGTCTTGACCGTGATGAAGGACGGATGCTCCTTGTCCGCCTTTGCCTCCTCGATGGCTTTGCCAATCGCTTCGAGGTCGTTGCCATCCTCGACCGTGATGGTCTGGAAGCCGAAGGCCTCCATGCGCTTCTGCACGTTCTCACGGAACGCGATGTCCGTGCTGCCCTCGATGGAGATGCGGTTGCTGTCATAGAGGATGATGAGCTTCGAAAGGCCGAGCGTGCCCGCAAGCGAGAACGCCTCGGACGAGATGCCCTCCATCATGCAGCCGTCGCCGCCAAGCGCAAACGTGTAGTGGTCAACGATGTCATAACCCGGCTTGTTGAACGTCGCTGCGAGATGCGCCTCGGCCATCGCCATGCCGACAGCCATGCCCATGCCGGCACCGAGCGGGCCCGTCGTCGCCTCAACGCCGACCGTGTGGCCGTACTCCGGATGGCCCGGCGTCAGGGAATCGAGCTGGCGGAACTCCTTCATATCGTCCATCGTCAGGCCGTAGCCATAGAAATGGAGCAGAGAATAGAGAAGCGTCGAGCCATGACCGCCCGAAAGGATGAAGCGGTCGCGGTTCGCCCACTTCGGATTCTTCGGGTTGTGGTTCATGTGGTTCGCCCAGAGTTCATACGCCATCGGCGCCGAGCCGAGCGGCAGCCCCGGGTGGCCGGAATTGGCCTTCTGGATGGCATCCGCCGCCAGCACGCGGATGGCGTTGACGCATTTCGTATCAATGTTGCTCAATGAGATCGCTCCTTATCCAACGATTTAGACTTATCCTTCCTTATTCTACATGAGATTCGCCAAAAAGTATAGAAGAAAAAAGGCTGATGCACGCATCAGCCTGAAAATTTTGTCGTATGAACTCAATCTTTGTCTCCATATACAATGTCCGCCGCCAGCTCGCAGGCTTTGCGGATGCAGTCGGGGCACGAGCAGATGACCTTTCCCGTCTCGACGCCTTTGAGGTCTTTGCAATAGAGCGCGCCTGCCGAGTCCTCGAACGCTTTCATCAGCTTGCGCGAGAGCTGCATCGTCGCGGGCTTGGAGTTCGGCGCTTCGAGGCTCCGCGTGCTGCTTTTGAGGCTGCCGAGCATGACGGCACCCATGAGCGCCCCGCATACGCCATCCATCGTCCCGCATCCTGCACCATAGCCTTCGTTCGCGGCAAAGAGCACGTCTGCGGGAACCCCGGTCTTGTCTGCAAATGCGCACGCCACCGACTGGGCGCAGTTGTATCCGCGCTGATGAAATTCATCTGCTTTTTTCAGTCGTTCTGCTGTCGTCATGACAATCAGCCTCCACACTCTCTCGATAAACCGTTTTCTTTGCTTGTCCTCCCTTCACAATTCGCCATTCCTCATCATTTTCCTGCCGAATGTTTCGAGACCCGTACATATTTCACGGCTCCGAGCCCGGCTTTCGCGCCTTCGTAGACAGCTTTCGCGACCTGGAGCAAGCCGCCCGTACAGTCACCAGCCGCGAAGATGCCGGGGACGTTCGTCGCCATCGCGTCATCGACTTTGATGTTCGCACCGTCAAGCAGGATGCCGGCCTTGCGCGCGAGCGCCGTGCTGCCAGCTGTGCCGATGGCGAGGAAGACGCCGTCGATGGGGAGCGTCGTTCCATCCTCGAAGCGGACGCCCGTGACGCGGCCGTCGCCTTCGATGGCGGCGATTTTCTCCGTATGCACGGTCATGGTCTCGGGGAAGGCAGCCTGCGGCTGCTCGCCATTCGTCAGGATATGGACTTCGCTCGCATGCGGCGCGAGAACTTCTGCTTCGTGGAGCGCATAGGCGCCTGCGCCGATGACAGCAACGCGCTTCTGCCGATAAAAGAACGCATCGCAGACAGCGCAATAGCTGACGCCTTTGCCTTCGTGCTCTTTGAGCCCTGGCACGCTCAGCGTCGTACGCGAGGCACCGGCTGCGAGGATGACGCTCGGCGCTTCGAGCGCAAAGTCTGCGCCTTCGACTTTGTAGCCGTTGAACGCATCATTGAAACCGAGCTGCATGACCTCGCCCTGCTGGAACGCGACGCCGAGCCGCTTCGCGCCCTCGATGCCGCGCCGTTCGAGCTCCGCGCCCGTGATGGGCTCCACGAAGCCATAGTAGTTTTCGATGCCCTCAGCTTTCGCAAGCGCGCCCGGCCCCTTTGTCACGACGGTGACGGCAAGCCCTGCGCGCCGCGCGTAGAGCGCCGCCGAAATGCCGGCCGGGCCTGCGCCGATGATGATGATGTCCTGTTTCTTGTCTGCCATCTGATTCACCCTTTCGTAAGACAGCCGTTAGCGCTTCAGCGCTTATGGATGTCTTAGCCATTTGCCGTCAGGCAAATAGCTTCCAATGCTTTGTCCTGAGTATAGCAGGCGGCGGCCGTCGATTCCGTGAGCCTGTCACGATGCTTTTCATTTACGGAGCGTCCGATTCATGATATACTTCTCTTAAGTATACCGTTTTTTCTCTCATATAAAGGATGTGTCAATATCATTGGACAGTACGGAAGCGGGCATCTTGCTCGTCCTGATCGTTCTTTTGCTGCTGCTCAACA
>Ga0310695_10011343_pt1 | contig 12764 bp, 6 predicted proteins | sample RumenRJG_04DNA_FD_203882 | JGI IMG/M metagenome (GOLD analysis project Ga0310695, IMG submission 203882) | Bovine rumen microbial communities from Lethbridge, Alberta, Canada - RJG_04 (v2) (version 2) | ecosystem: Host-associated > Mammals > Digestive system > Stomach > Rumen | place: Canada...
TATATTCTTATAATTTAAATATCCAATCCGGATATTCCCCTCCGCGTGCAGAAATGAAAAACATCAAATGTCCGAAGTGAGTAAGTGAGTAAGTGAGTAAGTGAGTAAGTGAGTAAGTTCCCTCACGTCTCTGCCGCTTGGCTTGTCGAAGCGCTCGGCTTCGCCGCTTTGCCTTTAGTGCGAAGAATTGCTGAAAAGCGTTACCCCTAAATAACTTCACTCGAGTCAAGTGTCTGGGGGGCTCCAGCCATTGTTGTTTAACCAGGCAGCCCCCGTTCCCATTACCCAAGCCCTAAAGCCGTACCAACATCGCTCTGCCCAAGCTCTACCCAAGCTCCCGAGCTTGGCTACACCTTGGGTAGAGTATGTGAAATCTGTAGCGAACACTACACTTGCCGCTTGGCTTGTCCAAGATTGAACGATTCGGGCTCGAAGGAAAACTTGCGCCACAACTGCGCCACAATTGTCAGAGTACTGCGCCACAATTGTTCCGCAGTTGCCCAGCAAAGCCCCGTCCGCTTATGCGTATCTCGTGGCGGTCATAGATACTTCCGCCCGGATGTACAAGACTAAAAAAAAGATGTCTATTATTTTGCATATATTTTCGCTTAATCGTATCTTTGCACTATGAAACGCTACATGCTGTCCATATTGCCCCTGTTTCTCTGCCTGCCCTTGGCGGCGCAGCAGACGTATCATGCCCAGGTGGTGGACGGCGAGACGGGCGAGGCACTGCCGTATGCTCAGGTATATGTGTCTGCGGGGAACGGAACGCTGACCGACGGAGAGGGATGGTTCACGTTGGAAGCCAAAAAGACGGACGTAGTGCGTATTTCGTATGTCGGCTACGATGCGGTACAGGTGAAGACAGCGGCAATGGGAGACAGGATCCAGCTGCATCCCTTGTCCGCCACCATGCAGGAGGTGACCATCGTGCCCGCAGAGGAGGTACTGGAGAAAATGTTACGTCGCATAGACAAGGAGTTTCTACGGGAGGAGAACAAGCGAAGCAACTATTTCTATCGCCTGACAAATACGTACGCAGGGACGCAGGAACTGGTGGAAGCCTACCTAAACGCATACAGCATGGGCAACCTGCGTGATGTCGTCTTCACGGCAGGACGAAGACTTAAGCATGCCCAATATACGATCCGCCGTTCGGGCATCTCCTTCTCAAACCTACAAAAAATAATAGAGACCGGACCCGTAATGAGGGATGCAGCTGCGTGGGAAAACATAGGCAAGCCATTCAATCCCGTCTTGAATATCACCGACACGGCTACAGGGGAAAAATGGGGCAACAGCAATCTTGACAAGGTTCACTACACCTTCTCGGGCCAATTGTTGGAAACCGCCAACAGGGAAGGGATGTACAAAATCACCATGCGGGGCAACATGGAGAAGTCGTTTATAGACGGTGTGGTCTATGTGGATGCCAAACGGTACCAGTTGCTCTCCTTTGAAGGAGAACTACATAACTTCAAACTTGAAGTGGGAAAGGACCTCCGTCATGAATCGGCCGATGTACAGCCCCATATACGTATTACCTACACTCACCGTCACGGATTCACCGAAGTGGAGAGCATAGTGGCCACGATGGACGTTGGCAACCTGCAGAGCCGCTCGGTGCTGATGAGTCTGGACGGATACAGACTGCCTTTCGGAGAGAAAGAGTTCAAGCAGACACATAACCTGGTGGAGGCCATCGACCAAACCAGTCCCGACACGGCACTGTGGTGCACGGCCAACATCCGGCGCACGAAGGCAGAGGAGCAGCTTGTCCTCCAGCAGGGGCTGAAACGCTCAGACCTGCGAGACTGGGAGTATGCCATGAGAGACGACACGCACGACAATACCGGGTCCCTGCAACCATATATAGAGCGTCTGACGGCTTTCGGACGTACTATCCCGCAGGAGAAGGTATATGTCCACATGGACAATACCTGCTACTTCCAGGGCGATACCATCTGGTTTGCGGCCTATACCCGACAGACCACTGACGACCTGCCCTCGCGGGTGAGTGGCGTACTCTACGTGGAACTGCTCAATCAGGACGGCTACCTTGTGGAGCGCAAACTGATTGAGATGCACGAGGGACGGGGCAATGGTTTCTTCGCCCTGAACAACCAGATTCAGTACAGCGGCTTCTATGAGCTTCGTGCCTACACGCGCTGGCAGCTGAACTGGGGAGCATACGAGATGGAGGATAAGAAGATGGTGTATCGAACGGCACTCGAACGCGTACAGCAGAAGATACAGAATTTCCACTATGAGAAGCTGTACAGCCGCGTCTTCCCTGTCTATGACAAACCATCGACACCCGGAGATTTCTCCCATGTGATTACTGAACGCAGCCTGCGTCGGTACTATTCGAAAGACGTGAACGCCGAATTTCGTAAACCCACACTGACCCTTTTTCCTGAAGGTGGGAACCTTGTGGCAGGCATCCCCAACCGAGTAGCGTTCGAGGCCGTTACCGTGGATGGAGAGTGGCTCGAGGGAACGGCCACCCACCCGTCCTCCACCGAGGGGGAGGTGATAAAGACGGTGAACCGAGGTCGAGGCGTGTTCACCATTGTGCCGGAGAAGGGGATGGAGCGGAATGTGACGTTTACCACCACGGACGGGCAGACAGTGAAAGCAAAGTTGCCAAAGCCGGAGGAACGGGGCGTGACACTCAGCGTCACGGAGAACGGAAAGGAACTGAAGATACAGGCGACGGCGAATGACTCGGCACTGGCCAGCCACCTGGGCATGACCATCATGCACGAGGGACGTGTGGAGGAGTTTCTGGCCTTCAAGGACAGCGTACTCATCTTCGACTTCGTGCCCGCCATCTACCGGCCAGGGGTGCATCAGGTGACGGTGTTTGATGACGAAGGCCGCGTATGGGCCGACCGCCTCTTCTTCTCGCGCGGCAAGGAAACATTCCAACCGAACATCACCATCAAGGCAGACAAGGAGCAGTATGACCCGCAACAGCCAATCATCCTGGATGTCAAAGGAAATGCCGGGGATGCAGCCGTTTCCCTCGCCGTGCGCGACAAGGCCAATCAGGACTATCTCTTTGACAATGCCTCAATACTGACCGAGATGCTGCTCTCCTCGGAGATTCGCGGCTTCGTGCCCGACCCGGGATGGTTCTTTGAGGCAGACGACAGCCTGCACCGCGCAGCACTCGACTTGCTGATGATGACACAGGGATGGCGACGCTTCAACTGGCGCGACATGGCGGTGCGGGGTGAATGGGACTTGACACAGCCCGACGAACAGACTCCGATTCTCAGAGGGCAGGTAGATAAATATTGGTATCCAGACCCTTATGATACAGAAGATTTCGAAGAAGAAGATGACAGGGCTGCAGCCATGCGACAAGAATACGGAGACATCTTCGACCCACAAAACTCAGATGAGATAGGACGTTCCCACCAGGCAATGAAGCAAAACATGATGAGCCTGCAATCAGACGACAAGCATCGGTGGACGACTCAAGAGCGGTTTTCACCAAGATATGGGTTGGAACAGACAATCAGGAAAAGAGACGGGAAATATAAGGAACTGCGTGTCCATGCCGAACTGGTTTCGCCCGATGGGAAGGAGGCCCTCGTGGGCGAGATGGAAACTTTCGGAAGCAAGTTCCGCATCCAGCTTCCGGCATTTTACGGGAAGGCCATCTTCTTCATCGGTGCTGCCGACACCACGAAATGGAAGGAGGGCATGAGGTACACCTGGGTACAACAGAAACAGGATGACGAAGACCGGCCAGCCGGATTCAGGAATGGATTGCGCTTTTACGTGGACGACCCGGAATATATCGTGCGCCTGAGGTTCCACTACCCCCGAAATGTGGACCCGTATAACTTCTATCAAAAGCACCTCTCGGCCTCCCCGGACACGCTGGAGCTATCGCCGCAGTTGCTGGCTGATGGTACGCGGGTGATGAAGGAGGTGAGCGTCCGTGCTCGCTTCGGAGGCCTTCGCCGGCACGACGACTCACAGCCGGTGCTTGTTGTCGATGCCTATGAAGCATTCAACAGAGCTATTGACGACTACTATACCTGCGGAGACTATGAGGCGAGGAATCCCATAAAAAAGAGTGGTGCCGCTCCAGTACAGGAACAAAGGGTAAGAAATTTGGAAGCAATTGAAGAAGCAGCATGCGATAGCTATTTGGGCAGCACTGGGACGTGGGGGAACGGAGGCGAATACTATAATCCCGTGCGATACGGCCCTGGCCCCACACGGCGTGCTATCATCGACGAGTATCAGAAGATACCGCTCGATTCGCTCTACGCCCCAAAGTACCTGTCGTCAGCGGTGTATGAGATGTCGCCCGGTGAGATGTGGGAATTTGACAAACTGACAAAACTGGATCGGTTCTTTATCTATACAGATTTCGCACCTCGCCTGTATGGCGACAAACGATACAATGACGCACCCGAGAGAATTATTGCCGTCTATCCCTATTTTGACAGCAGGCGACGCCCCGAATACCGCGACCGCCGCTACGTCCTCGACGGCTTTGCCGCTCCTGCCGAGTTCTACAGCCCGAACTACAGCCGCTACAAGTTGCCCGAAGGACAGAAGGACTATCGCCGCACGCTCTACTGGAACCCCAACCTCCAACTGGACAGCGAAGGTCGCGCACGCGTTACCTTATATAATAACAGCCGCACGACACAGATCGAGGTGGAAGCCGCGGGTCAGGCCGCAGACGGCACCCTGCTCTGGAATCGATGATTGGATTGGCATAGTTCTTCGACGAGTCGAGCGCATAGTTCATAGTTCATAGTTCATAGTTCATAGTTCGTAGTTCGTAGTTTTGGATTAGGGATTGGGCGGCAACCTCTGTTCTCTCTCCCCTTGGGTGGTAAGGGCTAAAAAAAAGCATGCAGGATGCACTTTTCTGGGGTGAAAGATGGTGCAGTGTGATAAAAAAGTTGTAACTTTGCAGCCTCGAACTATATATTGATAGATACAGACAACTATTCTTATGCAACTGGATGCTTTGACAGCCATATCACCCGTGGATGGGCGGTATCGCAGTAAGACAGAACCGCTGGCACAGTACTTCTCCGAGTATGCCCTTATTCGCTATCGTATTCGTGTGGAGGTGGAGTATTTCATCGCCCTGTGTGAGCTACCCTTGCCTCAGTTGGCGAGCTTTCCCCGCGAGCTGTTCCCCCGCTTGCGCGGCATCTACGAGACGTTCACTGAGGAGAGTGCACAGCGGGTGAAGGACATCGAGCAGGTGACCAACCACGATGTGAAGGCCGTGGAGTACTACATCAAGGAACAGTTTGACGCCCTTGGCGGACTGGAGCCGTACAAGGAGTTTATCCACTTTGGCCTTACCTCACAGGATATCAACAATACGAGCGTCCCCCTGAGTATCAAGGAGGCACTCTCCGAGGTATATTATCCGATGATGGACGAGCTGATCGGTCAGCTGGAGGCTTATGCCAGCGAGTGGGCCGACGTGGCCATGCTGGCCCGCACGCACGGTCAGCCCGCCAGCCCCACGCGGCTGGGCAAGGAGGTGATGGTCTATGTCTATCGCCTGCGCCGCCAGCTGAGCGTACTGAAGCAGACGCCCATCACCGCCAAGTTCGGCGGCGCCACGGGCAACTTCAACGCGCATCATGTGGCCTATCCCGACCGCGACTGGCGCTCGTTCGGTAATCGCTTCGTGGCCGAGCGGCTGGGACTGGAGCGCGAGGAATATACCACCCAGATAAGCAACTATGACATGCTGGGTGCCCTGTTCGACGCCATGAAGCGCATCAACACCATTCTCATCGACCTCGACCGCGATTTCTGGCAGTACGTCTCGATGGAATACTTCCGTCAGAAGATCAAGGCCGGCGAGGTGGGCAGCAGCGCTATGCCGCACAAGGTGAACCCCATCGATTTCGAGAACTCGGAGGGCAATCTGGGCTTGGCCAATGCCATCCTGGCCCATCTGTCTCAGAAGCTGCCCGTCAGCCGCCTGCAGCGCGACCTCACGGACAGCACCGTGCTGCGCAACGTGGGAGTGCCCATGGGGCACATGATTATCAGTGTGCAGAGCACCCTCAAGGGCCTGCGCAAGCTGGTGCTGAACGAGGCAGCCATCCGCCGCGACCTGGATAATTGCTGGGCTGTGGTGGCCGAGGCTATCCAGACCATCCTGCGCCGCGAGGGATATCCTCACCCCTACGAGGCACTGAAGGCACTTACCCGCACCGGGCAGGCCATCGACGAGGAGACCATCAAGACGTTTATCGAGGGACTCTGCGTGAGCGACTCCGTGAAGGAAGAGCTGCGCGCGATAACCCCTCACACATATACAGGTATTAGTTAAAAAAAAGATTGTTTAACCGACAGGAAAACACAAAGACAATTATGAGTACGCAAGACGAAAGCTGGAAGGAGCATTTCTCGAATGAGTCCGCTGGGGCCGCCGAGCATTCTGAAAGCAACGAGGGACGTGACCGGGACGGCCATCGCCCTCAGGAGAGTAGCAACAATCGTACGGGCGGTTTCAGCCGCTCCGGACGCCCCCTGCGTCCGCGCATCAGCCGACCAGCCTTCCACTCCAGTGCCGACGGGCTGTCCACCACCGCTCCCCGGCGCAATGCCATTCGCGAGGGTGGATATTCCGAGAAAGAGGGTCGCTACATACGCCGCGAAGGCTCACAGCCCCAGGGCGAGGGAGGCTATCAGCCCCGTCCCCGCTTCAGCCGTGAAGAGGGCGGCTATCAGCCCCGTCCCCGTTTCAGCCGTGAAGAGGGCGGCTATCAGCCCCGCCCCCGTTTCAGCCGTGAAGAGGGAGGCTATCAGCCCCGTCCCCGTTTCAGCCGTGAAGAGGGAGGCTATCAGCCCCGTCCCCGCTACGGTCAGGGTGAGGGAGACTATCAGCCCCGTCCCCGCTATGTCCGTGATGAAAGCGCCGGTCAGAGCGGAGGCTTCAGGTCAGGACACGCCGCTCCCTCGGGAGAGAGAAAGGGTGGTCCGCGCCGTCCTCGCACGGCCGACTACAATCCGCACGCCAAGTACAATATGAAGAAGCAGATTGAGTACAAGGAGGCCAACTATGATCCCAACCAGCCCATCCGCCTGAACCGCTTCCTGGCCAATGCCGGAGTGTGCAGCCGCCGCGAGGCAGACACCTTCATACAGGCCGGTGTGGTGAGCGTGAACGGACATGTGGTCACCGAGCTGGGTACCAAGGTGCTGCGTTCGGACAGCGTGATGTTCCACGACCAGCTCGTGAGCATGGAGAAGAAGGTCTATGTCCTGCTGAACAAGCCCAAGGACTGCGTCACCACGAGCGACGACCCCAAGAACCGCAAGACGGTGATGGACATCGTCAAGGGAGCCTGCCGCGAGCGTATCTATCCCGTGGGTCGGCTCGACCGCAACACCACCGGCGTGCTCCTGCTCACCAACGACGGCGAGCTGGCCAGCAAGCTGACGCACCCTCAGTATAAGAAGAAAAAGATCTATCACGTCTTCCTGGACCGCAACGTGGCGCCTGAGGATATTCGCCAGATAGCCGAAGGCATTATGCTCGACGACGGCGAGATACATGCCGATGCCATCGACTATGCCAGCCCCACAGACCGCCGCCAGGTGGGCATCGAAATCCACTCGGGCCGCAACCGCATCGTACGCCGCATCTTCGAGCATCTGGGATATCGCGTCTCGAAGCTCGACCGCGTCTATTTCGCCGGACTGACCAAGAAGAACGTTCGCCGCGGCGACTGGCGCTTCCTCACCGAGCGCGAGGTGAGCATGCTGCAGATGGGAGCCTTTGAGTAGTTCATAGTTTTGGATTAGGGATTAGGACTTTTCGCACTACAGGCGCGCTCGACCTTTGGTCGCTTCTGCCTGCTGCAGCAGGTGTTCTTCGCACTAAAGGCGAAGCGGCAAAGCCGAGCGGAAGAAGCGGCAAGCCGAGCGGGAGGAGCGACATAGCCTAATGCATAGTTAAAAGTATATAGTTCATAGTTTATAGTTGAGAGATGATAGTTATGAAGAGAACGAAGGTTATCGACGCCCTGAAGCGCACCGACTTCGGCGCCGAGATAAACGTAAAGGGATGGGTGCGCAGCAAGCGTGGCAGTAAGGGCATCTTCTTCATTGCCCTGAACGACGGCTCGACCATCAAGAACATACAGATAGTGGGCGACGACGCCAAGTTCCCCGAGGAGACCCTCAAGCGCATCACCACCGGCGCCTGCCTCAGTGTGGTGGGCACCCTGGTGGAGAGCCCCGCAGCCGGACAGGCCAGCGAGATACAGGCCACGGCCATCGAGGTGCTGGGCGATTGCGACAACACCTATCCCCTGCAGAAGAAGGGTGCTTCGTGGGAGTACCTCCGTACGGTGGCCCACCTGCGCCCCCGCACCAACACCTTCGGTGCCATCCTGCGCATCCGCCACAACATGGCTATAGCCATCCATACCTACTTCCACGAGCATGGCTATTTCTACTTCCACACGCCACTCATCACGGCAAGCGACTGCGAGGGAGCCGGAAACATGTTCCAGGTGACCACCAAGAACCTCTACGACCTCAAGCGTGACGAGCAGGGCAAGATTATCTACGACGATGATTTCTTCGGCGAGCAGACCTCCCTGACCGTGAGCGGACAGCTCGAGGGCGAGCTGGGAGCCACCGCCCTGGGAGCCATCTACACCTTTGGCCCCACCTTCCGTGCCGAAAACTCCAATACGCCGCGCCATCTGGCCGAGTTCTGGATGATCGAGCCCGAGATAGCCTTCATGGACCAGGAGGAGCTGATGGACCTCGAGGAGGACTTCATCAAGTACTGCGTCCGCTGGGCGCTCGACCACTGCCGCGACGACCTCGAGTTCCTCAACAAGATGGTGGACCACGGGCTCATCGAGCGTCTCGAGGGCGTGCTGAAGGAAACGTTCGTCCGCCTGCCCTACACCGAGGGTATCCGCATCCTGCAGGAGGCCATCCAGGGAGGCCGGAAGTTCGAGTTCCCCTGTCAGTGGGGCGACGACCTGGCCAGCGAGCACGAGCGCTACCTCGTGGAGGAGCACTTCAAGAAGCCCGTCATCATGACCGACTATCCGCGCTCCTTCAAGTCCTTCTACATGAAGCAGAACCCCGAGACGGCCGACGGCGGCAGCGTAGGCTATCGCGGTGCCGTGGCCCCTGGGCCCACGATGCAGGGCACCGACGTGCTCTTCCCCTCGATCGGCGAGATTATCGGCGGGTCGGTGCGCGAGGAGAGCTATGACAAGCTGATGGGCGAGATCAACCGTCGCCAGATGGACATGACCCACCTCTGGTGGTATCTCGATACGCGCAAGTACGGCAGCTGCCCCCATGCCGGCTTTGGCCTCGGTTTCGAGCGCCTCATTCTCTTTGTCACCGGCATGCAGAACATCCGCGACGTGATTCCCTTCCCCCGCACGCCCAGAAACGCCGAGTTCTGATGAAGCGCCGTCCCACGCCCTCCATCACGCTCGACGACTACATCCGTGCCTGCCGGCGTGCCAGCCGCGAGGCCGAGCAGGAACAGCTCGGCCCTGGCTTCCATTCCCACAGCCGGCCCCACACTTCGCGGAAACTCTATACGCGCAAGCGTAAGCACAAGGGAGGGGAGGACGGAGGCCTCGCCGAATGAGGCGCTGTGCGAGGCGTGTCTTCCTCTCCCTGCTCCTCCTCTCGTCGGTGTGGGGAGGCACACAGGGGGGGGCACAGCCGCGATGCATTCGTTCGCGAGGCGGGCGATGCTCATGCCGGGAATGCAGGCATTGGCCTGGTGGCCTGTCCCGCATTTGCTGCAAAGAAGCGAGCCTCTTTGCTGTGATGTAAAGAAAACGTCAAATATTCCGACGAGGGAGAGGACCACCCGATTTTGCGTTTTGCATTTTGCAATTGCGAATTGAGCGCGGCGGCAGCCTATATATATATATATATATAATTATATATTATAATATATATTATTATAGGGCCTTCCACCCCTCACATTTTTTCCAAATGCAAAATGCAAAATGCAAAATTCGGCCTCCCTTGCTTTGCGTAATCCTCTGTGCTTTATTGTTTTATGCTTGTTCGTGACTGTAGTCGGCACGGCAGCAGGAATGTCTTCTGAGGGGCGTTTTTGGCCTTCGGGGCCCCAAAAACGCCTTTTTTGACCCCTACAGGTAGTCCGAAAACGTGAACTCCGAGGCACTTTACCCCTTACTGTGGGGCGGGGAAGTGCCAACAAGTAGCCCAGCAGTGCCCAAGTGGAGGCGGAGGTTCCTGATGGCGCTTTTTCCGATTTAGGTGGCATTTTATGGGGTTCTACCCCCTGCTTGGGGCGCCATTAGGTGGGCAGATTTGCCCTTTTCCTTGCGCAAAAAACGTCGTTTGTCGGCGCAAATTTTTCTCTTTCCTTGCGCAGGCAATGTCGCTTGTCGAGTCGGTCGTTTTCTTATTTGTAAAGAAATTCCCTTTCGGAGGCTTGATGCCGTTCATTGGCGCAAGTAGTGCTGACGATGCTCCCCAAAGTACCGACTATATCCCTCGAAAGTGCCGACTATATCCCTCGAAAGTGCCGACTATATCCCTCGAAAGTGCCGACTATATCTCCCAAGAGTGCCGACCATATCTCCCAAAAGTGCTGACCATATCCCTCGAAAGTGCCGACTATATCCCCAAAAGTGCCGACTATTCCCCCCAAAAGTACTGACTATACCCCCTCGAAGTGCTGACTATAGGGGGAGTAACGTAGCCCCGAAAATGTTACGTGTTCCACATGCGTCACTCGCTCTGCGCTCGTTCCTTTGTATCTGACTTTGCCGAATGCGTGCGTTGCTCGGCATAGCTCGGGACAGCTCGTTTTGCAATTTGCATTTTGCATTTTGCAATAAGGTGCCGAGGCGACAGGGCGATGTCACGTAAGGCCGCTGTATCTTGTATGTGGCGGCCTACGTGCTTATCATACGGGGAGCGCAGCCGTGGTGCATTCGTTCACGAGGTAGGCGATGTTCATGTAGGGGATGCCGGTGTTGGCGTGGAGTCCCACCTCGCAGGTGCGGCTGTTCGAGTAGCCCACCTCGATGCAGTTGGCCTCGATCTGTAGTCGCAGCTTGCGCAGGGCGTAGCGGTTCATCTCGGGATGCGTGAATCCCTTGTCGCCGGCAAATCCGCAGCAGCCCACTCCCTCGGGCAGGAAGACATGGTCGCTGCACAGGCGGGCCAGGGCGATGAGCTCGTCGCTGAGGCCCATCAGGCGGGTGGAGCAGGTGAGGTGGAGCGCGATGTGGCGCTGCGTCTTGTGGAAGTGGAGGCGCGGCACCAGGTATTTCATGATGAACTCGGCCGGCTCGTAGAGGTGCATTGCGTTGCTGGGGCGCGCGTCTCCCCTCTGGCTGCGGGCATCGCCCATCACCTGCCTCATGCGGTGCAGGCAGGGACTCTGGTCGCAGAGTACGGGATAGCGGCCCTCCTCCGATGCTTTCCACAGCGCGGCCTCGAGCTGGGCGCTCTTGCGGTCGGCGATGTCGAGCATGCCCTTCGACTCCCAGATCTGTCCGCAGCAGAGGCTGTCCATGCCTTCGGGGAAAATCACCTCGTAGCCGGCCTTGTGGAGCAGGTGGCACATCTCCTCGACGAGCGGGCGCCGGGCGGGCGCGCCCTTTGCAAGCCCCATGGTCTGGTTGATGCAGGACGGGAAATAGACCACCCTGAGAGTTGGGGCGGGGGAGTGGCTGCCGGCGCCATCGAGGCGCTTCAGGTCTGAGGGTCGCGGCTGGCGGCGCTTGGCGGGCATGGCGGTGGTCCACAGGGGCAGCCCCATCCGGTGCATGCCGCGGGCGATGCCGCTCATGAGCGTGGAGCCCAGTACGATGTGGCCCAGACGGGCCACGTCGAGCACCAGGCGCAGGCCGCTCTTGGCACCGGCGAAATGGCGGGCGGCGAACAGACCCGCCCGGTATCGCGCGGGGCTGTCGTTCATGGATAGCTGCCGGAGGAGATGGGCGAGCTGGCCCGTATTGATTTTCATCGGGCACGAGGTGGCGCAGAGTCCGTCGGCGGCGCACGTCTGGTCGCCATAGTATCGATATTGCTCTCTGAGCGCTGCCAGCCGCTTGGGATTCTCGCCCGTGGCGGCCAGATGGCGTATCTCGCGCTGCACGGCGATGCGCATTCGCGAGGAGAGCGTCAGCCCGCAGGACATGCAGTTCACCTCGCAGAATCCGCACTCGATACACTTGTCGGCCCGCTTCACCTGTCCGATGACTTCGCGGGCCGTGGAGCGCGAGGGGTGCATCAGGCTCTGTCCGCCGTCGGGGATGCGGGAGAAGTCGAAACCGAGTGGGGGCAGCGGCTTGAGATGCTTGATGAAGCAGTCGGGGTCGGAGTTGAAGATGACGCCCTGGTTGAGCAGCCCCTCGGGGTCGAAGATGGACTTGAGCTCGCACATCGCCTCGTAGGCGCTCTCGCACCATTCATAGCGCACGAAGGGAGCCATGTTCCGGCCTGTGCCGTGCTCGGCCTTCAGCGAACCGTCGTACTGCCCGACCACGAGCCGGGCTACGTCGCGCATCATCTCGGCATAGCGGGCCACCTCGTGCTCGTCGGCAAAGCTCTGGTTCAGGATGAAATGGTAGTTGCCCTCGAAGGCATGGCCGTAGATGCAGGCATCCGTGTAGCCGTGGTCCTCAATCAGCTTCTGCAGCCTGACCGTGGCCTCGGGCAGCGATTCGATGGGGAAGGCGACATCCTCGATGAGGCACGAGGTCCCTGTGGGG
>Ga0310695_10011344_pt1 | contig 12763 bp, 4 predicted proteins | sample RumenRJG_04DNA_FD_203882 | JGI IMG/M metagenome (GOLD analysis project Ga0310695, IMG submission 203882) | Bovine rumen microbial communities from Lethbridge, Alberta, Canada - RJG_04 (v2) (version 2) | ecosystem: Host-associated > Mammals > Digestive system > Stomach > Rumen | place: Canada...
TTTCGGTTTTGTAATTTAGATGAAAAATATAAGAAAAATGCCGGGAAAATTTGCGATATTATTTTTAATATTTTTTATATCACCGTTTTTGTGTTGCAAGGCTCAAGACAAAAGCGTTTTGCTAAAATGTATTGATTCTTCGTCTGTAAAACATAATTCTCAAAGATCTTCCGTTTATGCGGCGCGGTTGTGTGCGGGAGGTTTTAGGGACGATTTTTTTGAAAAATATTCAAATTTTTCTTCTTTAATGGGATTTATCGAAAAGGCTGACGTAGAAAATGCCGTTATGGAGGCGGCTTTAGTTAGCGGTCTTAACGATGAAGAACGTCTGTTGCTACTTGCAAGAATTTCCGTTTTAAGGCTTGATGTTGAGGGTGCAGAAAATTATTATTCCTTACTTGCGGAGTTGGAAAATTATGAAAAATTTTCTACTTTAACCGAATTTGTAAGATTTTGCATTTATAACGGTGATACTCAAAAAGCGGAAGAGTATTCTCAAAAAGTCATGAAAATCGCTTTAGACAATGATCAAAAGCAAAGAGCTTTCGTTTTGTCAGCCGTTGTAAATTATTATTTAGGGCATGATTCAAAAGCGGAGGAGGAAATTTTCAAAGCCGGTGAAATCAAAAATTCCAAACAGGACAAAAAATTAAAAGCGGAAATTTTTTTTATAAAAGGTCTTATTTGCGCTCAAGAGGCAAAATTCGATTCCGCTTTGACTTTTTATAAAAAAGCCTTGGATATTTTCGATAAAATTCAAGACGGATATTTTTTTTCTCAGATAATACTTTTGGACAGAGTAAAAATTCATTTGGCAAGACTGGAATATGATTTGGCGGTTCAAAATTTGAAAAAAGCTGTTGAATATGCTCAAATAATTCCTGATGAAACCGACAAAAACGTCTTTCTTTCAAAGGTTTATCTTAAATGGGGCGAGGTTGAAAAAAATTACGGAAATTATGCTATGTCAAGAGAAAAACTGAATTTAAGCCTTTCATTGGCGATGGAAAACGTTAAAAAAAATCCTAACTATGCTTCTGATTTAGCTGATGTTGAGGCTTTGCAGGCTTCGCTTGAAATTCAGATGAAAAATTTTCCGCGTGCTCAAAAACTTTGCGAAGAGGCACTTAATATTTATTCCGATAAGAGTTTTTCAAATTCTCCGGGTGCATTGGAAGGAAAAGCCGGAGTATTAAACACTTACGGAAATATTTTTGAGGAAACTTCCTTGTATTGGGAGGCTAAACGAAAATACGATGAATCATTGGAAAATTATGCTCTTTTGACTAAAATTTGTCATAAAAAATATGATTTTCAGCGGGCTTTGGTTTTAAACAATCTCGGTTATCTTTACGATAGAGGCAACAATTTTGACGATGCGGTTACTTGTTACAAAACTTCAGCAATGATATTGAAAAAACTTTCATGCGTAGACCGTTCTGTTTTAGTAACTTACGCCAAAATTTTAACAAATATCGGAAATCTTTACCGAAAGTTTTCAAAGACGGATTCCTCGATGAAATATCTTCAGGAGGCGTTGAATATTTTTGCCGCTAAAAAGACTTTTACCGATCCCGAAAGTGCAGAGTATTCTTCGCTTTGCAACAATTTGGCTATACTTTATAAAAATAACAACGATTACGACAACGCGGAAGTCTATTATACAAAATCTTATAAAATCCGTGAAGAATTAATCAAAAAATCAAATCTTTACATTGACCTTTGGGCTGATATTCTCAACAATTACGGAATGTTTTATGCCGAGTTGGGAGATGCGGACATGGCAGTTTTTTATTTGGAACAGTCGTTGGAGATAAGAAAAGATCAGGCAAAAAGCAAAAATCCGAAATATCAGAATCTTTTGGCTGATAATTATGACAATCTGGCTTACGCAGCTCTTCAAAACGGTAATACAGAAGAGGCTACGGAATATTATCAACTCTCTCATCAGGAAAGAAAAGCAATAGTTTCGCAAAATCCCGAATTGTTTTTGGAAAGTTTTTGCACTACGCTTTTTAATCTTTCCTCCGTTTACAACAACGAAAAAAAACATATTGAGGCTTTGGATGTTTTGTTGGAATTAAAAGAAGTTTATTTGAATCTTGTGGGAGTTCAAAACTTGGAATATTATTATCAAACAGCTCTCATAGATTACAATATAGCAATGACTTACGGCATTTTAGGAAACACTTTGGAGGCTTATACCATAATGAAAAAAGCCGAAAGCGAGTTTTCTTCTGCTAATGCTTTAGGCTCTGACAATTATCTTTTGGATTTGACAGATGCCTTAAATCAACTCGGAAATTATGCCTCTGACCTTTCAATTTGGCAGGAGGCTGAAAAATATTACGAACAGGCTCTTGAAATCAGAACTTCTTTGTCTGAAAAAAAACTGATTTCATACTATTATCCCGCCTCAACGCTGAACAATCTCGGACTGATGTATTTTAAAAATTCTGACGTTAAAAATGCTCAGGACTGTTATTTCAAGGCACGGAAATTGTTTGAATTAGTACCGCAGGAGAATTACAACATTGAAACGGTATTGGCAATAGCGATGACAAATATTAATATTGTTCAATGTTATATTTATGAAAAAAACAGCGGAAATTCCGAAAATTTTTACGACCTTTGCGTTGAGTATCTTAATCGCAATACAGAACTGTTGCAGCCTTATCTCTACAACGGTTCCGCTGGTTATTATTACGAATATTCGTTGAAACTGTTGGAAAACTTGACTGAATAATACTTATGACAAATCTTGAAGAAGACATAGTTGAATACGGTAAAACGTTGGAAAAACTTCAAAAAGAGAATCTCGTCTTGAAGCAAACTTTAAGACGGTATGCTTTTTTTGCGGAACCCTCCGCTTTTGACAGTCTCGAAAGCGACCTTTACGAACAGTTGCAATATACGGAAAAATTTTTGGATGTTTTTTTTAAGAATATTCAAATTCCGGCTTTTGCTGGCTCTATTATTTATGACGACCAGGACAATCAAAAACCTGTGGATTTTGTCTTTACGAGGATTAATCCCGAGTTTGCTAAATTTTATTCAAAAAAAATAGAGGATATTATCGGTAAAACTAATTCAGAACTTTCCTTGATGAAATCTTCTGTTTGGTTGGAGGGTTTTGCACAAGCTGTCAAAATCCTTGATACCGTTAGTTTTAATGCCGAGGAAGACGGCGAAATCCTTTCCGTAAAAGTTTCAGCCGTAAGACATGATACTTTTTTTGCTGATTTCAAACCCGATTCGGGAGATTCTCAGGCCAGCAAAAAAGTCCGTGAAAATCTGAAATTTACGCAAAAAATGATTGATGCCATTCCCGTTCCGTTGTTTTACAAAGACGTGGAAGGACATTATCTGCTTTGTAACGATTGTTATGCCAAGACAGTTATCGGTGTATCTCCCGAAACAATTATTGGAAAAACTTCTCAAGAACTTGACAAATATTTTCCAAAAGAATATGCAGATTTTTATCAGGGCAAAGACATCGAACTTATTAAAGAAAAAGGTATTCAGGTTTATGAAGGTCCGATAAAATGTGCTGATAATACTGTCAGGGAATACATTGTCAGCAAAACTCTTATCACCGATTCTTCGGGAAAAATTTCCGGCATTATCGGCGTTATGCAGGATATTGACAAGATGATAAAAGCCCGCAGGGAATTGGCTGAAAGCGAAAACCGATACAAAACTCTTTTCAACGGTATCAAACAGCCGATAATCGTTGTGGATCTGGACGGTAATATTATAATGTGTAATTCTACGGCAGTAGAACTTTTTGAAGAGGATACCACTAACGGAGCTTTAGGCACGACGAAAATTCCCGCAGAGGAGTTTATTGATATGGATTTAATAAAATCCGTAGCGCAGACGGGCGAGGTTATGACCCGCAAACTCAGCGTAGTTGTTGCCGGAAAAGAAAGATGGTATCTCTCTACGATGCAGTTAATCAACGATTTTATGGGGGAGAAGGTCGTTCAGATAATTTCAAACGACATTTCCGAACTAAAACGTTATCAATCGGAACTTTTAAAACAAAAGAACCATGCCGAGGATTCCAATAATTTGAAAACGATTTTCTTGGCAAACATTGCTCACGAAACAAGGACGCCGGCTAATATTATAAGTGGTTTTGTTCAAATGATTCAATCAGGTCTGCATCCTGAAAAACTCAACGATTATTTGACGGCAATATTCAAAAATACCAAAAAACTGCTTGATATAATTGACGATATAGTTGAACTTTCAAAGATAGAATCGGGGCAGATAAAATTAAGGCATGAAATATGCAGTGTTAATTCGATATTGGAAGAGGCTTTTATTTATCTTACTGATACTCACGCAGAATCGGGCAAAAAGTTGGAGCTTTTAAGAAGTGAGGCTTTCAACGAATACGAGGCTTTGATTTATGCCGACAATCAGTATATTAGTCAAATTTTCAAAAAGTTGATTGCAAATGCGGTTACTTTTACGCAAAATGGCAAAATCGAAATCGGTGCTAAAATTGGTCAGGAAACCGTAACATTTTACGTAAAAGATACGGGAATTGGAATTTCGGAGTCGAAACTGAATATTATTTTTGAAAGGTTCAGACAAGCTGACGAGGGAATTTCCCGTCAATACGGTGGCAACGGTCTTGGACTTGCTATTGCAAACGAATTAGTAAAACGAATGGACGGAAAACTCAGCGTCCAAAGCGTTTTGAACGAGGGTTCAACCTTTAGTTTTTATATTCCTTACCGCAAGGCAGGAATGTAGGACATAGTTTTGTTTAGAAAAAGAAAATGCTGAAACTTTATAAAATATTATCCGTTTTGTGGCTTGCCGTTTTGATTTACGGCGGCGGACTTTCTGCGCAGGAAGAAAATTTTGTTCAGAGGGATTCTCTGAGCAAAGTTTTCTCGGATTTGAACGACAAATACGGAAAAAACATAAATACCGAACCATATATGGCATTGGAATATGCCGCTCAAGCCCGTCAAGTTGCCGAAAGATATCTTGATAGTCTTGATATTGCTTTGTCTTACAGAAATTTAGGACGCGCATATTTTACCGTCAGAATTTATTATCTGTCGATGGAAATGCAATTCAAAGCCTTTGAAATCTATTCAAAATACGATATGGAGGAAGAGGTCGCCCTTTGTTTTGTTGATATTGCGAAAATTTATTTTGTTCAAGACGTTTCAGACCTTTCCGAGGAATATTGCATGAAAGCAATTAAAATTGCCGAAGCTAACGACCGTTTGGATATCAAAGCCGATGCTCTTGCCGTTTTAGGCAGAATTTATGTTATCTGCGATGAGGAAACCTCAATCGGAAATATGAAAAAGGCAAAACATATTTATGATTCTCTGAAACTTGATAATCAGTCAAGTGGTTTGAATGTTAATATCGCAAGGGCTTATCTTTATTTTGAAGAGCCTGATTCTGCAATCGTACTTTTGGATTATAATCTAAAATATTACAATGACAATCCCGATTTAGAAAAAGATATTGCCCATACGTATTGGGTTTACGGTGAGGTAAAAGAATTTTTGAAAGATTATTCTGCGGCTGAGGAATATTATATTGATGCCGTTGATGCCTTTACAAAGCTTAAACTTACGCATTTGGCTTTGCTTACGAAATTAAAACTTGCTAAAATGCAGCTTACTGTCGGCAAATCGGAAGATGCTTTGGCTAATGGCGAAAAAATACTTGCCGATGCTCAAGCCGAGGAGCTTCAGCACGGAACAGAAGAAATCTTGATAAAACACCGTGCTTGTGAGATTATTTATAAGGCTAACATTAAGTTAGGTAATCAGAGTAAGGCTTTGCAATACTGCGAACGCTATGCCTTAACAGGCGATAGTGTGTATATTCTCAAACGTAAGGAGCAGTTTTCGGAGTTTCAGGTCAGCATCGAAAACCAAAGACAGCAAAAGGAATTGGAAATGATGCAAATCACTGCCGAAAAAAGCCGTCTTTTGCTTGAGAAAAAAAGTTATACGCGCAATATACTTTTTTTAACTATAATTATCATTTTGATTATAGTTTTGGTTTTTATTTTCCGTTACCGTTATTCGGAGAAAAAACGCCATAATGAACAACTCTCAATCGCTAACAACAAAATGGAAAGCGAAATCCGAGAGAGAAAAATGGCGGAAATGGAACTTAAAAATTCAGAAGAGAAATATCGTCTTTTGTTCAGAAAAACGCCGATAGGAATTATTCAGTTTAGTGATAAGTTTATAATTACGACCGTTAATGACAGATTTTTGGAAATTTTTGGTTTGAGCAACAAGAATGTTATCGGACAAAATATCAGCAATATTTTCCCGACCAAAGTTTTTGAAGATTTTCATACGAGCGAAAATAGCGACAATCAAAGTGTTATCCGTCAGGAACTTGACATAAAAACTCCCGAACGTGATGCTATTGTTGCGATTACATTGAAATCATATTATTATAATACCGGAACTGGTGTTGAACGAGGCGGTATTATGATTGTTCAGGATATTACGGAAAGCAAACTTGCAGAACGCAGAGCCGAAAAACATGACAATTTGTCAAATATTTTGGAGATTTTGCCGGATTCTTTTTACCGTTTAGATGCTGACGGTAATTGTATTTTTGCTAGGGTTCCCGGTTTGAGTAAGGTAAAACAAGATGCTTATCTCGGTAAAAATTTCCGTGAGGTTCTTTCTCAGGATTTGTTGTTACCTTTCCTTGTGGCTTTTAATACCGTTAGAAAGACGGGTGAGCCTCAATACGTGGATTATATGCTTGACGAAAACGATCCTGATACTTCCAAGGAGGCAAGGTTTACACTTTGCGATGATTCAACAGTTTTGGTCTATGTCAGAAACAATACAAGTCAGAAACGTATTGAGAACAAACTGAAAAATGACAGAAAGAACGCTCAAGAAACCAGCATTGCAAAAAGTCAGTTTATCAGCGGAATGTCTTCTAAAATCAAAGAACCGCTTGATCATATCGTTCAAAAATGTGAGGCTCTTGTTGCCGGTATGCGTACCGATGAGGATTCTTCTGATTTGAGGTCTGTGCTCAATTCGGCTTCGTATGTCAATGAAACTCTTGCAGACCTTTTGGAATTGACAGAAATGGAACTCGGTATCAAAAACCGTTTCACCAAACTTGTTAATCCCGTTACCGTCGGAAAAGATGTTTTTGAAATTTTCAGACACAAAGCTGAAGAAAAACATCTTGATTATCAATTGAATTCAGACGGTTATATTCCGCCGAAAATGGAAGTTGATGAGGTTAGGTTGAGACAGATACTTTTTAATTTGCTTTTGAACGCTATTACTTTTACCGAAAAAGGTAGCGTAAAGGTAACTATCAGCACCTCGCCTTCGGTTTTGAAAGATAAAATTAATTTGATTTTTATGATAGCCGATACAGGTGTCGGTATCAAACAAGACAAAGCCGATGTTATGTTCAATTCCATTAATGCGACCTCGAGTAGTAATATCCGTGGTATGGCGTTGTCGAAAAAAATGGCTGACTCCATGAAAGCTACTATTACGGTGCGTTCTACCGAGGGGGTCGGCAGTCTTTTTACTTTGACGATACCTAATCTGACTGTGCAGAGCGATACTCAGCCCTCTGGCGAGGCAGAACAAGTTTTGCACGGTAAATTGTCTGCAGCAAAAAAACGTAATAATGATGCAATGAGAGAATATATTTCGGTTTTGAAATACGCCGTTATTCCCGAATATAAAATTCTTAAAAATCAGATTTCGTTTGAAGAATTAACCGAATTTGTGAATCGTTTTAGGGAGCAGTCCGTTAATTATCATATCGACAAAGGTATTGAAATTGCAGACGATTTGTTGCTCAATATCAAGAATTACGATATTTCAAGTATTACTATTAATACAAGAAAATTGGAGAATTACGTTTTGGGACTTTCTCAAGAGTTGGAACGCTAATTTTTTTTAACATCAGCCCTTGTTTTTCTTTTGATTTTTGTGGAAAAAAAAGTATTTTCTACTCTTAAATGTACAAAATGAATGTTGAGCTTCGGCTTAATTTTTGTTACATTTGCAATGGTAAGATGTTAAATAACATGAAAATATTGAAAAATTTCTGCGGTATATATAATATAAGTGCGGTTCGGATTTTTATTTGTTTCGCACTTATGTTTTGTGTGCTTTCAAAAGAAAATTATGCTCAATTTAATAATCCCAACCCTAAAAAAGTTATAGAAAATCTTAACCATGTGAAAATCAATACGCCTGATACCGTTGCAGCACTTTATTATTATAATGCGGCGTATTATTCGGAGAGCAATGCCGACAAAATTAAATATTATACTAAAGCGTTGAATTATGCAAGTAAAAACCGTTTGGATATTATCGGAAATGGAAATTATTTGGTGGCTCAAGCTTATTGGTACAGCAACGAATCTCAGACGGCATTGAATCATGCTTTGACGGCCTTGAAAATCTTTTTGCAACGTCAGGACACTATTAAAATCGTTGATGTTTACACTTTAGCGGCTCAATGTTATATCAACTTGAGCAAAAGGGACAGCGTTTTTTATTATTTCAGCTTGGCGGAGCAGATTTATTTGGACAAACAAGATACTGTCGGTTTGGCTACCGTTTATCGTGGTGCGGGATTAGCGGCTCAAAAAATGTCGTTTTTGGACATTGCAGAGGAGTATTACAACAAAGCCTTTTATTTGGATTCTGTCGCTTCGATAGATATGGATATGGGACTTGATTACTATTATATCGGATATTTGAAACTGAGTGTTGATAATAAGTTGGCGATAGAGAATTTTAGAAAGTCGGTTGATATTCTTACGAGGGACGATTTGAGTCAGTATTACCGTTCGTATTTGAATTTTAGTTACGGAGGTTTGGCGAGGGCTTATTTGCAAATCGCTGAAAAAACCGGAGATGACAGGTATGCCGATACTTCAAATCTTTATAGTCAGAGAATCGGTGATTTCTTTTTTAATAAAGGCGATTGGGTAAACTATATGTTGGGAAAAATGCAAGATGCTGATTATCTTTGTTATAAGGGGAAAAGTAAAGAGGCATTGAATTTAATGCTCAGTTTGAAAAAATATTTAGGCTCTGACGAGAAAGCAAAATTCGTTGAAGTATACAACGAATTGTTGATGAAAATTTACATCAAATTGGGTGATTATAAAAATGCTTTTGATTATCAGAAAAAATTTTATGAGCATAAAATTGAATACATCAACGATAGTACGGTTGCCGCACTTATTAACTTTCAGTCCGACCATGCTTTAGCGATGGAGAAAGATCGTCAAAAGCGTGTGCAGCAGGCGGCTCAGAGCGAGAAAAAGTTTTTGAAAACGGTTGCAATTTCGCTTGGTGCGTTTCTTACGGTTACTTCGATTTTGGTTTTTTACGTTTTGAAAATGTTGAAAATCAAGAAAAAAGCTAATAATACCCTAATGCTGAAAAACCGTATTCTTGCTATCCAGAAAGATGAAATTGAGAGTCAAAAGTCTGAAATCGAAAATCAAAAATCCGAGATTGAAACTCAAAAAAATATTATTACCAGTCAATGGGAAGAGGTGGAGAATGTCAATAAAAAACTTTTGAATTCTATTTCATACGCTCAGAGGATTCAGCGGGCGGCAATTTCTTCGCCGGAGGACGTTACGGAATTGTTCAAAGAAAATTTTGTTTATTATCGTCCGAGGGATATTGTCAGCGGAGATTTTTATCAGGCGTTGAAGTGCGGGAAATATTCTGTTATGATAACGGCGGATTGTACGGGACACGGTATTCCGGGGGCGTTTCTTTCGATGCTCGGCATTTCGTCTTTGAAAGAATTTATGGTAACCGAACACGATGCCGAAAATCCGGGTACGGTGCTTGACCGTATGCGTAATTTTATCAAAACGACTTTGGCTTCTTCGGCAACCAAGACGATTGACGATGGTATGGATATGACGATTTGCTGTTTCGATTTCGAGAAAATGGAATTGATATACGCCATTGCAAATCAGATTGCTTATATTATCCGCGCAGGCGAGGCGATAAAACTAAAGGGCGATACGATGCCGGTCGGACGTTATGTCAGAGAAAAGGAACATTTTCAGACTTTGAAAATCTCACTAAAACATGGTGATATGGTTTATATGTATTCTGACGGTATCCAAGACCAGTTAGGCGGAGATTTATCAATGGGTTTCGGTAAGAAATTTTTGGGTAAAAATCTTGTATCACTTTTGACCGAGGCTTATAGTTTGGAACCTAAACAGCAGAAAGAACTTGTTCATCGGAGAATTATGGAATGGCGTAGCGGCAGGTCGCAGGTCGATGATATTACAATGATTGGAATCAGAGTTTAATGGAAACTTAAAAAAAATTGCTTTTTTCATCTCTTGAAAATCTTAAAAAAAACTTTTAACTTTGCGGTCTGTTTTTTTTTAACACAAAAAGTTTTCCGCAATGAAAAATTTTATCGCTGCCGTAAGAAACCACAGAGTTTTCGGTTGGATTATAATGCCGTGTATTGTTTCGGAGGATTCCTCGCATGATTTTTTTTACGTTATGAATACTGTTACAAAAGATGATGTTGATAAAAATCCTGAAAAATATTCTGATTTTCAGCAGAGAATCGTTAAAATTTCGGAAAAATACTCGGAAACACAAATCCGAAAAACTTTTGGAGATAGGAAGGTTTCAGACAACCAACAGTTTTTAAAACAGTTGGATAGGAATTTTTTTGAACTTAACATTCGCCCTTCTATTGAAAGAAACATCGTTGAAATTATAAAAATTTGTAGGGAAAACAATGTTCGTATGTTCTTTTTGGAAATTAATCAAAAAGCTGTTTTCTTGGAGGACGAAATCTCTCTGACAAAGGAAAATGCCGAGGCTGTTTTCAATTTTTTTCGTACCGATGAAGAAACAAAGTACTTTCTTTCAGCGTGTTATAAGAATCAGAATTTAAGTTTTTACGGAAAATCCGTTCATTTGCTCTCGGATAATCCGTGTTTTTTAATTATTGATAACAAATTGTATGGTTTTGATGATGTTAATGCTAAAAAAATCATTCCTTTTGTTACAAAAAAATATATTCCTGTAATAAAACGTACCGAACAGCAGTATTACGAAAAGTTTATTAAAAACGTAATTGCCTCAGGTGCAAAAATTCATCATTCGGGTTTTAAAATTTATGACGAAAAGGTTTTGCCTCAAGCCGTTTTGTCGTTGGAAAAGGATTTAACGGGTATGACCGTTTTTCAACTTTATTTTAGATACAACGAAATCAATTTCAAGATAAATTCACCGAACAAAATCATCGTAAAATTTTTTACAGATGACAAAGGCGGATTTTATTTTAGCCGTTTGAAAAGAGATATGCAGTTTGAGGCGGACATCGAAACTGCCGTTGATGAGATTTTTCCGGACAAAATTTCAGAGGGAATTTACACTTTGAAAACGCAAACTCCCGATCCTGTAGTTCAGAATGCGTTTGCTGTCAATGCTCTGAACGAAAACCGCGAAAGACTTCTTCAACACGGAATCATCGTCGAACAATCCGAAAAAGTCAAAAATTATTATACGGGAAAAATCTCTTTGGATACCAAAATTACAAGTTCTCAAGATTGGTTTGATGTTTATATTATGGTTCAACTTGAGAATTTTGCATTTCCCTTTACATCGCTTAAATATCATATTCTCAATAATATACGTGAGTTTCAACTGCCTGATGGCGAAGTTGTTGTCTTGCCGGAAGAGTGGTTTGAAAAATATAAAGCCGTTTTCTTGACAGGTGTTGTTAATAAAGAGAATTCAAGTGTAAGGCTTAAAAATTTTCAGTTTCAACTTATAAGCGGATTGTCCTCTGAGGAAAGCATAAATAAAAGACTATCAGATATTTATGAGGATTTGACGGATTTAACGAAACTTCCTTCGGATAAGCCGCAAAACGTTAATGCCGTACTTCGTCCGTATCAGATTACGGCTTTCAACTGGTTGAAAATGATGCAGAAACACGGTTTTGGAGCTTGTCTTGCCGATGATATGGGTTTGGGAAAAACGCTTTGTACGTTATCGCTTTTGAGCGAGAGCAAAATGAACAGCGGCGAGGGTTTCAAGGACGGATTGTTTGATTTTTCGGAGAAAATTCCTTCGCTCTTGTTTGCACCTAAATCGCTCATTTACAATTGGAAAAATGAGGCAAAAAAGTTTGTCCCCGGTATGAAAATCCTTGAATTTACGGGGCAAAACCGTCAGGAAATGATTAAGGCTTTTCCTCTTTATGATTTGATAATTGCGGGTTACGGAACTCTTAGAAACGATGTTGAACTTTTGAGCAAAAAGCGTTTTAATTATATAATTTTGGACGAAAGCCAGATAATAAAAAATCCATCGTCAAAAACTTATCAAAGTCTTATGCAACTTACTTGTTGTCATAGACTTACACTAACAGGAACACCCGTTGAAAATTCTCTTACAGACCTTTGGAGTCAAATAAATTTCTTAAATCAGGGACTTCTCGGCAGTCTTGAAAGTTTCAAAAGACATTATGTTTTCCCGATTGAAAAAAACGGTGATGCCGAACGCTCTGAAAAACTTTTATCGCAGATTAAGCCTTTTATTTTGCGCAGAACCAAAGAACAGGTTTTGAGCGATTTGCCTGAATTAGTTGAGCAAATTGTGTATTGTGAAATGTCTGAAAAGCAAAAAGAACTTTACGAAAGGGAAAAATCAAAAGTCAGAAATTCTATTCTTGACATTATGGAAACGGATAG
>Ga0310695_10011345_pt1 | contig 12762 bp, 8 predicted proteins | sample RumenRJG_04DNA_FD_203882 | JGI IMG/M metagenome (GOLD analysis project Ga0310695, IMG submission 203882) | Bovine rumen microbial communities from Lethbridge, Alberta, Canada - RJG_04 (v2) (version 2) | ecosystem: Host-associated > Mammals > Digestive system > Stomach > Rumen | place: Canada...
CCACCACCGACCCGATGATGTTCTTATGCTCGTTGTCAGGCCACTGCACCACCTTCACCACAGCCTTGTCATCCGTCTTACCACCTTTCAGTTTGCGCTTGGGGATGATGATGTCATGCACGAAGGTAGAGTCTTGTGGCACCAGGAAGGCCATATCCTTCTCCACTCGCAGACGACCTACGATCTGATCGTGGGCACGACGCACGATCTCAATCACCATCGCCTCCTTGATATGTTTATCACGACGCGCCATATACGACACCTTCACACGGTCACCGTCCATCGCCGACATCGAGTTACGCTCTGCCACAAACACAGGCGTACCACCATCGTCGGGCAGGAACGAGTTACGACCATTCGCCTTACGACGGAACACACCCTCCTGCACCTGGGTCTTCAGATTCAGACGGTAGGATGTGTCGCTCACTTTTGAGAGGAAGTCATCCCATGCCATCTCCTCCATCGTATCGATGGCGAGCATCTTCAATGGATGGGTGTCAAACTTAAGTGCTTTGAAAATCTGCTTGAACGAGAACGTCTCGTTCGGATGATGCTGGAAGAGATTCTGCAGCAGTTCGGTGACCTGCTTCTTTCCCAGACGTTTTCCACCTTTCTTCTTTCCCATAGACTTTATTATTTTAATGAGTTAATAATCGTCATCGTCTCTCACGGGCGGTTCTGCTACCATCCAACAAATGGTATCCTCTGGTTCCGATTCAATAGTCGTTTCCAATGGCACCTCGACAGCTATTGGTCGCATTTCATCTTCCGCCTCATATTTCTTAAAGTTCTCAGCCTGCTCAAAGATTTCCTTAAAGACTTCGTCCTGCGGAACAGGAGGATAACCGTGCTCTGCCAATATCAAAATCAAGTCCATCTGCAATTCTGCCTTGATGTCAGAACGATTGGCCCAGTCGGTATATTTCGACTTGTCATCCACCATCTTCTTTACGGCAGCTGCCAACGTCAGCAGCTTATCCTCAGGATATTCAAAACCAAACTTATGAGCAATCTCTTTCAGAATATCATAGAAAGCCTTTTCTTCGTAGGTAATTCCTAAGTCTTTGAAAGACTTCTTCTCCTTGTTTACCTCCTTCAGCAGTTCAGCCATTTGTTTGGCAACCTCATTGAGCACCTCTTCGGCAAACACAGCATTGTCGCTACGATCGTTATATCGCTGTACTAAAGCATTTAGGCGTTTCGTGAAATCCACGCCCTTCATCTTATTGACTTTCTTGAAATCGGTGATGACAGTCCGAAGCAGTTTTTCCATCAACTTTACCTTCGTATTAGGCAACTTCAGTTTCTCCAGCCTCGTCATATAGTCTTCACTCAGCAAGTCCAGATCCTTTGTATTCGCATTTACCTGAGCTACCTCTTCCACTCCGTCCGACTTCAAGGCTTCTGCTATCATTTGGCTCACTTTACGATTCATCTGCGAGGCATCGGGAGCATCTCCCTTTGTCAGTTTGTAGATGATAGACCTCACTCCCGTAAAGAAATGGATGTCCTCACGATCCTTATCGCTGATTGCCTCATGGTTGGAACAGAGGTTGAAGGCCGATTTCAGTTTCTTAGCATAACCCATAAACTGATTTTGTGTTTTCTCCGTAGCCTGCACGAACTCAGCCGCATGTTTCAAACATTCCAATTGTTCCAGCGGTGTACCCGTTGAGAACTTGCTATAATCGAAGGTATGGAACATCCTGCGCAGAATATCCAACTCGTCTTTTACCATCGTCACACTCTGTTCGATGGTTTCCACGTTATCACCCATGTCACCACCACCGGCATACTGTTTCAGCGCATTGTTCATGTTGCTCTTGATGCCGATGTAGTCCACCACCAGTCCTTTATCCTTACCTTCATACACACGATTCACCCTTGAAATGGTCTGTACCAACGTGTGTTTCTGCAACGGTTTGTCTATATACATTGTGTCGAGACAAGGCACGTCAAAGCCTGTTATCCACATAGACACGACGATAGCAATCTTGAAGTTAGAGTCTGGATTCTTAAACAGCACATCAAGTGCTTTCCTGTCTTCATCCGAACCTATCAGTTCGCGCAGTTTCGGATCATCATCCTTCTCACGAGTCATCACCAATCGGATGCGCTCTACTGGCATCTGGTCTTCTGAACCGATCTTCTCTTCCCACTCAGGGCGCAAAGCAACAATCTGTTTATACAAGTCGTAAGCTATTTCACGGCTGGAGCAAACAAACATCGCCTTACCGCAAACGGTGCTTCCTTCCTCTATTCGCTTTTCGTAGTGCTCAATGAAATCCCTTGCCACCACTGCCAGACGATTCGGGTCACCCAAAATCTTGTTCATCTGCGTCACCGCCTTCTTGCTTTCCTCTATCTGGTATTCATTGGCTCCTTGTTCGGCACATCGCTTATAGTATGCCTCTATCGCCTCCAATTGTTTGTGGTCGGCAAACACTTTGGCGGCTCTTCCTTCATAGACAATGCGACGCGTGATGCCGTCTGCCACCGATTCTGTCATAGTATAGGAATCCACCACATCTCCAAACACATCTATCGTGGCATCAATAGGTGTTCCCGTGAAGCCTACGTAGGTAGCATTGGGTAGCGAGTCATGCAGATACTTGGCAAAGCCATAACTGCGCTTTACGCCTTTATCAGTAATGGTCACATTCTGTTCCACATTCGTCTGCGAACGGTGGGCTTCGTCAGAAATACAGATAATGTTGGCTCGATCAGACAATAGGTTGATGTCCTCGCTGAACTTTTGTATGGTCGTCAGGAATACGCCGCCACTCTTTCGTCCTCTCAGTTTCTTGCCTAACTCTTCGCGTGTCTCGACATTTACCACCGTCTCATCACCGATGAACTGCTTGGCATTCACGAACTGTGCCGATAGCTGGTCGTCCAAGTCTGTGCGGTCTGTTATCAGTACGATGGTAGGGCTTGCCAAATGGCGACTGCGCATCAGCATTCTTGTAAGGAACAACATCGTGAGACTCTTACCACAGCCTGTTGCTCCAAAGTATGTACCACCCTTACCGTCTCCATGCAGGTTGATATGCGAGTGTTCCAAGATGTTTTCGTATAGACGATGGGTGGCGAAGAACTGTGGATAGCGACACACAATCTTTCGCTCACTCTTTGAGGTGTCAGGGAAAAATACAAAGTCCTTCATCACGCTCAGCAGTCTCTCTTTACGGAACAGACCTTCCATCATGGTGTGCAGGGAGTCAATACCGTCGTTAGCCTTATCTGTCCGCTCCACCTTGCGCCAAGCATAGAAGAACTCATAAGGCGTAAACAGCGTACCATATTTATTATTCACGCCATCACTGATGACCACAAAAGCATTATAGCGGAACAACTCAGGAATATCTCTACGATAGCGCACCGTCAACTGAGTATAGGCATTCATGATGGTGGTGTCTTCCTTCACAGCACTCTTAAACTCCAGCACCACTACAGGCAGACCGTTCACATAGACGATGCCATCAGGGATACGTCGTTCCAGTCCCTTTATCTCCAGTTGGTTGACAATCTTGAAGATATTCCTGTCAGCATCCTTAAAGTCTATCACTTCCACGAACAAGTCTGGCTGCGAGGCATCTTCACGCTTGATGGCAAAACCCTCTGTCATCAAGCGATACGTCTGTGCATTCTGCTCGTATAGCGGAGCACCATTATCTGCCGTCAATTTCGCTATGGCTCGCTCCACCTCCAAGGGTGTGATTCCCTCTTGGACATATCTGTCCATCAGATACATCCGCAAGTCATTACGCAACAGCACTTCCGTCTGCTCCTTGTGTATCGTTTCGCCATTCACGTAGCTGTAACCCTGTTGCTCAAACAGCTCCATGATGGCCATCTCCAGCGTATGTTCGTTAAAGTGTGACATAGGCATTAATCTCTTACTTTATACTTCTGTCCCGGATGATTCTCCTTCGGGAATAACATCTGGAGAACATCATGCATAACTGGTAAAATCTTATTCCTAATATATTGTTTATTCCTACACACGTAATCAGCTATTTCAGATACAGTTCTCCATTCTGAGCAATAATCAATTATCATTTTACGCATATCATCTTTGCTCATGCGCTTCGAGTTGGGGGTTGCAACCTTTCCCTTTGAGGTTGCAACCTTTTCGCCTGAGGTTGCAACCTTTGATCCCATTGGGGTCACAACCAATGATCCCTTTGGGGTCACAACCAATGACTCCTCTGGGGTTGCAACCTTTCCCTCTGAGGTTGCAACCTTTTCGCCTGAGGTTGCAACCTTTAGCTTATAAACTGTTCCTCTACCATGTCCTGAAGATGCCAAAAAATCTTCCTTACATAAGTGTTGCAACATGTGTGTTATGTCAGCAGGGTGTAATGAAAGTGTATCTCTCAGGCGCTCATTATTAATAATCCTCTCAGTAAGAGCCATAGAAACGGCTATTTTTTCATTAGAATCGAGTTGCTCCAATCGGATGCCAAATAATTTGTTAAGTTCCAAAAGAACGCTTTCATCAAGCAGAGACTCCAATGGCATAACTAGTTCAACCTTATTGGGTTGTGCCTTTTCAATAGGGTATGGACGTTTCCAATTAAGTGTTTCCCACCCTTTCAGAATCTTGTCCACACCACTTCCTGCCTTTTCTGCAGAACCAATCATCATAAACATCTGCTGAAGACTCGTATTTCTGCAAACACTCTCTCCACCTTGGTAAAACTGTTGCTTGGAAATCAGCATTACACCAGGGTTGGAGAAAACGATTCGATGCGGATATCTGTAAACCAACAAAGAAGACTCCTCGCTATAGTCGGCATGAACACATAGATTGGCAAAAGCCTCACGTAGTGATTCATGGGCAGGAGTCTCGTCTTTGCGCTGATTGCCTTCTAAGCGAAAAGGAGTCGGGATGACTTGCTGCAATTTTGGGAGGACTCTCCTATAAAATTGAAACAGATTAGCCTCCCACGAGCCATCAGGATAAATGCGGTCTATCCATCTTGTACTAGACGTGTCTGCTGGTATTTCCTTATAGTCTGGAAAGAACTTAGGGGCACAAGTTTGATCCTTGATAGAATCATATTTACCAAACATCAGTATTCCTGCCAAAGTAAATCCCTCTTCTCCTGTCTCCCTATCCTTTCTATAACCGCCCAATTTTCGCATCAGTTCGTCATTGCTTAGTGTATGCCAAGGATGGCTGGGTTTTGCGGTGGCAAAAAGACGACGATATTGCTCGAAAGATGGCATGTCAATATCATCCCAAGAATAGTTCTTGAGAATTCTTCCATCAGCAGGGCGAGTGATGTCAGCATCTGCAAACATTCTTCTTACTTCTGCATTACCACAGAGATAATCCCCTTCGTAATTCCTTCTGAAAGTACCATTAAAGGCATCTTGGGTACAATGAATCGGGCGTTGGTCACGTTGTGCCTGAGGGATATGGAACAGGATCACTTTGTGTCCTTCTATTTCTCCCACTTCAACATCGTCATTCTTTAGAATACACGCATTGATAGTATTCTTATTATGAACGCCACTCCAAAAATCCTTTTGCAGTTTGTCTATGTCATCGTCGGTCAGATTATTCAAAGTAAAGATGCCATCTTTCTCTTTTACGCCTAACACAATAGTTCCACCATGAGTATTCGCAAAAGCAGAATATGTTTCCCAGAAATTCTTTGGGAAACCACCTTTAGCAGATTTGTATTCTATTTCTGCCGTCTCTCTGTCCTTTATGATCTGAGAGACATATAATTGCATTGAACTAAAGTCGTATGCCATCTTCTTTTCTTTTACTTTGCAAAGTTACAACATTTTTTGTAAAAAACCAATTATCAAACGGTTTTCTTTACTTTTATATTTGCTCTTTCTCTAACTTGCAAATCGTCTACACTTTTATATTTCTAAAATATCTGCAACTTAATATCTATCGCATCCCCGAGCAGCGTAAGATTCTCTTCTTGCGCTAACCATTTCGTGAAATCATTTGCTTCGTGAGGCCATACCGACCTTAAATCGGTAATTCTTATCATCTTGCCTAATTTATCCATTTATCAATTGTTTTGTTCTTTAAACAAATATTGTCAGTACTTAGCTCTCTACTCCTTGTGTATCTAGCTGTAGCCCTGCCGCTCAAACAGTTCCATGATAGCCATCTCCAGCGTATGTTCGTTAAAGTGGGACATAGGCATTATTCTTTTTTTGTTAATTCATTATATAGAGCCATACCTTTCATTGTCAGCAGATACTTCTGCCGTGGATGTCGGGGAGACTCGGGATAAAGCATTCTTACATATCCTTCCTTCATGGCAGGATTCAAGTGATATTCCAAGAAATTCGGTCTGTGTTTCAATCCCAACAAATTCATCAGTTGAGAAATTGAGACGGATTCATTACCAATCTTCTTGATGAGGTCAACAACCAATGTATTATTAATATGAAGCAAATCCGCCACTTGTTCGGGTACTTGTTCGGGTACATGTTCGGGTACTTCTTGCGTCCCTTTGGTAGCAAGCGAGCTTTGGTCGAGCGGTGGGATATCGGCTTCCTGCTTGTCATCATCGTCGGATTCACGTTTCGTCTTCGACTGATAATAGGTCTTTATCAGTTCCCGTGCCTCGTCAATGTCGATTTCCCCTTCGATATGTTTGCGGGCAGTATCCTTCAGATAGTCTGATGTCTTCAGACCATCAACAGCTTGAAGGCCAATAGCCGTCCGCCAGATGGAAGCCTTTTCCTTCTTGTCAGGCTCACCCTGCCGGATGTACTCCTCAAAATCCAAATATCCTTCCTTCATACCTACTCTCCTTGACACTTAATATGTTGCTCAAACAGCTCCATGATGGCCATCTCCAGCGTATGTTTGTTAAAGTATAACATAAAACTACTTAAGTAATAAAGATTGCAATTCCCTACATTTTGTAAAATTCCTAAACACTTGATGTATGAGGGATGACTTAAATTTCTTCTCAACCAATTTAATAACCTTCTTTTCAATACTTTTAATTTCAGAATTAAGTGTTTGCTCTAAATAATCATTAAAATTTAGATTCTCATCTTCTAATTTGGCGGCTATTTTATTAAGAATAATATGCAACACAAATCTATTAGAATGAATTATACATATTCGTTCGCGGCCAGTTTTTTGTTTAGATTCTATTTTTATATATGCATTTAGTTTTCTCATCACCTGAATACATCTCCAGGCTTTAATTGCTGTCAAGTTTTCATTAATTATTAATGTGTATGGTTCTTGTTTTGTATCATTCCATAATAAACCGACCTCACGTTTTGCCATTACTGCGAAATCAACATTAGAAAGAGAGCATGCGACAGCAACCATAAGCTCATCTACCGTACATGACATCTCATCAGTTACTAATTCACCAGAACGCTTGATATGATAGCTGACACCTAATAGGGCTAACTCTGTTTTCAATTTGTCTTGCAAGTAATCTAAAGAAACGAAATCTCGTTTTTCAATCTTATTTTGTGTATTGGTCTTTCTTGTAACATTTTCTCCAAAATCAGGAGGACAATTCTCTAATGAGATCAATTTTACTGTTATCCACACCTTTTCTATAGCATCTGGATATGTTTTGTACATTTTCCCAATGTTCCCTACAGTTTGCGCTCCATTAACAATTTTTAGATTTTTAACATCAAATGTACCGGCATTTTGCTGCATAAGTGGCTTCTTGATAATGGAATCACATAAGATTGTAATTCCATTATTGTAATAAAAAAAGTTTTCAGGGCATGTTGTAATAGTCTCTTGTACATCTTCATTAACAATACTATCACCTAAGAATCCACGGATGTTCTCACTAAAAAGTCTGCTCTTATACATATCCCATAATTGAGCAAAGAAAGTCCCATTCACATACCCATAAACAGCTTTATATGGTTCATCTATTCTCCCAAAGCTATTTATAACTATCTCTGTATTTATGGGCTGCCCATCGACAAGACCGGCTAATGCTTTGTGCGCTTTTGACAATGTAAAAGTCTCAAAAGACATTAACTCATCCGCATCTTCATTTACATCTTGCAACAAATGGTTTATTGCATCCATATTATGGGATGATAAATTATCACCGCCAGTGTATGCAAGAATTATGTTTATTTTGACAGTATAATCATTTAGAGCTTCTTCAATATCATTTTGTTTGTTTTTGATTTTGTCATTAAATGTTTCAAAATCATCTTCAATAATTTTTCTTATTCCGCTACAAAATTTTAATGTGTCACCAGATTCTGGTTCACCAACACCTTTTCTTTTCCATTTACTTTGAACTATCCACAATATTTTTTGGGACTTTTCATATAATATTGCGTCAATTCCATTGTCATTGACACCATCTGTTATAGAATTTGCAGCAATCTCTTCTGGAACTTCTGCGATAGTTTGCAACGCATAAGCTGCATATGCTCTTGTCAACAATAGATTTTCTAAATCTCTTTCGTTTGTCGTTAAACAATCTGAGATATCAATTATATCAGTATATCGTTGTTTAAGCATTGTCGCAACATGTCTTACTTGTAATTCACTCATAATATTGTATTTTATTGCCCCATCTTCGTCAAAAGCAAAGACTGTAATTCAGTTAGTTTTGAAATCTCTTCGTTTTTTATCATTATCTGTTTTAGCAGTATTCCTGCATTGCTATTGAATCTTTTAATACTATCTTTTGTCGCTAATGATATTTCAATTCTCTCAATATCGGCATTGCTAACATTAGCTTGTGCACTATCACCTCCAACAGTAACAATTTCTTTTTGAATTTCATCTTGTTGCAATAACCAATATAGAAACGGAGCCCTTTCAATTGGAACTTCACCTAAATCAAAAAAACCAACACGCTGATTAACAAGCAATCTATTTTTGGGTACAATTGCAATTTTTCCTAATGTTGCACCCGTCATGGCAATCACAATATCGCCTTTATTAGCCACGTTCTTTTTGGCATACTCAAACTTGTTTTCGTCAACACAGTCACAGCCTTTTTCGTCAATAGTATTATTCGTAATATCACCAATCTTTATAACAGGGATTCCATTACTTCGCCACCAATTACTTGGAAATGCATATCCTGAATTAACCTTAGAGTACTCACCTATAGTTCCCATTCTCCAGCCTTCGGGAAGGTTTTCTTTGTCGATGTTATCGACAAAGGTTTTGCGGTAGAGGGCTTGGGCGGTGGCTTCGAGGTGCTGAATCGTTTGATTGTTGAGACGGATGCGGTTGGTCAGCGTTTCGTATTCCGATACGATTTCGCGTTGACGAGTGATGGAGGGGATGGGGAGCATGACATCACAAAGTTCATCCCAATCGAATATCTCACGAGCACTTCCATGTGAATGGAAACGGGCATAGCGGTCAAACTCTGGACGACGAAACCACATCATCAAATACTCTGGCAATAGCTGTTCGTGGTCAATAACCTCAAAAACAGTATAAGCCTGAGAAATGATAGCATCATCGTATCCATCGAGTAAAGCAATAGATACCTTATCGCCATTACGTGAAGTGACAGGACCGTATGCAAACTGTCTTCGTTCCACAATCTTATAGGTGGACATATCAGTGCCAATGGTATTAGCAATTGAAGGCATAAACTCCTTTGAGATGCTCACACCCAGCAAGTTCGTAACCTTCAAATCCCGATTACGTACATTCACCTCTCTGATATAGTCGCCTAAACGCTGGTATGTTGTCATTCTTCTATCCTCTATTAATTTGCAATCTCGTTTTATACTTCAATCATAGCAGACGGATTAAACCCGTTCGTCAGATGCTCTCCATGCGAGATGTAGCCTAACTGATTGGACACAATGAGTGTGTCGCCTATTTGTGCTTTGATATTGCGATGTGAATGGCCATATATCCAGTAGTTAATCTGGCTATCTGCAATAAAGTCGCCCAATTCTACAGTAAAAGCACCGTTAATAGTACTGTTTAAAAATTCTGCAGCAGTACATAATTGCGTAGGAACATGATGCGTAAGAACGATTATCTTTTTCGCATCACTTTCTGAAACAGCCTGTTTGATGAAAGCGAGACAACGCTCATGTTCATGGTTAAAATCATCTGCCGTCAGTCGATGTTCACCATACATGATACGAAAGAAATCGCTCACACTTTGCTCCGTCTGGAATGCATTCTGGGGCTCTATCTTCGACCATAATGTTGAAACGATTATGTCCATGTCGTCCAGATGCACTATACTGTTGTAATATGCATGAACATTATGGCGAATCTGTTTGCAGTAGTCATTAGGTATAGAGGACAAGTCATAATATCCGTAAAAGTCATGGTTGCCCAAACACACTATAACCTGGCTGTAATGCTGACTCGCCCAATCCCAGAATTTATATTCAGAATAAGTGTCGCATTCCGAGTTTGGCAGATCAAGATATGCAGTATCGCCAGCGACAAGCAAAATATCACCAGTTACCTCCAATGGATGTTTTGCAATCCACTGACGATTCTTAGCGAACTCCAGATGGAGGTCGCTAACAAACTGGATTCGAGTACCGTGTGGTATGCTTTTATTATCTGGTTGCATCATCTTTTTTCTTCGTTATCTTACTCATTACAACTTCTCTTTTTCTTTCTAATTCTTTCCAGTTCTTTAAACATTGGAAAGAATTACAAAGTGTATCCTAACTTCTCAAAGAGTTCTTTCAGTTGCTGTTTGCTCTCTTCTTCCTGCTGCAAGAGGTCGCGCATATCTGCTTGCAGTTGCTTCATCTTGGTGTCGAAGTCTATCTGCTCATCACGGTTGCAGAACTCAATGTATTTGCTGGGCACAAGGCTCCAGCCTTTCTTCTCTATCTCGTCGAGAGTGGCAGAGTAGCAGTATTCAGGCTCGTTGTGATAGGTATCTTCATAGCCCATGCGTTGCCAGTTGTGGAAGTTCTCGGCAATCTGCTGTATCTGCTCAGGCGAGAACTGGATATATTTCTTCTCGAACGGCTCTCCCCATTGACGCAGGTCAATGAAAAGCACCTCGTCTTCACGATTACGATAGCGAACCATCTTGCCGTTCTGTTCTACCGTGCGGGCTTTCTTGTTGTTATTGAGAATCCAAAGCGTCACGCTGATGTCCGTAGAATAGAACATATTTCGTGGAAGGATGACAATCGCCTCCACAAGTTTATTCTTCAGCAGTTGCTTGCGGATTTCCAGTTCTGTGCCGTCGCCACTCAATGCACCATTGGCAAGAAGGAAGCCTGCCGTACCATTAGCAGAGAGTTTAGATACAATATTCAGAATCCAACCATAGTTGGCATTACTCGTCGGAGGCACGTCGTAACCTGCCCATCGCGGGTCATCTTTCAGTTCGTTCTCAGCACGCCAAGCTTTCTGGTTGAATGGAGGATTAGCCATGATGAAGTCTGCCTTCAGGTCTTTGTGCTGATCGTTATGGAACGTATCGGCAGCCATCTCACCGAGGTTGCAGGCAATGCCACGAATAGCGAGGTTCATCTTCGCCAGTTTGTAGGTGGTATTGGTATATTCCTGTCCATAGACAGAGATGTCGCGCTTGTTACCGTGATGCGCCTCGATGAACTTCATGCTCTGCACGAACATACCGCCAGAGCCACAACAAGGATCATATATCTTTCCACGATAAGGCTCAATCATCTCGGCAATCAGGTTGACGATGGTTTTAGGCGTGTAGTATTCACCTTTACCCTTACCTTCGGCAATGGCAAACTTACCAAGGAAATATTCATAGACACGACCGATGAGATCGTTCTCCGGGTCTTTCAGCGTATCAATCTTATTGATTTCATCGAGCAGGGCAGCGAGTTTGGTGCGGTCGAGCGACAGACCTGCATAGTAGTTGCTTGGCAAGGCACCCTTCAGCGTAGGATTGCTCTGCTCCACTTTCGCCAACGCCTTGTCTATCTTGATGGCTATATCGTTCTGCTTGGCATTCTCAATCAGAAAATCCCAACGGCTCTCGGGCTCCAGATAAAATACATTCTTGGCATTATAAAAAACGGGGTTGTCGGCAAAAGCCTCCTTGCCGTCAGCCACCAGTTCGTTGCGCCGTTCCGTAAAGCGATCGTTAGCATATTTCAGGAAGATAAGGCTCAGCACCACGTGTTTATACTCCGAGGGCTCCACAGAGCCACGGAGTTTGTTGGCCGATTCCCACAGGGCTTCTTCTATTGCCTTTTCTTTTATTTGTTTCTTCGCCATTGGTTCTATTCTATATGTTCCTATGGGGCAAAGATACGCATTTTTCGGGAAAAATGTGAAGTTTCCACGAGAAATTAAAAAATTTCGAGTAACTTTGCACCCAAAATTAAACAAAATGAAGATATTAATCACAGGTGCAAGCGGATTTATCGGCTCTTTTATTGTGGAGGAAGCCCTCAACCGGGGCTTCGACACCTGGGCAGCTGTACGCAAGAGCAGTTCCCGGGCGTTCCTGCAGGACGAGCGCATCCACTTCATCGAACTCAACCTCTCGTCAAAGATCCAACTGGTGGAACAATTGCGTGATCAGCAGTTCGACTATGTGGTGCATGCGGCTGGTGTGACGAAGTGTCTGAACAAGGCCGACTTCCATCGCATCAACACAGAAGGCACCAAGAATCTGGTGGAGGCGCTGCTCGAGGTAAAGATGCCATTGAAACGTTTCGTGTTCGTGAGCAGTCTCAGTGTGTTCGGCGCCATCAAGGAGAAGTTGCCCTATGATGAGATTCGTGAGGACGACACACCACAGCCGAATACCGAATACGGACGCAGCAAACTGG
>Ga0310695_10011347_pt1 | contig 12761 bp, 16 predicted proteins | sample RumenRJG_04DNA_FD_203882 | JGI IMG/M metagenome (GOLD analysis project Ga0310695, IMG submission 203882) | Bovine rumen microbial communities from Lethbridge, Alberta, Canada - RJG_04 (v2) (version 2) | ecosystem: Host-associated > Mammals > Digestive system > Stomach > Rumen | place: Canada...
CCCAGGACGCCGCCGACATGCGGGACGCCGCGAACAAGATGCTTGAGAAGGACTCTCTGCCCGCCTTGAAACTTCCAGCGCACATTGAAAACGCTATTGAGGAAAACAAATGAAGAATATAGCAGTCATCGTTTTGTCCACTGTCGCGCTATGTGCCATAGCCGACGAAGAATACATCAGCCCTATAACCGGGAAGCCGGTTCCAAAGGACGGCAAATACACTGTCGAGCAAATAAAGGAGCGCGACGAGCGGGTGTTGCGCAAGACGGGCGGGTTCGTCGAGACGACGGCCAGGGGAACGTCCGTCGCGGTAGTCGACGCGCGCGAAAAGCCTGCCGGGGCGGCGATTCAGTTCAAGGACGTGTTCGGTTCGCTTTCCAAGACGAACGTGGAGATTGAGCGCTCGCCTCTGAAGGCGGGGGAGAGTGCGTTCGAGAAGGCGCGTTCAATCATCGCGGCCGGGAAGACGGGATATGTCGTCGTGATAATAGAAGGCGGCACAGACGGCGGGGTCGCCGTCTATCCGGAGGAGCGCATCGCCATCGTCAACGCAGGCAAATATGCTGTCGCGGACGATCCGCTGAAAACCGAAACGCGCATTCACAAGGAGATATGGAGGGCGCTGGGCTTCGTCGCCGGGATTGGCTATGCGCCGTTCAAGAACGACGTTCTCCAGAGCGTCCATTCGGCACAGGAGTTGGACGACCTGACCTATCAGGTGATGCAGCCGATGAATTTCCAGAAGATGTATTCAGACTTGGGCAAGTTCGGCATATCCCGCGCCCGACGCGTTCCGTACCACATTGCCGTACAGGAAGGCTGGGCTTCTCCACCAACCAATGATGTGCAAAAAGCGATTTGGAAGAGAGTCCACGCCATCCCAGACAAGCCGATAAAGATAGAATTCGACCCCAAGCGGGACAAGGACAAATAACCATCTGCATACAAGCAAGAAGCCGCTCTCTTTCGAGGGCGGCTTCATTTGCGCAATAACCTTATTCCAACATCCCCTGCGCGAGAGCGGCGACTCTTTGGATGCGCGAAAGAATGTCGGCCTTTCGTTTCGGTGGATCGGGTTCCGTCAGGACAAAGCCGTCTATCGCATCTTCGAGTTCTGGCGCCGCAAGGTATTCCGCGAATTTCCGCCCCAAGACACCTGCAAGGTGCTCATCCGCAGCTATCTCCTCGGCGATAGAGGCTCTGCCGTTGAAAAGGCAGATGACATCCTCGAAATCCGTGCTGCCGACAAAATCCCTGCGCCCCCGTTCCTCGAACGCCTCGAGTTTGAGCGCGACGAAGTATGGTGGAGAGACGACGTTGACCTGCCGGCCGCCGCAATCGGCCGCTTTCGCGGACGACAGCGCCTCGCCAAACCATTTCGACCGCCAGCCGAGGACATCCTCGTGAATCGGAAGAACGTCCACTGTCACGTCCTCGTATGTCCATCGGCAGATTGGTGCGCCTTCACGGAGGTCGTGTTTGAACCCACGCGATTCGAGAATCCGCTCGGCGGCATGGAATTCTCGGCGGTTTTTGACGTCGACCATCACATCGACATCTTTCGTGACGCGGATGGCATCCGCAGTTTTGTCGGTGACAAGCAGCGACAGGACGGATCCGCCGAGGAATGCGAAATCGAACGGTACGCCGCTGAGCGCATCATCCAGTTTCACGATGGATTCTACAGGCGCAGCCACGTCAAAGGACCTCCCTGAGTTTAGCCACGGCGAACGCCCGTTCCCGCAGGCGGCCGCCGCGAAGCATGTCGAATATGGCGAGGTTGTCGTAAACCCTCCGGTCTGCGGCCGCCGCCTTTGGCGCACTTGGATATATTGGCGCAAGCGGTCTACCGGAAATATTGCCGTCGTCGCCTGGCCACACGGGAATCTCGCCCGAGACCGCAAAATCTTCTGCCGCGACTGGCGCGGCATAGGCGGCGGGCATGCCGGTCGCCGTTCCGTTTCCGTAAGATGCAGGGCAGATGTAGCGCAGAGAGTGCGTCAGGAATTCAAGCGCCCGGTTTCGGATTATCCGTCGTTCTGAATTGATCAGCGAGGATTCCATCAGCCTATTGACGGCGGCGAAAGACTCCGAAACACTCAATTTCGCCTTGTCCGCAATTCTGGCGAACGACAGTCTTTCCGACTTGTTTCCAATCAAGGCGGCAAGGACAAGAATATCTTGGTTTTTCAACATCTGTCTACTCCATTCGCAATTTGCGAATATTATATCATTCGCGATTCGCGAATGTCAAGTGGCTACTTGAAGAAAACGCCGCTCTCGTTTGAGGGCGGCTTCTGTGTTTATTTGTCCTTCTTCGGATCGAACTCGATGGTTATTGGCTTGTCCGGGACTGCGTGAACTTGCTTCCAGATTGTGCGCTGCACGTCGTTCGTCGGCTCGGGCGCCCATCCCGATTCGCACGCCTTCTTGTAGGTCGAATAGACCTTTGGAGTTATCCCGTAGCCCTTGAGATACGGTGCAAACCTGTTCATCACGTCGATGGGCAGTCTGCAGTCCGCAAACCTGTCGAGGTCTTCCGGCTTCGTGATGCACCCGACGAGCGCATCTGGATAGCCCGAATTCTGCGCCCCGGCAAGGAGGCAGAACCCTCGCGTCAGCTCCTTCTGTACGCGGGCTGCAAAGAACTGCGGCTTCTCCCCCGCGCCCTTGGCGAGCGGCGCCACGTTCACCATCGCCCAGCGCGATTCCGGCGCGGACAGGAGCGGCGGCAACGCCGGATCGTCGACGACGAAAAGCGACGCTTCGCCCTGTATCTTCGGGCTGGGGAACTCGAATTTCCCATCCGCGACCTCGACGGCAAGTTTCGTCGCCTCGCCGAATGTCGCGGCGTTCTGCTCCAGCCACTTGCGCGGGGCGCGCTTCTGCGCGTTCACATAGACGATCTTGCCTTTCATCGAGCCGGGAACGAGGATCTTGCCGCCCGTCCTCGCCTCCATGATGGCATCGAGCCTTGCGCGGTCGACCTTGCGCACGACCTTGCCGTCCGCGTTTGTCACGACCGTGACGACGGAGGACGCGGAGGCGATTGCGGATGTTGCGGCGACAAAAGCCGCGATGATGAGATGTTTCATTGTTTTCTTCTTCCTTTCTAAAATCCTTTTCTGCGCTGGATCAAACGGCGCGAAATCGGCCCAAGCGTTATGGGCGCGATGCCTTTCGCTTCGAGCATCTTGTTCGCGGCTTCGACGAGGTCGTCCACGTCCTGCATCGTCATTTCGGGGTTCTTCGCCGCGTCGCGGATCTCCTTCTGGAGCATCGCCTTGTAGCGCGACAAGTCCTGCACCTCGCGATGCGTGTCGTTTATGATTTTGCAGATGTCCTCGCCCGCGTCCATGCGGGCCTTGAGGTCGATCTTGGTGGCGATCATGTCGCGCTTGAGCTGCGCGTCTTCGGGCGAATCGTCCTCGGTGACGACAATCGGCGTCTCGAGCGACTTGAGAAACTCCTTGCGGAAGCGCTCGCCGAGGATGGGCGTTCCGATCATCCCGTCGCCGGGGCGGAGGGTGAGGTATGCGGCGATGAGGTTCTCGCACTTGTGGTTGAAGATCGCATACTTCGGCTTGGGACGGGTGAGGACCGCGTTGTTCGTGTACCCCGGCGGCGGCATGTGCTCCTTGCGCCATTTGCGCATCTGCATTTCCGTGAAGCCGTTCGTGTGCGCGGCGTCGACTTCCCAGAATCGGGGCGGCTTCTTGGCGGCGGCCGGCGGCTGGTTGGAAGGGACGGAAGAGGCCGAAGGGACGGACGGGATGGGAGTGATCGGCGAGACTCGCGCACGGCGCGTCGCCGGCTGCGTGTCGGAGGCGGAGAGATCCTTGGCCACGAAAAACGCAATGACCGCAAAGGCTGCGGCCACGGCAGCCCAGACGACAAGGCGCGTCGCTGAGAAAGAACTCTTCTTGCTTGCCTTCTTTGGCTTCGTTGCGTTGCTATCTTTGGGTGGCGCTATCATGGATGTTCCTTTGTAGTTGGTCGTTAGTCGCTAGTCGGTAGTCGCTAGTCGTTAGTCGGTAGCGGCGCGATGGGGGCAAAAACGCCCTACCTCTCAAACCTTCGAACCCCTCTCCGCGTCTCTGCGCGAGGGATATCCCTGTTAATCGGTTTTGTGTACTCATTGCCGTCCTCGCCCAAGCGCTTAGGACAGCGGAACGGAATCTTACAGATCGTCGTCTGTTATGTCGAGGACTTTCATCAGGTAATGTTGCAATCCAATTCGCAAATCGTGGTTGCCGTGGATCGGGATGATGATCGACCGCCCTGAAATCGGGTTGCGGAACTTTGCGTAGCTTCCTTCCTGTGAACAGAAAACCCAGCCATTCTCCTTTGCGACTTGGGCAAGACGTTTGCCAGAGACGTGCTTCATACGGAAACCTGCATGAGGGACGAATGCCTCACTTCCGCAGACTCATCCTTCAAATACAGCGATATCGCTTCGCGGACATTTGCGGCAAGCTCATCGAGGGTATCGCCCTCTGTGGCGCACCCCGGCAAATCGGGCACTTCCGCCCAATAGCCGCCTTCTTCCGCTGAATGGACAATCACGTTGTATGTATTCATCTCTTTTTTCATCCTTGCTGCCTGACATTATTCCATATTTCCGTTCTGCTGTCAACCTCCTTAATTCCTCTGCCTCTCAGCACCTCTGCCACTCTGCGTTAAAAAATTCTAAAGCCCGCGAGGGTTTGCGACCCTGCGGGCTTTTCGCGAGGTTCGGCGTTCGAGGATCTGATCGTCTTCCGCCGCGACACTGCGGCTCAAACACTCAAATCCTCAAACACCCAAACCCTCTCAGGCGCGCTTCCTGCGGAGCGCAAGGCCCGCCGCGCCGATGAGCATGAGAAGCCCGCTCGTCGGCTCAGGAACCGACTCGCCGCCGCCGCTGGGCATCGTGTACCAGCCAGCCGCGCTGTAGCCCTTGGACGCGTCGAGCGCCGCCGCCTGCGAAGCGTTTTTAGCGGCGAAGGAAAGTTGTGTTGTCTTTCCTTCTACACCATATCCACTTGTAGTGCCAGAGATGAACAGATACTCCTTCTCATCAATCGTGACGACTGTTGCAAAGTATGCGGTCAACTGATCACCAACGGCGGTAGTGTCGTTGAACGTTGTCTGACTAATTGCGCCGCTTGCAATTGCCTTGCTTGAAATGCTACCCTTGGTGGAAAGATCCAGCCCTCCAGCAGCAAATGCCGAAACGAGCGATGCCTGCGTAACGGAAGTATCAAACAGATACGCCGTAGCAGATGCAAGGAGCGTCTCCGTTCCAGGGTTGTAAACCTTGCCCGTGGCAGAAGTCTTCCACGAGAAGGATGCCGCCTGAGCGCCTGCCGCAACAGCGACCGCCGCCAAAGCAATCAGTAGTTTCTTCATTTTTTTATTTTCCTTTTTTGGCCATTGCCACGCCGTAGCGTAGCGATGGCGGGTTATCTGCACGGCACACTATGCACCGCACAAAATTGTTTTAGAGAGCGACACCGGGGAACACAAAGGTGAAGCCATCAGCGTTTGAATATGTCCAAAGGCCCTGGCCGGGTCCAATAACAACATCACCCACTTCAACTTCATTGTCATCGCCATCAAGCCAACCGGTAAGTTCTCCAGGAACATCATAATATGAATAGATTCCAACCGTACGACCAAATTCGTCAAGCGTCTGAACCTGAACATCAGCTTCAGTTGACTCTTCATACCCGCCAATGTAAGTGTCTGTAAGATCGACATTTACAGGGGTAGGATTGGCAATAGACAGACCCGCCTCTTGCAGAGTAACGGTCACGGCTGTAGTAGGAACCATACCAGCCGATTGAAGTCCAAGGCCATCAATCGTGCAATATGTCCAAAGTCCCTCGCCTGGCTGAAATGTCACGTCACCGACTACAACTTCGTTGTCGTCACCATCAAGCCAACCGGTAAGTTCGCCGGGGACATCATAATACGAATAAATTGCAACCGTACGACCAAACTCGTCGAGCGTCTGAATCTGGAGATCAGCTTCGGTCGACTCATCATACCCCGTGACTTTGAGGTCGGTGAGGTCGAACGTCGAACCCGTAACCGGCACGAAGCAAGCACCAGCCGTCAAACCAGCCTCCTGCAATTCCGCACTCTTATACCCGACAATAAACGAACCACCACATTGCGCCGTGTGCATGGGCGCAAAGTAGGTTCTGTTGTGCCGCCGGTGTGCAGAAATGTGCAGGATTATGGCCGTAAGAAGATGCGCTGTCGTGAAGATTGGCTTGTGGAATAGTGTGCGCTTTCGTGAAAAAAACAGCAATCGCACTGTTGCGCAATCGTGGGAGTTTTATAAAATATACACCGCAACAAGGAAAGACAGAGAAATGAATTTCAGTCGATTTTTCAAGTCCGCAACCCCTGACGCTTGATGCAATCCTCAATGCGCCACACGATCTTGACGGACTCTTCAACCGCCTCTCGCTCGAGTACCACACCCGACTCTATCCAAGGAAAACCCTCATCGTATTCGACGAAGTGCAGCTTTGCCCCAAGGCTCGGCAGCTCATAAAGCATCTTGTCGCCGACGGACGATACGACTATATCGAAACGGGCTCTCTCATTACGTTGAAAACTATGTCCGAGGGCATACTGATTCCATCGGAGGAGGAGCGCATCTCCATGCACCCGATGGACTTCGAGGAGTTTTGCTGGGCTTTGGACGATGGCGTTACGCCCGGCTTCATTCGGGAATGCTTCGACAAGTCCAAGCCGCTTGGCGCCCTGCACCAGACTGTAATGAACCGGTACTGCGAATATCTCTGCGTCGGTGGAATGCCCCAGGCCGTCGCGGAATACGCCGCGACAAAGGACATATCGTGCGGCGATCTTTACAAGGCCGTTTTCACCGGCGACGTCTATTTCAACAGCGGCATGATAGCGGAGAACGCCGTCGCGCAGAGTTTCGCCATGTCAGGACGCCCGCTTTTCTTTTATTCGAGACGGAATCCGGAATCCCACAGGAATGAACTGAAGATCGACTTCCTTATACGGCGGAACGGCTATTCTGGCCGGATAGAGTTCTATCGCAGTCATCAGCATTGTTTCATTTCAGCCCTCAAAAAACATCTTTTGTGGGCTACAGCGTAAATTGTAGCATGTCCTTGAGGCATTCGTCAAGATGGCGGAAACATGGAATTGTCAATTGTCGGACACTTCAGGCATCGCGATGAGGCGGATGCCCATTCTGCGAAGCTCCCCGTTGCGGCGGTCGACGAGTTCCGAAAGCGCGGTCTTGTCGGCGCTGCCCTTGGACGCCTGTTCGATCTCGTTGCAGGCGCGGTTGTAGATGGCAATCTCCTCGTCCTGACGGGCGACGAGGCGGCGGCCGTACTGCTCGATTGTGCCGCCGGCCGTGACGAAGCGGCGAAGCTCGTCCTTCATGCCCTCGACCATCGCCTTTATCTGCCGCGCCTCCATGCCGTCGCTCTCCTTGGCCTCGACCTTGCGCTTCAGGGCTTCCTCGAGGGCGGCGACATTCGTCGTGCGGACTGTCGCGGGCACGCCGGGAATCGCAAACGAGGCGAGGAACCGCTCGCCTTCATGCTCGAACACGTCCGACCAGCCCGTGCGGATGCCCTTCTCAATGAAGCCCTGGTCGCCGATGAGCTGGCGGCGGACCTTCGATGTTATCGCACCCGTGACGATTTCGCGGACGTCACCATCCTGTTCGAGTTCAACGATATCCTTGTGCTGGGTCAAGGCAATCGTGACGAGAACCCCGACAACCAAAGCGAGGATGACAATAGCCAGCCCGCGTCCGCCGATGGCGGACATCTTGTTCCAAAGTCCAGGCGCCGGATGGAGCTTGTACGGGCGGATGCCACGCTTGTTCAGTTCCGAATAGGCGGCATCACGATTAGGCGCGGAGATCGTCAGACCCTCGCGTCTCTCGTTCTGATGCGTCGTATACGAATAGATGAACTTCATTCTTCTCTGTTTTCTCTTTGGCCGATTGCCGTATATTTTACCATTTTTGCGGCATTCCGAAAAGAAGGAGCATTGAACATTTTTAAGCTGGAGGAGATGGCCGTGTATCGTGCGCTCGGCACCGACTTCTACAATTCGGCGAGAATCCGGGCGCGGGCGGCTTTGAACTCCTCTTCCGTGATGAGGTTCCTGGCGAAAAAGCGATCAAGGCGGTGCAAGCGGGCAGGAATGGAAGATGGGTTTTTAGACACATAATTTACAGAATTCACAGAATTTTCTGAAGTAGGAGTTTCAAGCTTGGACTGGGGAGTGGAACTGCCATCCCCACTCCCACTAATTCTGTCAATTCTGTTAATTCTGTCCCAACCTTCTTCCCCTCTCATCCCTTTTCCCTCTTCCCTCTTCCCTATCACTGGAATCGCGGCGACTGCGGAACGCAGTGCGTCGAGACTCTCGTGATAGTAATGCCGCGTCATCGTGGTCGAGCAATGTCCGACAATGCTCTGCACGACCGGGAGCGGTACGCCGGCGTTTGCCGAAAGCGAAACAAACGTGTGCCGGAGCGAGTGGAACGACGCAATGACAGTCTTGCGGCAGCGCCCATCCATTCTGATCGACATCGTGATGTTGGCGGCCTTGAAGATGCGTCGAAGTCCGGCGTCGAGTTGCCACTTGCGGTTGAGATAGAGGTCTGCAATCACCGGGTTCACGAAGCCTGACGTGAAATTATCTCGCGCAGAGGCGCAGAGACACAGAGGTTGGTTTTGGGGCGTAGGTGGTTTAGACACATCATTTACAGAATTTACGGAATTTTCCGAAGTAGTCGTTTCCAGCTTGGGCTGAAGAATGGAACTACCATCCACACTCCCATTAATCCTGTCAATTCTGTTAATCCTGTCTAAAACTTCCCTCTGCGCCTCTGCGTCTCTGCGCGAAAATGCAGCCTCCTTCGCCTTAACCAACTCCTCCATCAACGATGGATGAATCGGGATCGTCACCGGCTTGCCGTGTGCATGGCGCTTGGTTTTTTCCGGGATGACTTGGATGAGCTGCCGTTCGAGGTTCACGCACTCCCACTTCAAACGGCAGCAGTCGCCAAGACGCAGCCCGGTGTAGATGCCTGTCGCCAGAAGGAGTTTCCATTCCTTGCCCTCCTTCGAAGCGGCGGAGTAGAGCCGCTCAACTTCGTCAAGCGAGAGCTCCCGGCGGCTTACGCTGTCGTCGGCGCGAAGGCACACGTTAGCCCACGGGTCGTTGACGACGCCGGCCTTTTCCGCGAGCGTGCGGAATATCTCGCGAAGAACGCAGACATGGTTGTTGTAGGTTGTGGCGGAGTGGTTGCACTTGAACTGCATGAGGTATTCCGCAACCGCCTCCTCCGTCACCTCGGCGAGATGCCCGATTTCGACATGGTACTTCTCCATCCACCGCGCGAACGCCATCCACACGGTGCGCTTCGAGTCCAGCGTCGATTTCGCGATGTCGCGGCGATTCGGCGACATCTCGTAGTGGTGCCACGCCTCGGCGAGGGGCAGTTTCTGCGCCCCCAGCCCCAGCGGGGCGAGAAAGCGATTCAGAAACGCCTCTGCCTTTGTCTTGTCCGTCGTCCGCGCCGAACGGCTGATCCGGTGCCCGTTTATCCCGATGCGGACGGTCCACCGTCCGCTCTTCTCCATCTGGAGGTTTCCTGTTCCTTTTTCTCGTGCCATACGAGTTCTCCTTTCTTTATAATAAAAGGAGAACTCAGGGAAGGGGGAAGAGGGAAAAGGGAAGAGAGAGGAATCATTAGGGCATCCTCACCTTTAATGCAGCATCCCTCTTACCGCTGCGCAGTTCTCATAGTTTCAACCTCGCGCAGAGACGCCGAGTCGCAGAGAGGCTGTTCTTGAAAGTTGTTCACGAAGCGAAGGAAGCCCTCATACTCTTCTGTCGCTCTACCTTGTGGCCGCGTTTCTTTAGCTCGATTTCAAGAAGCGCCTCGTATACAGACTCAAGCAAGCCCGCGCCAAACTGTCTGTGCAGCTTGATCTACGCATCCAGAATATCACCAGTTATCTCATTCTCGGTCATGCTTCTCCGCGCCTCAGCGTCTCTGCGCGAGATAAAAAGCCGCGCGGTTGCGCGCGGCCTTTGCCGATGGCGAACCGCCCGACGCGCCTCCGGCCTCAACAGGGCAGCCGACAGTAAGAGCGGACATCGCAATGGCTTTCATTTGTCCTCAACCTTTGATTACATAAGTTCCTTTCCGCAGGAGAATGCCGGAGCGACAACCTCCCCCATGAGACGATAAACGTGGGCGCAGGTGTCGAAGCAGATCGGCTTCATCTTCCCGGCGTCCGGCTTGCCGTCCGTCATTGCGGACTCTTCAACGGCGCAGTTGACTATCTTGCCCACCACGTTGCAGTTTTCGTCGTTCATCGAGACGAGGCGACACTCCAGGACAAGCGGCAGTTCGTTGACAACAGGCGCATCGACGAATTTGCTCTTCGAGATGGTGAAGCCGCTCTTCGCCACTTTGCCGGGCGTCTTGTTGCCGCTGGCGATACCGAGGTAGTCGCACGCTTTTACCGTATCCGCCGTGCCGAAGGCGACGGTAAACGCCTTTTTCGCGGCGATGTTCGCCCATGTCTTGTGGGAGGTGTCGATGCAGATCGTTATTTCGTCCTCCAGCGTGATCCCGCCCCATGCCGCGTTCATCACGTCGGGCGTGCCGTCTTCTCCGTATGTGCCGATCATCAAGACCGGCATCGGAAACATCCAGTTCTTTACTCCGATGTCCTTTTTCATGAACTCTCCTTTTGTCACTTTGCCTGCCGCACCGCCAGCACCTCGGCGATGTACACGATGTGCAGATCGGCGGCCGAGGAGTACCACTTCTCGAACGGCGCGCGGTCAATGAACGACGCCTCCGTCATCGGCTGGCGGTAGAGCGTCCGGCATTCGAGCACGAGGTTCGCCTCCGCGAAGGTCGGCGGCTTCACCGCTTCCGACGCGACGGGCGTGAGACCGGCGAGCGCCATCTTGTCGCAGTCGCGTCCGCTTTTCGTTCCGCAGACGGTCAGCGCCTTTCTGTATTTCTCGGGGAACGCCGAAAGCGTGAACTCCGCTCGCGCGTCGAGGAACTCGCGCGTGTACCGCGTCGGCCGCACGACGACGGCGACGACTGGCCTGCCCCACATCGTCCCCGCGAATCCCCAGCTCACGGTCATCGTGTTCCACTTCGCGGAGAAGTCTCCGCCGGTCAGCAGGAACCAGCCCTTGTCAAACTGCGCGAACGGCCTCGCGACGAATTCGGAGGGTTCGACCCTGTTCATTTCGTTGTCCATTTTCTCTCCTTTTGTTTGTGCCAATATCCGCGGGGCGGCGAATGCCGCTGCACCCGCCACCGCCCCGGCCATGAAATCCTTTCTCGACAGATTCTTCATATTGTCGCCACGAGATCGGCGGCGCTCTTGCGGGTTGTGTGCAGAGGCGAAGGCTTGGCTGCGGAATCGGCGTAGCCTACCGGGAAGATTGCGACGAGGTCGTAGCCAGCGAGTTCGGGGATCAGCTCCTGGAGCTTCGGCGCGTCGAAATGACCAACCCACGTCGTGGCGAGCCCCTGATCCTCGATGGCGAGCATCATGTGAGTCGCAACGATTGTCGCGTCGACGTCGGCAAAGTTCGCCTTGTCCGCAGGACGCACCCACGCCTCCTCGCGTTTCGCCCCGACGATCAGGAACACGCCCGCGCCGAAGGTGAACGGCGTCACGTCATGTATCGCCTTGAGCGCGTCGGGCGACTTGGCGACCCAAATCCTGAACGGCTGCTTGTTGACCGCCGTCGGCGCAAGTATGCCAGCCTCTATTATCGCATCGAGCTTTTCCTGCTCAACGGCCTTCGCCGCCAGCTTGCGGCACGAATAGCGTTTCCTCGCCAATTCATTGAATGACATTGTTTTTCTCCTTTCTGTGTTATATTTGCAAGCACTTACTTGCAATAGTAGCCGCCTGTTTTTCGACTGCCGCGATGCTCGATAAGACCCTCTTTCTGCAACGAAGAGAGTGTCTCAGTAATAGCGGTTCTCCCTTTGCCCACAATAGAAATCAACTGAGGCCGCGTTATGCCTGCCGTTTCTTTTATCGTTTCAAGCACAATTTCTTTTATAGGCCGCTTTATAGGCCGCTTTATAGGCCGCCCGTCCTTTACGGCACCACTTGCTGTCTCACGCGATTCGTCCACCAGAGCATCTGGCGCAGCGTCAATGCGCACCATTATATCCCCAGGCTCGCCGGCACTCACCTCATACACAGGCTGTGGGCATCCATACTTACTGCATTCATCGAACACTTTGCGGATTCCGCGCCCCCAGGTTTCGATCATGCCGGTCAGATAGACGCAGCTTGCAATCGTCGGATTGTACGGACGCGAAGAATGCTTGCCGAGAAGCTTTTTCACCGTCCAGTCATCCGGAAGCATTCCGACGTTGGCGATATATATTTTGTCGTCGGACACGCTTATCTGAATCGGTGTGTTGCTGGCATAGTCCTTGTGGACGAGGGCGTTCAGGATAAGTTCACGCAGTGCCTCACGCGGGAACGGAAACTTCTCCACGCGGTGCAAGCCATCTGCGTAGCTGATCTTCGCCTTCAGGTACTTGAAGTAGACGAGATCAAGCGTCTTCTCCGCCTGCTCAATCAAAGATCCGTGTACATCGTCATGATAGACGAGATCGGCCTCGTCCTCTCCGAATTTTCCGACCTTGATGTAGGCCCCGGCTATCCATTTCTCGGCTTTCTCCGTGAAAAGCAGAGCGC
>Ga0310695_10011348_pt1 | contig 12760 bp, 8 predicted proteins | sample RumenRJG_04DNA_FD_203882 | JGI IMG/M metagenome (GOLD analysis project Ga0310695, IMG submission 203882) | Bovine rumen microbial communities from Lethbridge, Alberta, Canada - RJG_04 (v2) (version 2) | ecosystem: Host-associated > Mammals > Digestive system > Stomach > Rumen | place: Canada...
TTCAAAACCTGAAAAGACTCGATGTCATCTGCGTTCAGACCAGCAATGGCATTGGAAATTAGGGTTACAGCATCACCCGATGACAGATCATCGCTGCTCACGTTGACAGCATCTTCCATAATAACGCCGTCTACGACCCAAAGAGGTGATGAAGAACCATAAATAGAGGTAGCTCCACGAACCTTAATCTTCGGTGCGGTACCAAAAGTGCTGGATACGTTCTGTACAGATACACCTGCAGCACGTCCTTCAAGTGCACGACTCACATCTGCAACACCGTCAAGTTTCGTTTTTTCTGCATCAATCTTGGTTGTAGCACCTGTAAACAGACGCTTATCCATTTTCTGTACACCAGTGACCACCACTTCGTCAATGACTTTTGAGTCTTGTGACATAGTGACTTTCATGCCGTTCTTTGGGGCAAGTCTCTTGGTTACGTAACCGATATAACTAAATTCAAGTTTTTTTCCGGAAGGTACATCGATTGTGAACTTTCCGTCTACGTTGGTAACGACACCATTGTTGTTTCCTACAACCTTCACTGTAGCACCGATCGCGGGTTCGCCGTCATCCTGCATCACAGTTCCTGTTATCTTGTTCTGTGCGAATGCTACTCCGATTGAGAGTAATAAGGCCGTCAGGAAAACTGTTAGTCTTTTTTCCATAAATTGCTAAAAAATCAATCTTTTTACTTTGTTTTTTGATTTACTACTTTTACCAGATTTAATGGTTGAGCGTGCAAAAGTAATACTTTTTTCCGTTATTTCAATAAAATTTCAAAAAAAATGCACTATTTTGCGTCATTTTTTCGTTTTTATCAACGGAAAAGTAACTATTTGGAAAGTTTTTGTTCGATTTCGGTTAATTTTGTGACTACAAAAATGTAGTCCTGCCAGTGCCCGCGAATGACCCCTTTCTGTTGTAAATCATCCATGCAATTGATAAGGGAATCCCAGAAGCCTTTCATGTTCCAGAGTATGATAGGCTTCTGATGAAACTGAAGGGTAGCCGCTGCTGCCACGGTAAAGAGTTCGTCGAGTGTGCCGATGCCGCCAGGAAGGATGATAAAAGCATCACCCTGTAGCATCATCAGGTCTTTGCGGTCCGTTAGGTTTTCTGTTGGGATATGTACGTCCAGATAGGGACTGAGTCGTCCCATCTCCTCTATTTTGCGTGGAACGACGCCGATGACTTGTCCACCAGCCTCTTTTGCTGCCTTGCTTACGGCATGCATCAAACCGGCGTCATGACCTCCAAAGACAATGGAATGGCCATTCCGCGCCGCCCAACGCCCGAGTTCTTCTGTCATTGTGAAGAACTCGGGGTCGATATTCTGGTTGGCGGAACAGAAAATGCAGAGTTTCATTTCTTGTCGTTTGTGGGGAAAATCACCTGATACTGTCCACTGAGGTGCATGAACGCGAAGAGGCGGAGCAGACCGTCATAGTAGGCATCGAAGTAGCCATCCTCGAAAGGCTCGTGCCTGGCATTCCACAGTGCCTCGATGAATTCGTTCTTCTTCTCATGCTGACAGAGTACAGAGGCGGCAGCAGAGGTGGCTACCAGTCCTATACTATGACGCAGTTTGCGGAAGCCGCCAGCCTGCAGAATCTCATTACCCTCTGGCAGACTGCCATCTACACGGTACTGGTCTACGAAGCTGTCGATGCCCTGGTTATAAAGGAAGTTCTGTATCTTCTCGCCATACTGCTGTTGCCACTCGCGGTCGGCACAACTCCATTCATAGTCCAGCGCAATATTCATGGGCACGCGCCAGGAGTCATAGCGGAAGTTATTATTTCCATTCCTGCGTGGTGCTGCGTTCTGCTGTTGTCCCTGAGGTCTGCCTGGGAACCGCATCATTTCCATCTCGCTACCATCGTATTGGCACTGGTCACCGTTCAATCCCGTTGTATCGTTGATGCACTTGTGCAGGAACTCACGACTTTTCTGTGCGCATTCCATCCAATAGTCGCTCCGTCCGTCGTCGGCCCACTTGGCCCATACCTCATAGAAAGCAGGGATATGGTAGCTGGGGTCGGTGAAACGCTGGCCGAAACCATCGGGGGTGAAGGTGATAAGCTTTGTCTCAGGGTCAATCAGGTACATCTTCTGTGGACCTTGCTGCTGTGGACCAAAGCCTCCGAAGCCACCGAAGCCAGGACGTGGCTCAGGTGTATATTCCTTTGGCTGGATACAGTTCAGGATATGCTGAGCCTCGGCCTTGTAGTTGATTCCCGTATCATTACCCCAACGGTTGGAGGCAAAGAGGAGTGAGGTAATATAATAGAGTTCACCATCACTGGCAGCACCATCGGCATTGCGTGTGCCGTCGGTCCTGCAGCTCCAGGCGAAATAACCCTTACGGGGACCGTCCTGATGCTGCATGTATTTCTTGCTCCAGCGCCACAGACGGTCGAAGATATCCTTCTTGTCCATCTGTACGGCAATCATCATACCGTATGACATGCCCTCTGTACGGGCATCATGGTTCTTGATATCCGAGATGTAGCCCATGGAGTCGCCTACCTCGAAATAAACCTTGTTGGGACCGTAGAACACGTCGTTGAAGACCTCCTGCAGTTTCTTGTCTACCTCCTCACGGCTATGACCTGCCTCGGCAAAGAGGTTACGGTATTGTCTGGTCTCGAAACCACCCTTGCTCCAGGGCTTACCGTCCAAGAGATATTTGTCGATATAAGCCTGAACGATGGGATACTGAATCTGTGGTAACTGACAGTGACCGTGACCACCGATGATGTCACAGCCCATACGGTCGGCAATGCCAAACTTCTCCCATACCTTCTTGGCAGCCTGTGTCGAAACCTTCATCGAGGGGTCGGCCAGCCATTCATAGTCGGGATTACCCAACAAGAGCAGGGCGCGTGGACAAACCATGGCGCAGAGTTCGTGCTGGTCGTAGGGCAGACGGTAAACGCTGTCGCCATGGAAGTTCTCCTTCTGACTCTCCAGGAACCAGTGGTAGTCGGTCTTGTCGATGTCCTCCAGATTCTTGCCAGCCAACGTCAGTTCATGTGACTTACGCCAGGCGGCAGCACCGCCTCCGCCAGGCTCCTGTGCGATAGTCAGGGCGATACGCTCATCGAAAGCACCGCAATAGAGTGCCATCTTTCCTGCGTAAGAGCAGCCCGTGACGCCAATACGACGGGTGTCGATCTTCGTCACCTCAGGGCCTAGTTGCTGCAGTCCGTCAATCAGTCGGCTCATGCCCCAGGCCCATTCGCTATAGGCACCATTATTCTTCAGTTTGGGATACAGGCGGTCGAAGTTGTGCTCGCCGCGGTCATGGTGCTTGCCAAACTGTTTGTAGTCGTTGACCTGTGCCGACGAGAATGTTGTAGTGGCGATAGGCCTGTCGTCGAAAAGCTGACGGGGCAGCGCAATCATATCCGTGCCAATCATCAGCGCATAGGGTGGCTGGCCAACCTTCGGATAACGGATCTGCGACTTGAGCGTCAAGGTCTCCTTACCTACGGTGACATCGACTATCAGTGTGTCGCCCACCATCCGTGCTTTCACCTGGTTAGCCTTTACGGCAGGCTTCTCACCGATGCCGTAGTGCTGGATGAGCGAGCCAATCTCGTTGCGGCGACGCTCCCAGTCCTCGAAGCTCTTGACCCCCTCCAGGGCATTGGGCAGTTCGCGGATAACGGGTAGTTTCCCTGGCGCCGTGAATTTCTTCAATGCATAACGGCTGCCTGTATTCTCCTGATCATATACCTGTGGCTGCGCCATGGCTGCCGTAGAAAGACAGACCATGAGCGAGCCAGCAAAAAAAGTTTTTAATGGTTTCATATTTCTATTATTACATATCTTTTATTTATTGGGGACCGCCAAAGCCGCCACCAAAGCCGCCTCCGAAGCCACCAGGTCTGCCGCCTCCGAAGCCACCGCCACCGAAGCCTCCGGGTCGGCCACCACCGAAGCCAGGGAACTGAGGAGCCTGTTCGCGTCCTACCTCAAGGAGCATCCTGACGAGTGCGCGGCGACGCTGTGTCCATGTGGGATAGTCGTCAGCACGCAGTGTGCGCATCTTGAATCCGCCCATCTGCTGAGCGCCCTGCATGAAGTCCAGCGAACTTGTAGTCAGGATCAGGGGTTTCGTCTTGCCGTCGGCCACCAGACGGTCGGCAATGGCATTGGCACCACCAATCTTAAACCAACTCTCCATCGTGTCGCCTTCGCCGGGAACCAACTGGATAAACGTTGGAATAGTCATGGTGCGAGGCATCACCGAGGTGTACCACGCCTCCATGTGGTCTAAGTCGTAAGACACCTTTCCGTGCTCAATCTCTCCCTGCGAAGCAAAGTTGAACGGTGAGTGAGGATTGTCGGCAATACTGTATTTAAAGCCTTTGTCAGGTGATAAGTACATATTGCTGGGGTCGCAAACGGGTGTGCCGTCAACCACGAAGCAGTATTTGAACGTATCAAAGAGATAATCATTGAGGGTGATGCTCCATACACCGTCAGAGTCGCGCTTCATGTCCAGATACTCGGGCAACATCTCGCAGTCCAGTACCACCTTCTTGGCCTCAGGAGCCTTGAAACGGAATGTGATACCCTCTGGGGTATATTCAGGAGAGATGATGGGGCGGGGGAACAGGCGCGCCATCACGCCAGCGGTGAACTGCTGTTCCTGTCCCGTCTTGGCAGGAGCAGGCTGTCCGGCTTTCATCGCAGCCTCGGCTGCCTTCTTGTTGAATAGCAAGGGCAGGGTCTTGGCCAGGAAATACTTGGCGTTCATCCAGGTATGGCCGAACTTGTCGGTAGTAAACTCCTTCACGCTCTGGATACCCTTGTCGTCCAGGAACTGCATGTAGTCGCGGGCGTTGCCATAGAGGAAGTCGTCCGTACCCACACCCAACCAGAACAGATGCAGTTTCTTATTGGTGTCGCCGGCCTTGTCATAGACATTTGGGATGTCTGTTGACGTGAACGAACTGTAAGAGCACAGATAAGAGAACTTGTCAAGATTGGTCAGACCATTGAACAGCGCCTGGTTACCGCCACGTGAGAAACCACCGATGGCACGACTGTCGCGGTCGTTCTTGGTGCGATAGTTCTTCTCGATATAAGGCATCAGGTCGTTGATGAGGTCCTTGCTGAACACGTCACCGCCGAAGCGTGTCTGAGGAGCAGAAGCCTCGGGACGTCCCTTCGTTGCTGCATCAGGAGCATCGGGGAGTTTCAGCTTTGAGGGATTACCATAGGGCATCACTACAATCATCTCCTTGGCCTTGTTCTCTGCCAGCAGATTATCCATGATATAGTTCACGCGTCCCACCTTATAGTAAACTTCCTCGGTATCGGTTGTACCACTAATCAGGTAAAAGACGGGATATTTCTTCTGCTGGTCCTCCATATAGCGAGGGGGCAGATAGACAATCGCATTGTTGGTGGCACCCAGACTCTTGGAGTAGTAGTGCACATACTCCACACGACCGTGAGCCACGTCGCGGATGTCATGAGCCAGCGGACTTTCCTGTGAGGGAATCTCCAACAGACTGTTCTTGAAACCCTCGTTGGGGAAATACTGAGGATTCATGGGGTCCATCACGCTGATACCGTCCACGATAAAGCAATAAGGATACATATCGGGGGCAGCAGGACCAAGGGTGACCGACCATGTGCCGTCGGCACCGCGAGTCATCTCTTTGCGACCGGCAAACTGCACATCGACCAGCACGCTCTTTGCTGAGTCGTTCTTGTATTGGAAAGTCACTGTCCCGTCGTTATTCGTACGGGGTTGCGCCATGACCGTAGCTGCACAGGTCAGGAGCGTAAACATAAGCATTGTCTTTTTCATATTGTTTTAGTTTGTAGGATTTTTATTTCACGGTAAAGTCAAACGACTGCAGGTCCTTGTCGAGTGAAGATGTGCCATAAAGAATCTGGTAGCGACCAGGCTTTACGGCCAGTTCGTCGATCATCTCATCGTAGTATTCAAAGGCCTCGCCATCCAGGGCGATAGTAGCTTTCTTGGTCTCTCCAGGCTTCAGCGTCAGTTTCTCGAAGCCCTTCAGCGCCTTGATAGGTGCACCTGGGTCGTCCAGACGCTTCACATAAACCTGAACGGTCTCTGTTCCCTCGCGCTTGCCGGTATTGGTCACAGGCACGGTGATGGTCACCTTGCCGTCTTTCTTCATGTTCTTAGCACTCAGTTTACCCTTGCCAGTAGCAAAGGTGGTATAGCTCAGACCAAAACCGAAGGCATACTGGGGCACGCCGGTGAAGTAGCGATAGGTGCGGTTCTTCATGGAATAGTCCATAAAGTCGGGCAGGTCGGCTGTTGAGCGATAGAATGTAACAGGCAGTTTTCCGCCGGGGTTATAATCGCCCAGCAGCACCTCTGCCAGAGCCTTTGCGCCACCCTGACCAGGATACCAAGCCTGCAGCAATGCATCGTATTCTCCCTCTACGCTACCGAATGCGATGGCAGAACCAGAGCAGTTCACGAAGATAACGGGCTTGCCGGTCTTATGCATGGCGCGTACCAGCATCTGCTGCACCTTGGGCAGCTCGATATCCTGCTTGTCGCCACCTTCTCCCTCCATACGCGCAGAGATACCACCGATGATGATGATGGCGTCGGCCACGCTCACCTCCTTGGCCAGGTCGGTGAAGTCAGCCAGTCTGCGCTCGCAGATATCACCACGCAACATGGCGAAGTTGCCTGTGCCGCGACGATACTCAATCACCACGTCGTAGGTCTTGCCCTTCTCCACATTGAACGACTTATAGTCGGCACCACCACGACGTCCGAAGCCTCCGAAGCCACGACGGCCACCGCCGCCCTTGTTCTCATCTATCACCTGACCATTCACCTTCAGCACATAGCCGTTATCGGTAGAGAGCGTATATTTCATCTCGCCAGTAAAGGTAGCCTTATAGGTACCGCTGATGCGCACGGCCAGGTTGTCGTTGGTGACGCCCTCGGCAAAGCCCCAGGCACCAAAGGTAGAGAAGTTCAGCTCCTTATAGTAACCCGTCTTGACGGGGTTCTCAAAGTTGGTGTTTCTGTCGTTCCAGAACTCTACCTTCACACCCTTGCCATCGTTGAATTCCTGTAGATGGTGCACGGTGGTATATTCATCATTCAGTTCACAAGCCTTGTTGTAGATAATCTTTGTGTTGGGCAGGGCGTTCTTGATGCCTTCGAGCAAAGAGTGCTGATGCTCCTTGGTAGGCGTGCCGCCATAGTTGCCGTTCAGCAGTTCCACGTCATCGGCATTAGGACCCAGTACGGCCAGCGTCTTGATGCTCTTGGAAAGGGGCAGTATGCCACTGTTGTGCAGCAGTACCATTGACTCGCGTGCAGCCTGCGTAGCCAGTTGGTCGTGCTTCTCGCAACTGATGGTTGAAGCGGGGATGTTAGCCCAAGGCAGCATCTCGGCAGGGTCGAACATACCCAGTTCGAAACGTCCCATCAGCGTCTTACGCAGGTGGTTATCGAGGTCGCTCTCCTTGATGAGACCCTTCTTCAGACCGTCGGTGAGGTTCATCATCACTTTTCCGCACTCCAGGTCAGTACCGTTGAGCACAGCATCTACCGTAGCCGACAGCGGGTCCTTGTGGGTCTCGTGCTGACCGCGGTTAAAGAAGTTGTTGATAGCGTCACAGTCGGTCACCACCAGTCCGTCGTAGCCCCACTTATTGCGCAGGATATCGATGAGCAGACGGTCGCTAGAGCAACAGGGCTTGCCCTCGAAACGCTGGTAGGCACACATCACCTCCCTCACGTTACCTTTCTTCACCAGAGCCTTGAAGGCCGGCAGATAGGTCTCCCAGAGGTCACGGTTGGTGGGTTCTACGTTCATGGAGTGGCGCAGAGGCTCTGGTCCGCTATGTACAGCATAGTGCTTGGCACAGGCATGCGTCTTGATGTACTTGTCGTTGTTTCCCTGCATACCCAGTACGGTCTGCACGCCCAGCACGGCATTCATGTAGGGATCTTCACCACAGGTCTCCTGTCCGCGTCCCCAACGGGGATCACGGAAGATATTCACGTTGGGACACCAGAAAGTCAGTTCGGGATTACCAGGATAGTAGGTCTCGCCCATGCCCACATGCTTCACGCTGTGGTCAGAGCGGTTCCAGTTGGCGCGTGCCTCGTCACTTACCTGTGAGAAGACGTCATACACCAGTTTGGCATTAAAGGCAGCTGCCATACCGATAGGTTGTGGATAGACAGTATAGTCACCCTGACGCACACCGTGACAGGCCTCACTCCACCAGTTGTACGACGGGATGCCCAGTCGCTCAATGGAGATACTCTTGTTCATCATGAGTCCTACCTTTTCCTCGGGCGTCAGCATGCCCAGTAGGTTCTCTACGCGTTGGGTCCTTGGCAACTTTGTATCCTGCCAGGGATATTGCGTTTGTGCACTGACGTTTTGAATCGCAAAGGCGCATAAAGCGGCCATCATTACTTTAGTCTTCATGTTAATGCTTATAGTTTTATGGTTCTACCGTGCAAAAATACAAAACATCCGGCGCATTGACTGCATCGGATGTTTCATAAGTTATTCAATATGTCGCATGAGCGACAAAATCAGTGTTTACGGTTGGCTCGTTGCTCGCGATACTTGGCTTTTTGCCTGGCAGAACCGCTGCCGTGAGCTCCCGTAATGTACTTTTTCTTCTTGGCTTTGGTCTTCACCTTTCCTTCGTTGGGGTCTTTGCGTTCGCCACCTCTTCCGAAAGAAATGCCATTCTCAAGAATGCTTTGAAAATCGTCTTCGCCAACCATAGTATAAAGGGATTAATGATGGAACAAACGTACACCTGTGAAGGCCATGGCGATACCGTATTTGTCGCAAGTCATGATCACATGGTCATCGCGTACGCTACCACCAGCCTGAGCGATATACTGCACGCCACTCTTGTGGGCACGCTCAATATTGTCGCCGAAGGGGAAGAAGGCATCACTGCCCAGACTTACCTCGGTGTTCTTGGCAATCCACTCTTTCTTCTCGGCCAGGGTCAGCACCTCGGGCTTCTCAGAGAAGAACTGCTGCCAAGCACCGTCGCGCAACACGTCGTCGTGCTCGTCCTCAGAGATATATACATCGATGGTGTTGTCACGATCGGCACGACGGATTCCCTCCTTGAAAGGCAGGGCGAGCACTTTGGGGTGCTGGCGCAACCACCAGATGTCGGCCTTCTGACCAGCCAGACGGGTACAGTGGATACGGCTCTGCTGACCGGCACCGATACCGATAGCCTGTCCGTCCTTCACGTAGCACACAGAGTTTGACTGTGTATATTTCAGGGTGATGAGGGCAATCATCAGGTCGCGACGAGCCTCATCAGAGAAAGTCTTGTTCTGTGTGGGGATATTCTCGAACAATGCGGGGTCGTCCAACTGAATCTCGTTGCGGCCCTGTTCGAAGGTAACGCCGAATACCTGCTTCGTCTCCACGGGAGCGGGTTTGTAGGCGGGGTCAATCTTAATCACGTTGTAGGTGCCCTTACGCTTGTCCTTCAGAATTTCCAGAGCTTCTGGGGTGTAGTCGGGGGCAATGACGCCATCACTTACCTCGCGCTTGATAATCAGGGCGGTGGTCTTGTCGCAGGTGTCGCTCAGGGCGATAAAGTCGCCGTAGGAAGACATACGGTCGGCACCGCGGGCACGGGCATAGGCGCAGGCAATGGGACTCTCGTCCAATCCTGGGATGTCATCTACGAAATAGATGTGCTTCAACGTGTCGCTCAGGGGCAGACCTACAGCAGCACCAGCAGGAGATACGTGCTTGAAAGAGGCTGCAGAGGGCAGACCGGTGGCCTGTTTCAGCTCTTTCACCAACTGCCAGGAGTTCAATGCGTCCAACAGGTTGATGTAGCCAGGGCGGCCGTTAACAACTTCGATAGGCAGTTCGCTGCCATCGTTCATAAAAATGCGGGAAGGTTTCTGATTCGGATTACATCCGTACTTCAGGGCTAGTTCTTTCATGTTTTTGAGAAGAATTATTATTTCCGACTGCAAAGGTACGAATAAGCGAGTGAAATACCAAATTTATTTGGATATTTCCGAGCGCAAGTACCTAACTTCTGTTTATGGCTCACACCATAGAATCAGTAGGACGTTAACATTCACGCAGGTGCTCGTCGAAATCGCGTGCACCACCCTGTAGATGAAATACCTTCTGCAACAGACGCACACGCAGGTTGGTGACCGACTGGGGCGATGAGGCTGTGAGCACGGCGACCTCAGAAGGCTGGAAGCGCAGGCGGATGAGGAGACAGACGTTGAGTTCGCGTGACTGCAGGCTGTTGATGGATGAAAGCATCGTGAGGAACTGCGGACAATGCTGTCGGTAGGCCTCCACGAGAGCCGTCCAGTCAGCTTCAGATGCTGGTTGGCCACGTTGTGCCAAGGTACGCAGCCGGGCTATGATGTCAGCTGCAAGCAGTTGCTGTTGCTGGTCGGCCTGCTGTTGCTGATTCAGTTTCTGCCGCAACTGTTCCATGTCCGTGAGTTGTATGGATATATCGCTTACCAGTTGATTGTAACGTCGGATGCGCCATCGGTGGTAATAGCTGAGCGATAGCAACAGTAACAATAGTAGTGAGGCGATGCCTAATAAGATGATGACGAGTCGGTATTGGCGTTGCTCAGCCTGTGCACGCTCGTACTGCTGTTGCATTCCGTGAATACCAGTACGGTCGCTCAGTTCGCTACTTCTGCGATAGAGATCGTTCAGACGCTGCGACAGTTCGCTGCTCCTGCGAAAGTCCTGTTGTTGGCTAAAATGCCTGATGAGCTGTTCGTGGGCTTTGATTTGCAGGTCCAGCTCCTCAGCCTGTAATGTCTGATACCATAGGTTGGTGGCTCTGTTAAAGTCACCCTCACCTTTGGCAATATTGGCCAGCAGATAGTTGGCTTTGTCTAGATATGTCAGTTTAAGTGCCTGTATCAGGCTCTGTTTGGCTGCTATTGTGTCACCCTCCTTTAATTGGTAGCTTCCCATGTTGCAAAGCGCAACAGCCCGAATCACACCGTCGAGCTTAGGAAGTAGTGGTTCCACTTGTTGCATGTAGTACATGAAACTGTCGCGTTCTTCCAACTGGTCGAAAGTGGTAGCCATGTTGTTGAGCATTCGGGCTGCCCACTGGTCGTTGTGTGCCTGTCTGGCAGCATCCAACGAACGCTGATAGTAGTGCAGAGTGGCTGTCTTGTCGTAGGCGTTGTCGTACATATCGCCAAGTACGGCATACAGTTCGTAGCAGAAAGCAGGGTCGCCAAGCTGTGCAGCCATCTCTTCGGCCTCTTTGATGAGTGCGAACGCCTCGGCATAGGATTGCTGACTGTAACGCACAATAGCGTGGTGGAGCAGGCTTCGGGCTAATCTGCAATCGTTGTTGCCGACGTTTCTGTAGTAGTTCTCACTTTGGGCAATGAGCGTGTCGTTGTTGAAGGTGAGACCCTTACGGTGGATGGCTTCCGTGAAGAGAAGTCCGTAAAGGGCACTGTCCTGCGTGGTGGCGAGCGAGTCTGTGTTGAGAGGAGCCAGGAGCAGCATGGCTGAGTCTGGATACTGGTCTATGATTCGCTCTGCCTGCAAGAGAGAGTCTTGGCAAGGCTGCTCGTGTGAACAGCCTGCCAAGAAGAGAGATATCATTATTATGATGGAAAAGGTCTTCTGCATGAGTTTATTTCATTCGGAAAGTGACGGGAAGGGTGAAAAATACGCGTACTTCTCTTCCATTCTGCTTGGCAGGTTTCCATTTCGGCATACAGCGAATCACACGCAGAGCCTCTTCGTCGAGTGCGGGATACACAGAGCGTACAACCTGCGGAGTGCTTACCTGCCCGTCTTTCTCAACGATGAATTTTACAACAACGCGCCCCTGTATACCTTTTTCCATTGCCTCTTTAGGATACTTCATGGTGTGCATCAGAAAGCTCGTCAAACTGTCCTGGCCTCCAGGGAACTCGGGCATATTCTCTACAACGTCGAATACCTTTTCTTTCGACTGGTTCTTTGATATTACGGTCTTCTGTGCCGTTATCGTTGTTGTGCTCAGCAGGGCTACAAGCAACAAAAAAGCGATTTTCTTCATAATCTTTACATTTTAAGTTTTTAATGTTCTTTTGTCATGACGCTGCAAAAGTAGAAGTTTTTCCGTAAAACCGCAAATTTTCGATTACATCATATTACACAGACGGCATTTTTTGTGTATCCCTGACTTAGGATGCCTTAACCTATGGTTTCTAACTAAGCCTGTTGTTTGTGAAGAAGGTTTTCTGAGAAATACAGATACAGATGATACAGTACATTTTATAGACTTTCTCGCGTACGTACGTATATGTGCAGGTGTACGCAAAGCGTTTTCAGAAAACCTCTGTATCATCTGTATCTGTATGTCCGGTTTCCTGAGTCATAGTACTACGCAAGATGAAAAAGAAAGTGTTTATTTTATCAAGTAATCAAAACGCCTGTTCCCTCTATGATCTTTATTCTTTATTTCGACCCTTTTCTTCGATTACACTCTCTGCAAAGCATCTGGCAGTTCTCGACTACCGTTCGGCCTCCTTCGCGCCAGGGAGTAATATGGTCGCCTTCCATGAATTCATAGTCGAACTCCTTACCACAAATGGGACAGATGTGGTTTTGCTTTTCCCATACTGCAAGCTTGATATCCTCAGGGAAAGCACGAAGATCCAGATAATGCTCATCACCCGTCAACACGTAAGGGATAATACCTGCTTGTTTCTGAATTTCGCTGTCGCGCA
>Ga0310695_10011349_pt1 | contig 12759 bp, 10 predicted proteins | sample RumenRJG_04DNA_FD_203882 | JGI IMG/M metagenome (GOLD analysis project Ga0310695, IMG submission 203882) | Bovine rumen microbial communities from Lethbridge, Alberta, Canada - RJG_04 (v2) (version 2) | ecosystem: Host-associated > Mammals > Digestive system > Stomach > Rumen | place: Canada...
CACGGTATAGACGGTATACCTCTTGCTGCAAATGGCAACGATCCAGACTGGAACGAAGATAATCCTTACTTGTTTTCATCTCTTTTGGTAATTTAGGTATCAACCTTATTTACAAAAAGACAAAGGCAGCTGGAGAAAACTTACGGAGCACGTGGGAAGGGCAGGGGAGATAGCGGTCGGGTGACTTCCAGCCCCGTTAAGGCACACTACAGGGCTGTTTCGGGCCGTAAAAACTCAGCTGTGTGGCTTCGACCGCTCATTCGTTGCCAAATAATCGGCTTTTTAAGGCTTTGTTGTAAGGACATTTCGCAGTTGTGAAAAAACATTGCGTTTTTTGCGGTTTGTTTAAAATAAATTAACTATCTTTGTCGAAGCAGTTGCTGTCAGCGCATCAGCGCGTTGCGCCTGCGGTTCCCAAATTAACTATAAAACTACCTTGACAATCATCTGAACACTACCATTATGAAAATCTATCTAACTTTGCTTGCTGCCTTTGCCTTCTCCGGCGCTGCCACTTCGCAGACGGTTGGCTCGGAGCAGCGTATTCATCGTGCTTCGCAAGGCGACAGCACGGGCATCGTCAGCACCACTCTGCCCGGCAACGGCTCAGTGGACTTCATCGATGCCGACCATTTGAAGAAAGGATTGGTGACTAACTCCGTGAACGAACTCGCAGGCCAGGCTGCCGGCGTTGTGGTTTCGTCGGCTGCCGACCGAATGGCCATGCTCTCGTCGGTGCGTGTGCGTGGTACCACTTCACTGACCGGCGGCAACGACCCGTTGGTAATCATCGACGGAGTTTACAGCGACCTGACCACCCTCATAGGCATCTATCCTGCCGACATCGAGAGTTTCACCATCTTGAAGAACGCTGCCGAGACGGCACCCTTCGGTTCGCGAGGTGCCAGCGGTGTGATTGTTGTGTCTACTAAGAAAGGTAAGAACCAGAAATTCCAGATAGCCTACGACACCAACATGGGCTTCGAGCGCGTGTTCAAGACACTCAATATGCTCAAGGCAGCCGACTATCTCGCCACTGCCGACCGTCTGGGGCTGACCTCCATGACGCGCGGAACGGAAGACACCGACTTCCAGCGCGGCATAACGCGCACGGGACTCGTGCAGAACCACCACATAGCCTTCAGTGGCGGCAACGAGAAGAGCAACTATCGCGCCTCGCTGGGCTTCATGGACCACAACACCGTGGTGCGAGTGAACAAGTACCAGACCTTCACCGCCAAGGTAGACCTGCAGCAGAAAGCCTTCAGCGACCTGCTTGCCATCGACCTGGGAATGTTTGCCAGCACGCAGCGCAACGAGTATATCTACGACCAACAGAAGCTGTTCTACTCTGCTGCCGCGCAGAACCCGAGCCTTCCGTTCGGCTCTAAGAAAACCGGGTGGCAGCGAAATGCCAATGCCTCGCAGATAAATCCGCCGGGAGCATTGCTCGAAGACAAGAAGCACGAGCGGCAGCAGACCGTGAACACCCACCTCGGACTGGACTTCGACCTGAGCCGCTACATAGCTATCGAGGGCCGCGATGCCTCGATGCAGCCTTCTTTCCACGTGAAAGCCTTCGGCTCATACAGCAATTCGAGCATGGCCAACAATGAGTTCCAGCCCACATGGACCTCTGGCGACGGCAAGATAATGCGCAAGGAAGAGAAGTTTGAGGACTGGTTGGGCAACCTGATGGTGAACTTCAGCAACCAGTGGGGAATCCACAAGCTCTCTGCCACCGCCCTGGCCGAATATCACCGGGCCATGCGCCGCGGCTACTGGACCACCGTGAAAGGACTCACCAACAACTCCATGGGCTACGACGGAGTGGCCGGCGGAGCCATCATTCCATACGGCGACACAGGCAGCGACTACGAGTCGCCATCGCTGCTGTCGTTCCTTGGCATGGCCGAATACACCCTCTTGAACGCCTATACGCTCAGCGCAACGGTACGTGCCGATGGCAGCTCGCTCTTCGGAGCCAACAACCGCTGGGGCGTATTCCCCTCGGTGTCGGCATCGTGGGATGTGCTCAAGACTTTCAGCATACCGCAGCTCACCCTGCTCAAGCTGCGCACGGGCTACGGTCTGAGCGGAAACCTGGGCGGAATAGAGTCCTACAACACGATGATGCTCATACGTCCGTCGGGCGTGGTGCCCTGGGAAGACAAACCGCAGGTGACGTTTGCACAGCTGAGCAACATAAATCCCGACCTGAAATGGGAGACACGCTCGAGCTTCAACATCGGCCTCGATGTCGGAACATGGAACAACCGACTGGTGCTCACGGCTGAATACTACTACTCTCGCACGCGCGATATGCTCTATCAGTACGAAGTGCCCGTGCCGCCGTTCCCCTACAACAAGTGGGTGGCCAACCTCGGAAAGATGAGCAACCAAGGTTTTGAAATCGGTCTCGGCATAACGCCGATACTCAAGCGCGACCTGGAACTCAACATCAATGTCAATATGTCGTTCCAGAAGAACCGCCTCATCTCGCTCTCGGGTTACTACAAAGGCACCTATATGCGTGCTTCGGACATCACACCACTCGGATCGCTCGACGGAGCAGGCTTCCACGGGGGCAACAACAACATCGTCTACCAGATTGTGGGTCAGCCCCTTGGTGTGTTCTACCTGCCTCACTGCACCGGCATCACCACCGATGAGAAGGGCCGCAAGGTGTATGAGATAGCCGACTTGGATGGCAACGGAACGGTGAACCTCGAGGACGGAGGCGACCGTTACATAGCCGGACAGGCCATGCCGAAGATGTTGCTGGGCTCGAACATATCGCTGCGATACAAGGATTTCGACTTCTCGGTGCAGATGAACGGTGCCTTCGGACACAAGATTTACAACGGAACGGCTCTCACTTACATGAACATGGGGTCGTTTCCCGACTACAACGTGTTTGCCAAAGCTCCCGAGCAGGGCATCTACGACCAGCGTGCAACCGACTATTATCTGGAAAACGGCAACTACCTGAACTTCGACTACGTCACCGTGGGATGGAATGTTCCTATCAAGAAGGGCAAGGTGGTAAGCGCGCTCAGGCTCAGCCTCTCGGTGAACAACCTCGCTACCATCACTGCCTACAGCGGACTGTCGCCAATGATCAACTATTCGGCAGTGGGTCCGACACTCGGTATCGACGACAAGCGCACCTATCCGCCGTACCGCAGCTACTGTCTCGGAGTGAGCATACAGTTCTGACGGCAGACCGTCAAGGAGCATGGAGCATGGGGCAAGGAGCAAGAGAATATTCAACCGTGCATATTGCTTCAAGCTCTTTGATGGAAACAATGTTAACAATAACAGATAAAGGGTGCCCGGGGCGCCGGGGGAAAGAGATGGAAAACTATCCTCTCACCCCTTACCACTAACCTCTCACCCATCAAAAACAAATCAACAATGAAACAACACATATACATGGCAGCGGTTGTAGCTGCTTCGTTGACCGTCACTTCCTGCTTGGACGACGACCCGAAATCGTCGTTGCAGATTGATGATGCATACCAGAACGCCAGTACACTCGTTATTGGCACAGTGGCGGAAATATACAACTACATTGGCGGAAATGCCGATAGTCAGGGACTGCAAGGCTGCACACGCGGTGTCTACGACCTCAACACCTTCACCACTGACGAGGCTATGCTGCCCACGCGCGGCGGCGACTGGTACGACGGAGGACTGTGGCAGGGACTCTACAACCACACCTGGACAGCCGAGGAGAGCATACTGGAAGCCACGTGGAACTATCTTTATAAGGTGGTGATGCTTAGCAACCACCATCTCGGGGTGCTTAACGACAAAGCATATCTGTTAGATGAGGATAAGTTTAAGGCGTATAATGCTGAGCTGCGTGGCGTTAGAGCCATGTTCTACTTCTATCTGATGGACCTCTTCGGACGCGTGCCAATAGTATTAGGCAGCGACACAGACGTAAGTGGGGTCACTCAAAGCAAGCGCAGCGAGGTGTTCAGGTTCATCGTCAGTGAGCTTCAGGAGGCTATTCCCTATCTCTCCAATGACCACAGCAGCATGGAGGGCGACTACTACGGACGCATGACGCGCCCGGTGGCTTATTTCCTGCTGGCTAAACTCTACCTCAATGCTGAGGTTTATTGCAATGACGACTGGACATCGGGCACTAAGCTTGATGGCTCGACAATGACGTTCGACACACCCGATGGTGAAAAAAACGCCTGGGAAGCTTGCATATACTATTGTGACTTGTTGCAAGACAATGGCTATGAACTGGAGTCGGACTACACTTACAACTTCTCTCGTCACAACGAAATGTCCAAAGAGAACATCTTTACCATACCTATGGACAAGATGCTCTATAAGAATCAGTTCCAATATCTGTTCCGCTCGCGTCACTACGCGCACGGAGCAGCATTGGGTATGGATGCTTGGAACGGCACTTCTGCCACTCTTTCCACGGCAAAAGCCTTCAGCTACGGAACAAAGTATGAGGATATGCGCTGGGATTGGTGTTTCTATTCCGGACCGTTGTTCATCAATGGCAAGCCTGTACTGCTCGAAGACGGTACGCAACTCTACTATCGTCCGCTGGAGATAGCCCTCGACCTCACGGGTTCGCCCTATGAGAAGACAGCAGGAGCACGCATGAAGAAATATGAAACAGACCAGACGGCATACGCAGACGGTAAGCTTCAGAGTAACGACATCGTGCTGTTCCGATATGCCGACGTGCTGCTGATGAAGGCTGAGGCCAAGGCACGCAACGGCGGCGACGGCTCTGCTGAAGTCAATGAGATAAGAAAACGTGCTCAGATGGATGAGATAGACCTGACACAGCTCACCACATACCTCACACCGGGCACCGAAGGGCTGCCCAATATGACACCGCAGCTCTCTGCAATACTGCGCGAGCGACTGCTCGAACTGGTGTGGGAAGGATGGCGAAGGAACGACCTTGTGCGCTTCGGACTGTTCCATAGGGCTTACGACCAGCGTGTCCCGTTAGCTTCCGAGGCTGATGCGCACACCACAGTGTTCCCCATTCCGAACGCGGTAATCGACCATCTGTACGGCTTCACGCAGAACCCAGGCTACTGAACCATGCGGCACGGTTGACGAACAAAGCGGAGAAGAAAAACCGAAATATAGTGGCAGAAGGGTTGCTGTTTTGTGAAAAAATTGTACTTTTGTGGCTGACACCTCTTAACCGTTACCACTAAAGATGCAGAAAACAGCACTTGCAGCACTCTTCTTCACCGTCGCAATGGTGGCATCGTGCGGAGATGAGGCACGCGAACCAGTGTGTCTCATGCCCGATACCACGGTTGTCAGACCGGGCGACATCGTGTTCAGGCGCGGTGGAGGGTTCACATCTCATGCCGTTGTCACGCTCGATGCCCACGGATACTACTCTCATGTGGGGATGGTTGTCGACACGGCAGGGCGCATGATGGTGGTTCATGCCGTGCCCGGAGAGCCAGACTTCGAGGGCGATCCAGACCGAGTGAAGCTCGACAGCTTGCAGAAGTTCTTCTCGTCGCTCTATACCGATTGTGGCGAAGTGTGCCGGGTGAGCGATGAGAAGGTGGCGAGCAAGGCGGCAGAGGTGGCTAAGCAGGTGCTGCGAAGGAACACACTGTTCGACCATGACTACCGCAACGACGACTCTACGCAGATGTACTGCACCGAGCTGGTGCTCTATGCATATCGCAAGGCAGGGCTAAGCCTCACCGACAAGGAGCCTCACTATGTGGAGCTGCCGCTGCTCAAGAGCAGTGTCTACTATCCGTCGGATGTTTATTTCTCAAAGAAAATACATTCAATCACTAAGTTTTAACCCATTTAAAAAACAACGCAAAGATGAAGAAAGTATTATTTTTCGCAGTCGCAATGGTAGCCATGGTCATGGCAGGTTGCAGCAAAGGTGGAGACAACACTCCCAGAGCGGTAGCCGAGAAGTCGGTGGAGTGCCTGAAGAACAAGAATTATGAGGGCTACGTAGACCTCATGCTGATCGACGACAAGGGCAAGGGAGCCGAGGAAGTGAAGAGCACCAAGCAGATGTACGTGGGCATGATGAAGTCTAAGTACGAGGATAAGGTGAAGAAAGAGGGCGAAATGAAGAGCTACTCGTTCATCTCCGAGGACGTGAAAGACAGCATCGCTACCGTAAAGATGCTGCTCAACATGGAGCAGAAGAACGACACCATGATCGTTAGCTTGAAGAAAGACAAGGACGGACAGTGGAAGGTTAAGCAGAAGAAGTAATCTTTCAGTCCGCTGAAAAGGCTCACGGCGCATCATTGCCACGGGGCCGGAACAATAAGAAAATCGGGGAGAAGCACTGAGCTTTTCCCCGATTTTCGTGTTTGTTTGGTATGTGATGTGAGTCGGTTAGAGCTGGAACTTGTAACCGAGAGTAACCTGGATCACGCTGTTCTTGGGGCTATCCTTCTCAACATTTATCGCTTTGGTCAGTCCGAAGTTGTAACGGGCATCGAGCTGGAAGTTTGCAAACTCGTAAGAAATGCCAACCGGGATCGAAAGGTCAAAGCCTTTTACCTCGTCTTTGCTCAACTTTCCTGAAGCTTCATGGCCGGTAGAGATTTCTACATCAATCTTCTTGTTGATGCAGAAACCAGGCTGGATACCCAGTTTAACAGCCAGACCGGGCACAACATACACGTTGGCAAGGATGGGCACGTTGATGTAGTCGAGCTTGAGCGTTCCTTTCAAGTACTCATCCTTGGCTTTGCATCCCTGCATACTGTAGATGGCACCGAGCGAAACGCTGACTATGTCAGATGCATAGTATTCTGCTTCGAGACCGGCAGCGAGTCCTACGCGCATACTGGGCTTGTTCATGTTGGTCATATTGGCAAAGTTGATGCCTACTTTGGGCTGGAGAGTGAAGCTACCAACCTCGTGCTGTGCCATGGCACATACTGAAGACAGCACCAAAGCTGCCATGATCATTAGTTTTTTCATTTCTTTTTTCTTTAAATGGTTAAACTTATATGAAACTAATAACGTCATTTTGCTTGTTCTGAGATAGCCTGCTTGATCTTGGCTTCGAGCTCGTCGCACAGCTCAGGGTTGTCTCTGAGCAGCGACTTTGCGGCATCGCGGCCTTGTGCAAGCTTCTGTCCGTCGTAGCTGAACCACGAACCCGACTTCTGGATGATGCCGTATTCCACTCCAAGGTCAATGATTTCGCCGACCTTCGAGATGCCTTCGCCGAACATGATGTCGAACTCTGCGCGGCGAAAAGGAGGCGCAACCTTGTTCTTCACGACCTTTACCTTGGTGAGATTGCCCAGCACTTCGTCGCCGTCTTTTATGGCAGTGCTCTTTCGGATGTCTATTCTCACGCTGGCATAGAACTTCAGCGCGTTGCCGCCGGTGGTCGTTTCGGGGTTGCCGAACATTATTCCGATTTTCTCGCGCAGCTGGTTTATGAAAATGCAGGTGGTGTTTGTCTTTGCTATCGTTGCCGTGAGCTTGCGCAGCGCCTGGCTCATCAGTCGTGCGTGGAGGCCTACAGCCGAGTCGCCCATCTCGCCTTCGATTTCCTTTTTCGGCGTTAGTGCAGCCACGGAGTCGATTACGATGATGTCAATAGCCGATGAACGTATCAGCTGGTCGGCTATTTCGAGAGCCTGTTCGCCGTTGTCGGGCTGGCTTATCCACAGGTTCTCGACATCGACACCCAGCTTCTCGGCATAGAAACGGTCGAAAGCGTGCTCTGCATCGATGATGGCAGCTATGCCGCCCTGCTTCTGCGCCTCGGCTATCGCATGGATGGCGAGGGTCGTCTTGCCCGATGACTCAGGGCCGTAAATCTCGATGATGCGCCCTCTGGGGTAGCCGCCAACACCCAGTGCGAGGTCGAGACCGATGCTTCCGGTGGGTATCACGTCAACGCTCTCTATGCTGTCGTCGCCCAGTTTCATAATGCTTCCTTTGCCGAAATCCTTTTCTATCTTCGACATGGCAGCCTGAAGGGCTTTCAGCTTGCCTTCCTGTGGACTCAGCGCAGTGCTTTCGGTTTCTTTCTTTGCCATAGATGTAGTTTTTTTCGTTTGTGCAAATATAGTATGAATAGTTTAAATGGCAAAATAAAAGGCTGAAAAGGTTGTCCCACAGCCAGTATATTCATGCTGGCAAGCCATGGGTGATGATAAAAATCAAGTGACTGTGTGATATGAAAGTCCCCCTAAAGCCGAGTTGGGAATGGCTTTAGGGGGATGTGCTTTTAGAGTTCCAGGTCGCCGTCGTGCTCTTCTATCCACGGCAGACCCTGCTTTCCGAGTTGCTCCATGAACGGATCCGGGTCGAAGTCTTCCACGTTCCATACTCCCGGTTTGCGCCACAAGCCTTTGCAGAACATCATTGCGCCAATCATTGCGGGCACGCCGGTGGTGTAGCTCACACCCTGCATACCCGTTTCTTGGTAGGCTTCCTGATGCTTGCAGTTGTTATATATATAATAGGTGTGCTCCTTTCCGTCTTTCAGTCCGCGTATGCGACAGCCTATCGAGGTCTCGCCCTCGTAGTTCTCGCCAAGGTCTTGCGGGTTGGGCAGCACGGCCTTGAGCAGCTGCAGCGGCACAATCTTCACCTTCACCGTCTTCTCCGGGTTGTCGGCGAGCGGTGCCTCGTACTCAATCTCGTCGATACGGCTCATTCCTATGTTCTGAATGACGTCGAGATGCTTTATGTATTGTTCGCCGAAAGTCATCCAGAAGCGAGCCTGACGTATGGTGGGATAGTTCTTCACGAGCGACTCCAGCTCCTCGTGGTGCAGCAGATACGACTCTCTGGGGCCGATGTTGGGGTAGGTGAGGGGCTTGTGTATCTCTAACGGCTCGGTCTCTATCCATTCGCCGTCCTTGTAGTAGAGTCCTTTCTGGGTTATTTCGCGGATGTTTATCTCGGGATTGAAGTTGGTTGCAAACGCCTTATGGTGGTCGCCTGCGTTGCAGTCAACGATGTCAAGGTACTGAATCTCGTCGAAGTGGTGCTTTGCAGCGTATGCTGTGAACACTCCGCTCACTCCCGGGTCGAAGCCGCAGCCCAGTATTGCGGTGAGTCCTGCCTGGCGGAAACGGTCCATGTAGGCCCACTGCCACGAGTACTCGAAGTGGGCTTCGTCCTTTGGCTCATAGTTGGCAGTGTCGAGGTAGTTGCATCCGCAGGCCAGACAAGCCTCCATGATGGTCAGATCCTGATATGGCAGGGCAAGGTTTATGACCAGTTCGGGCTTGTAGTCGTTCAGCAAAGCCTTGAGTTGCTCCACGCTGTCGGCATCCACCTGCGCCGTCTTGATGTCCATTGTGTAGCCCTTGGCGTGCAGGTCGGCCACTATCTTGTCGCATTTGGCCTTGCGGCGGCTGGCAATCATAAACTCTGTAAACACGTCGGCGTTCTGCGCTATCTTGAAAGCAGCAACGGTGGCAACGCCACCTGCGCCAATCATAAGTATTCTGCTCATGGCAATTAGTATTGGTTTTAAGATTATGTTATTGTTCTTTCAGTTCCTCACCGCTTATTCCCAGTGCGCTCATAAGCGAGTAACCAAGTATCTCCTGGCGGAAGTTGCCCCCCTGCAGCGGCTCCATGGCGAGCACGGTGATGCGCTTGCTGTCGTCGTCGCACTGCCTGAGCACATTGCGTATGCTGCCCACGAGCTCGGCGTTCTCGGCATCGGGAACGAGCATGATGCGCTTCACCTGCTTCTGTCCGCACACCGTATGCAGCACGTCGAGCAGCAGCTCGTCGCCGCCTATCATGTCTTCAACGGTCAGCGGAGTGATGATAAATTCGCCGAGATTGTCGCTGAAGGCTTTTCCTTGCAGCTCTTGGGCAAAGTGCGAAGGCCGGAAATTCTCCATCTGCACCTTGTCCTTGGAGTGCAGCAGCACCACGTTGGTGGTTGGCGTGCGGCCTTCGGAGGGCGCGACGGGCCTCATGCCTCCGTCGAGGGCCACGCAGTCGATCCACCGCGCCAGGTCGGCGGCAGGCACGCGGCGCATGAGCATACGCTCGAAGTTGACTATCAGGTTGAAGGCAACCCTGTCTACGTAGTCAGCATCGGCAATGATGACGTTCTCGCTCCACTCTGCTGAGCTGCCGTTGAGGCCGGGGATGCCGTTCGGAAAGATGTTTTCTTGTTGTTCCATTGGGCGCAAAGTTAACATTAAGCCTTGGAAAACCCAAAGGAAACGGCTCCTAAATTTGCCTGCGGAGCCAAAACAGTTGCAATAGATGGCCTTCAGCAAAATAAATCAGAGGAAAAATCGTTTTACAATAGCTATGGAAGATAAGGCAAGTAAAGGCAGCTATTCACATATATTTAAATACACCGGTGTCTTTGGGAGCGTGCAGCTGTTGGGTATTCTGATAAGCGTTGTGCGCACAAAGGTTATTGCCGTGCTGCTCGGACCGCATGGAGTGGGCCTTATCTCGCTGTTCAATTCAACGGTGAAGTTCCTCAGCGACAGCACCAACCTGGGCTTGTCGATGAGTGCCGTGAAGCGAGTGTCGATGAGCTACGACAGCGGCAACGCCGAGGAGCTTGCCGAGTCGGTGCGCGTGGTGCGCACCATAAGCCTTGTCACCGCCATAGTGGGCACTCTCGTCGCGCTGGCGGTGAGCCCGTTGCTCAGCAAGTACACCTTCTTTTGGGACGGCCACCTCGTCCATTTCCTCTGTCTGTCGCCCGTGGTGGGTCTCATGGCTGTCACCGGCGGCGAAGTGGCCATACTGAAAGGCATCCGCCAGCTGGGCAGTCTGGCGCGTTCCACCATCTGGTACCTTCTGGCAGCACTGTTGCTGTCGGTTCCGCTCTATTTCTTCTTCGGTATATCAGGCATCGTGCCGGCTATGGTAGTCATGGCTTTGGCCCAGATGCTCATCACCATAGCCTACAGCTACCGCCACCAGCCGCTCGTGCTGCGCCGCGACCGCCATGTGCTGCGCCGCGGCTACGGCATGATAAGCCAGGGCGTGGGCTTTGTGCTTGCAAGCGTGGCAGCCGCAGCGAGCGAGCTTATCATAAGAAGCTACATCAACAACGTCAGCGATGCCGAGATGGTGGGGCTCTACAATGCTGGCTTCATGATGACAATGACCTATGCCGGGATGGTGTTTTCTGCGCTCGATGCCGACTACTATCCGCGCCTTTCGGCCATAAGCGACCTTGGCCGTGAGTTCAATGCCACGGTGAACCGCCAGATTGAGGTGTCGCTGATGATAGTGTCGCCCTTCCTTGTGGCCTTCATGGTGGGGCTGCCGCTGCTTCTGCCGCTGCTCTACAGTGGCAAGTTCCTGCCTGCCTCGGGCATGGTGAGGCTGATAATCCTGGCTATGTACCTTCGCGCCGTGAAGCTGCCGATAGCCTATCTGCCGCTGGCGCGCGGCAACTCGCGCAGCTATCTGCTCATGGAGGGCATCTATGCCGTGGTGCTCGTGCTGTCGACGATAGTGCTGTTCGACAGATACGGGCTGCTCGGAGCAGGCATGGCCATCCTGTTAACGGCTGCGTTCGACTTCCTGATGCTGCTCGCCTATATGCGCTACCGCTACGGCTACGTCATCTCTGCCAAGGTGATGAGGCTGCTGGCGGCGCAGCTGCCGCTGGGACTGCTGGCTTTTGGCGTGGCACTCAGCTGCAAGGGATGGGTCTACTGGTTCTCGGGCATAGCCTTGGCAGTGGGCAGCCTGCTGCTCTCGCTGCTCTTTATGCGGAGCAAGCTCAGGCAAGGCGAATAGCTGTCGGGCTTCATCAAGAAACACTAATCGTACTGATAGTGAAAGAAATGCCCCCAATACCTTGGTCGTTTCACATTTTATGGTTAGTTTTGGGCACAAAATCAAGACATAGTTTGTATGGAAGAAAAGAAAATAACTGCTTTGGAGAGATTAAAAACCGCATTGCGCCATAAGCAAGAGGTTAAGCAGCAGATTGTTGAGGAGTATGCCGCAAAAGGTCGTAAGGTTGATGTAGTATTCCTATGATATGCCTTTCAGTCGAACTTATCAATCAACAGTCTCCTTATGAAGTCCATTCATTAGGTGGGGGCTTGGTGTTTTCAACAGAAAGTGGCGTTGAATATAGCGTTCACTTTACCGAAGAGTTCGCAATAGGGGAATGTGATACTTATCAGTTCATGTTTTCCAAACTTACAAAGGACCATGTGCCTTTTGATTTAAAGATTAGTCAGACCTTGATAGTTATAATAGAAGAGTTTTTCAGGGCTAATCACAATGTACTGTTGTATATATGTGACACTTCTGACAATAGGGAAGCATCGCGCAACAGACTTTTTGCAAATTGGTTTAGAAGGTTTGCTGAGCGCGGGGCTTACGAGTTTCGCTCGGCTAACTCAAGCATAGAGGGCGAGGGTTTCTATGCGGCGATTATTGTTGAACGCTCAAATCCTAAGCTTCAGGCTGTTTTGGAAGACTTTGACAAGTCTGCAAAAGAGTTGACAAAGTAGTAAAGTTTTTTAATTAAACAGCGATAGAGTGTTCGGATTTAGTAGATTTTTGTGCTTTTTGTCGGTTTTTATAATATAAAAGCATAACTTTGCACCCGAACAACCAATCCTGTGACATGAGAAAAACTATTTTAACCGCAGCTATGCTGTTGCTTGTGGCAGTTGCCACACAGGCTGGTGGCCTGATGACAAACACCAATTATCACATCGCTTTCAACCGTATGATGGCACGCGGAGCATCGTTCGACATCGATGCCGCCTACAG
>Ga0310695_10011352_pt1 | contig 12758 bp, 12 predicted proteins | sample RumenRJG_04DNA_FD_203882 | JGI IMG/M metagenome (GOLD analysis project Ga0310695, IMG submission 203882) | Bovine rumen microbial communities from Lethbridge, Alberta, Canada - RJG_04 (v2) (version 2) | ecosystem: Host-associated > Mammals > Digestive system > Stomach > Rumen | place: Canada...
GGGCTGTTCGAAGCCGAATCCGAAGAACAAGCCAAAAACGCCCCACAAAACAGAATGTGGAGGAGAACTAACCCAAAAAACGGAACTCGCTTGTCCATAATTTGAATATATACTTTTTTTCGGCTACGGACAAGCTACGTGCAAAAAACCGTGAGCACGTCGCGGCCGACCATCGCGGATTCCTTGGCGACGGCACTGGAAGGGAGGCCGGGGAATTCAAGGCCGCATTTTGCCGAACCCGATTCAATCAGGCGTTCGAGAGACGCTTCGACGGACGGATCCGTGGACCGCCAAAGATCCAGGCGGTTCCAAAGGGGCGCATCCGGAGAAGCGTCGAAGATTTCACGCGCCAGACGTTCACCCGGTTCCACCATCAGGCGGTGCATCCCGCGGGCAGAGAGGTCGTCAACCATCGCGCGCCAGTTTTCTGCGAATGTCCCGTGCGGAAGGAGCACGACCTCGACATCCGAAAGAAATTCCTTGCCAGGCTCCGATACCATACGGGGCTGCGGTACGCAAGCATATATCAACCGCGGGGCGCGAGGCTCCCCCGGGATTCCCGTAAAAAATTTCAATCCGGAAATTTCCGCATCCGTAAATTCGTGATGGCCCGCCCACACGACTTTCACGGGGCTGTTCCCCTGCGCATAACGCACATCCAGGCTCGGATTATCGGCAAGGAGTGTGCCCGCACCGACGAGAACCGCATCGCTCATGGCGCGCAGCTCGTGATTCCAGCAGTTCGCGCCATCGCCCGTGATTTTCAGCGGGAGGCGACGGCCGTCCGGAGCGCTGCATCCCATGAACCCGTCTTCGGAAACGGCGGACTTCACTTCGACAAAAGTTCTTTTATTACAGACAAAATAATCGTACGCTTCAAAGAAGCGTTCCACCTCGGCGAAAACGCTACGACCTTCCTGCTTGGCTTCGGCCGTCGACTCCGCGAATCCGAGCACGCGGCATTCCCCGCCGTCGGCGCACTCTCCCGAAAGCTCTTCGAGATTCTCGGAGGCGGCGTTGGCGGAAGCGCGGATACAGGCATCCTCGCCCTCGTACACCGCGATGTCCGCCTCCTCGAGAATGGCACGTGACTTGCCGCGCACGAGCGGATTCGGGTCCGCATGCGCGAAATACACCTCAGCGATGCCCGCTTCGATGATTGCTTTCGTGCAGGGGGGCGTGCGGCCATAATGGCAGCACGGTTCGAGCGTCACGTAGATGGCCGCCCCGCGGGCGAGTTCGCCCGCGTCACGCAGCGCCATGACTTCGGCGTGGGCGTTCCCGGGGCGCTGCGTACGCCCCCTGCCCACGATAATCCCGTCCTTCACCACGACGGCACCTACCGCCGGATTCGGGCGGCTGATTCCTATCGAGAAGAAAGATTCTTCTAATGCGAGCTGAAGGTAGTTCACTAATTCTTCGGGAAGGCCAAGAATCCGCCGACCACGTTATACACGCGTTCGTACCCGTTCTGCATAAGGATATTCGTCGCGGCCAAGCTGCGTTTGCCACTGCGGCAGAAAATCAGAAGGTCCTTGTCCTTCGGGAACTCGGCAAGACGCCGTCCGGCTTCCTGGAGCGGGATATTGATGGCACCCGGAGCCGTACCTTCGGCCACTTCGTTCGATCAGCAAGGCGCCGGCCTGCTGCATCTCGAGGGCCTTCGCCCAGTCGACATTCTTAATCTGGGACTTCGGGGCTTCCGGAGCCTGAGCTTGAGCCGGTGCCGGTGCCGGAGCGGGCGCCGCCGCGGCCGGCTGGGCTTCAGGAGCGGCCTTCTTCTCAACGTTGGCCTCGTTGCAGGCCACGAGCATCAATGCTGCACAGAACAGGAAACCAATAGTCTTTTTCATGCTAACCTCATTTTTTTTGATTGTTAAACCGGTTTGAAGGCCTTTCTAGACCGTATTTCCGAAATCTTCCTGATCCATCACCAGGTACACCGAGAGCACGTTGTGGACGACGTTGCCCTCGTCCTTCAGCGGGACCGCGTTGTACATGAGTAGGCGACCCGACTTGCCGTAGCTGCCCTTCCACGCGATGCTGCGTCCGGAATCGAACACTTCGGACACGACCTTCGACACGTACGGCAAAAAGTCGTGGTTCACCACCTGGTTCAAGTTCTTCCCGTAGATCTCGCGGGGGTTGATAATTTGGAAATCAGTCGCGAAAGCCTGGTTGCACCCGACAATCTTGTAGTCATGATCCATCCAGAACATACGGATATCCGGGAAGGCAAGCGCCGCGGAAAGCATCGCATCCCTCTCACGCATACCGCCGAGCACGGCGTTGTCGAGCACCACGTCCATGCGGCGGGCCGTTCCCTGGAGCACCAGGCGGTCGTTCTCGTCCATGCAGAGCTTGCCGCGCAGGCCGTACCAGACCATCGTCTTGTCGGGGCCGTAAAATCTCACCTTGATCGTCTCGAACGGGTCGCCGCGGAAACCGAAATTGCGGTAATCCTTCACGCGGTCGTTCAGCACGCTATCCAGGAGCGCATAATCCTCTTCGGGCATCATCCTGTGGATATCCACGTACCCGACCGACTGCGGGATGACGCGGTGCTCGTCGTCCATCATCGGGGTGAGCAGCTTCATGCTGCGCTCCTCGGCATCGAAACTCCAGAGAAAGTCGCCCGTGTTCTGCAAAAGCGAATCGAAACGCTCCTGCAGCTTCTCGCGTTCCTGGCGGCTCTCGTTTTCCTTCGAGATGTTCCTGATGAAGCAGACGTAATAGAATTCTTCGGCATTCACCCTGTTCAGCGAGACGCGCATCTCGTACCACAGGGACCTCGGCCCGTCATCGCCACCCTTGTAGTCGGAAAGCAGCGAAAAAATGAACGGCATCTCGAGATGCTTGCCGATCTCGTCGAAATATCCCTTCATGCGGTTCCAGCTGCTCGCGCCCAGCACGTCCGCGAAGGTGCGGCCATGGCTCAGCTGGAAGAACAGCGGGTCGGACATGAACATCGGGAGCCCGTACAGGAACTCCATCTTCTGCGAAAGCACGACAATGAACTCGTTGAGGTTCCCTTCGAACCTCTTGTAGAGCATCTGCTTGTTGCGGTTATCCCTCAAAAGCATGACGCATATCACCGTCGACAGCAGCAAGACGATGCTTAGAAAAATCCAGACCACCGAGGACGTGTATGACATCTCCATGCCGTTAAGATAATCATTTTTTCAGGCTTTTGCTTACCCAGAAGCTGTTCCAGTCCAGATCGGAGCCCCCAAAACGGCGGTTGAAGCCGGCTTTCCAACCCGCATAACCAAAATTTACGCCAATGGACACGGCGAAGCCGGGAATGCGCCCCGCGAAATCGATACGCAGGAACGCGAAACGGAGCGAGTAGCCGACCACGGCGGAATCGTGCGCGAAGCTCCCGAAGACGCGGAAACCCGGCGATGGAGACCAGAAGAGCGAGGCGGCAGCGTCCGGAGGAGAATCCGCGAAACCCGAAAGTCCGATGTCGAGCGCGAGCACCCCGTAACGCGCGAGGAAGCCCGCATCGTAGGCGTGCCGCGTCCAGAAGGCATCCGAGGGAATCCATTCCACGGAAACGCCGTAACCCGCGCGCAGGCCGAAGTTTGTCCACAACAGCGCGACAGGCAGGCTCCAGCGGCTCAGGCGGTACAGGGAATCCAGGGCGGCGAACTCGTAGGCGAACGCGCCGTGATAAATGCCGTATTCCCACTTCCCGTAGGCGTAGTAATGCGACTCTTCGACAGCGTCCCCCGCGGTGCGGTAGGCGGCCCCGAAACCCGGTTCCGCATAAACTAACGAAGAGGGCGAAAAGAAGAACGGCACGGCAGCAAGGCAACTAAGGACGCACGACAATTCCCACCACCTTTTCGAATGCGCCCACCGAGAGCGCGACATAGCACACCCCGACGCCGCAGCGGGATGCGGCGGGAATTTCGTGCCAAGCGGAAGAGTTCGCCCCTATGCGCGCGCTCCACACGCCGTGGCCCGCGGAATCGAGCAGGCGGAGTTCCACCTCGTGCTCGCTCCCGACGGAAATGCGCAGAGGGGCGCCATGGCGGCTCACCACCCGCGAAGAGAGCCTGAACCGGAAAGGTTCCCCGGGCGCGCCTTCCCCGTCGGGGCGCTGGTATCCGGGCGTATTCTCGGCCCGCCCGAAAAGCGGGTTGAACCCGGAAGGGCATGCGACCGTATTCTTCGTCCAGGCGACGCTGTCGACCGCGACTGAATCTAGACACAGCGAGACGCTGCCCGAAACGTTGTTCAAAAACCCCATCGACACCTGGACGATGCGCACGTCCTTGAATCCGAGCGCCCCTCGCAGGCCGGCGGAATCCTTCGTGACGAGGACGCTTTCGTAGGAGCGCAGGGAATCCGAGGCACCGCCGAACGCCCCGCCGCGCCCGCAGAGGCGGAGCCTCGACAGCGGGAGCGCATACCGGGATGAATTGTAGACCTCGACCCACTCGGGCTCGGGCTCCGAAGGGCAGTGGTGGACCTCGGTGAGGGCAACGGGAGCGTTGCCCGGGAGCACCAGGAAGCGGTCCACGGAATCGTTCGAGGGGGCCGCGTCGGCGGGGAGCACGAGGCGCACCCGGGCCGAGCCCTTCGCGCCTACCTGCAGAGAGAACGCGCCCGAGAGCGAGACCTCCTCACGCCGCCATCCGCCAGCCGCCCCCAAGTCCAGGACCTCGACGGTCGCCGCCGCCGAATCGCAGCCCCCTAAAAAACCGCGCAACGCCCAGCCTACCCCGTCGCGGAACTCGGCGGCGTCGAGGCGGACCCCGCAGTCGCAGATGCCGAGCTCGTAGGCGGGGTCCGCCACCCCGGGCGTCCCCGAAGTAAACGCCCACTCGGACGTCTCCCCGATACGCTGGAGCGCCTTCCCCGGCTTGGGGGCGGGCAGCTCCACCGAATCGGAACACGAACCGGAGCGCAGCACCCACTCGCTCCCTCGCGAATTGGGGAGCGAGTACGCCCCCAAGAACCCGCACGCGAGCGAATCGCGGGCCGGGCACGCGGCGCTGTCGTGGACCAGCAGCAGGCGATTCGCCCCCCGCGGGAAAGCAAACGCGAGCGGAGCCTTCCGGTCGAGCCCGACAAACAGGGAATCCGCCCGGAAGTCGTCGAGCCTTATCTCGACGAACTCGCCCTCGCCGTCCGGAACCTCCGTCGGGTCGGGGAAAAATTCAACGAACATGGGACACGCAGGCAGCAGAGCCACCGCGCAGAGAACAGCCAAGGCAATACGCAAGGCCCACCCCCCAGGGGTGTTTCGAGAAACAACCGCCGGCAGAGCCGGTCGCCGCCCGTAGGAGCTGTTTCAGGATCAGTCGACCGAGTGGTCGCCCGGAAGCATATAGGCAAGAGGATTCACCGGGGAATTGTGGACCCAGACCTCGTAGTGGAGGTGCGGGCCGACGGAACGGCCGGTGTTTCCCATATAACCGATAATCTGGTAACGGTGGATGAACTGCCCAGGCTGCACGACGGACAGCTGCATGTGGCCGTAGCGCGTACTGATGCCGTTACCGTGGTTCAAGGTCACGAAATTGCCGAACGTGGAACTCAACTGGGCCACTTCGACGACGCCGTCGGCGGACGCGTAAATCGGGGTCCAGCGGTCATTGGCGATGTCGACGCCCTGGTGCATCTTGCCCACTTCGCCCGTGACCGGATGGATCCTCGGTCCGAAAGCGGAGGCGTAACGGCCCTTCGTGGGCGAAATGGAGGGAATATAGCGCCACATCGCCTGGTTCTGGTCGATATAGCGGGTCAGGGAACTGAAAGAGGCGCTGTTGTTGTCGAGCTTGCCCTGCAGGCGGTGCGCAGTCTCCCTCACCACCGACATCTTCTCGAATACCGGCGAGGACTTGCGCAGGAGCATGGAGTCCGGGGCGACGTTACCGCCCGTACCGAGCTCGCGGGATTCCGCTTCCGGGACCGGGAGCCCGAACTTGGAGTGGAGGCGCTGTTCGTCCTTCAGGAACTCCGCCGAGGTGCCGGAAAGGTAGTCGAGGGTCCCCTGAATCTGGGAAAGGTCGCGGTCGAGGCGGCTGCGTTCCGAAAGCACGTGGTCTAGCACGCCGTCATAGGCGGTAGTCGTCGCGAGCTGCACGAGGAACAGGACCAGGCCCGCCAGGACGACCATGCGCAGAACGGGCCACGCCTTGAAAAGGACCGCCGGGACATGGAGCGTCACCGACGAGGACGAGTTCTGGAAATGTATGGTCGTCTTGTAGAACTTCACGGGAAGGAAAAATAGCAAAAAACGGCCTAAACCGGGTTGTCGATGTCCACGAAATCCGCGGGGATACCCAATTCCGACTCGATTTTGTGAGCCAGGGCACGCACGCCGAAGATTTCGGTGCGGTGATGGCCCGCGGCGAGCAGGTTGAAGCGGGATTCCTCGACCGTTATGGGGACCGATTCCTTGATTTCGCCGGTAATGAACGCGTCGCATCCCAGGGAGATGGCCTCCGCGATACCGCTCGCACCCGAACCGCTGCAGATGGCGACCTTGCGGACGTTCTCGCTACCGAAAAGGAGCTTGTGCAATATGCCGTGCTCGAACGCCCTTCCGGCGCGGGCAACGAAATCCTCGCGGGAGAGCGGTTCGGGGAACTCCCCCACCCAGCCGACGGGACGCTCGCCCTCGACCATGAAACCCTCGAGGTTCACAAGCCCGAGCGCCTGCGCGATGAGCGCGTTGTTGCCGATTTCCCTGTGGCCGTCGAGCGGCAGGTGGAAACCGTAGAGCGAGATGCCGTTCTGCATCAGGCGGCGCATGCGCTCGCCGAACTTGCCCACGAGCACGCGGTCCTCGCCCTGCCAGAACCCGTTCGGGTGGTGGACGACAATGCAGTCGGCCTTCTTGGCGATGGCCGCGTCGATGAGCCGGTCACGGAACGAGACTCCCGTCACTACGCGGGTCACGGAATCGGAAGCCTCCACGCAGAGGCCGTCGGTACAGTAGTCCCTGAACGCCTGCGGGGCGAGCAAGTCATTCAGCCATTCGGAAAAATCAGAAAGAATCATAAGGACCTATGCAACGTTGTCTACACGGCGTTACAGTTTTCCGAGTTCGCGAAGCATTTTCTCGTACTTATCTGCACGGGCTTCCGCCGCATCAGCCTGCTTTTGGATCTCGTCGGCACGGGCTTCCGCCGCATCAGCCTGCTTTTGGATCTCGTCGGCACGGGCTGCCGCCGCATCAGCCTGCTTTTGAATCTCGTCGGCACGGGCTTCCGCCTTGTTGGCAAGGCGTTCTGCTTCATCAGCACGTTCCTTCGCCTCGTAAAAACGCCTTTCTGCATCATCTGCACGCTGGCGTTCCTGGTCTACGGCGATGTCGATTTCCTGTTGCCAAGTCATATAGCGCTTCCTCGTTTCGTTGTCCGTCTGGTACCACTTCACCAACCGGTCGATGTTTTCGGTTTCCGGAGAAATTGGCTTCTTGGTGGCGAAATACTCCAGATACGTTCTAATCGATTTCTCGGCGACATCGCGGTACTTGTTAAATATATAAAAGTTCTTGAAACAGTGGTCCCCCAATTCAATTTTCGGATTGTCGACTTCGAGGTTCTTGAACCTGTACACCGCACGTCCCTGCCCGAAAATGTCCTCGGGACAAAGGAACATGATGTAGAGTTCCTTCAGATTGTAGTACACCTCACCCTTGTTCAGCGACTCGCTATCGCACATCGCCTGATAATAGCGCGTTCGCTTGGGGATTTCCTTGTTGTCTTCCATCTGCATCTCGATATCGAAACTGCGAAGGGTCTCTCCGCCGGGGCCAATTTCCTTTACAAAGACATCGTAGCGGATTCCCTTGTAAAAAGGGCTTACTTCGACAGTCTTTTCCGGTTCGGGTTCCTTGAGTTCGTGAATCTTGACGCCGAGAACCGCTTCGAGGAAGGGCTTGGCGATTTCCTTGTGGCTGAACACCATGGCGAACATGAATCGGTCCGTAATGGGAAGTTCTTCAAAAGGGACGCGTTTTGTATCCATTTCATATTCCTTTATACGCGGGTGTGCCCCCGCCGGGCGGATGGAGCAGTCCCCATCTGCTATATAAAACGGATTTTTTGCCGGAAACGTTACCCTCTTTTTCGTCATGGCGGGCCACGACCCGCCATCTGGCATCCTTGTTTACGGTTAAGCGGGTATGAAAGCTACACGATATCCAAAAGATCAAAATACATAAGCCGCGTATGCGGGTCGTCGTCATCCTGAATCATGAACCGGAACCCGTTCTTTTCGTAGAACGGCACCGCATCTAGGTAGGCATCGACCGTCAGAAACCTGCATCCAGTCTTGTTCTCGATGACGAACATCGACTTGATGTAGTCAAGCATGGTCGTCCCAATCTGTTGTCTCTTCGCATCAGAAGCAACGCCTAAACGACACAGTTTGACCGCAGGATAGCTTTTCAATCGTTTTTCGTTCGGGAATCCTCGCTTCTTGCGAAAACGGTTGAACTCAGCCTTGTCCTTGAAATCGGTTATCGCGACCTTGTCATTGGCAAGACTGCAATAAGCGTAGACTTTACTGTCACCACAGTCAAAACTTTTAACGGCATTTGTCGGATCAAGCCGAACAAATTTCAGGGGATAATTCTTTATTAGACCTGTCGAAAGCACGGGTCAACACCTCCGTTGGCCGCTTCGCGGGCACGCTTTTCAGCCATGCCAAGCTCATAGGCCTTCTTCATAAGTTCGTAGTTCCGCAGGCGGCGGGCACGAACTTCCGGAGGTTCCGGGTGCCGCTCTTCCATACGGGCTAAAAAACGGCGAGCATCCTCGCCGAACAAAATCGGTGTCTCTCGAATTTCGCGAGCCATGATTCCTCTTTTGTTATAGCATATAGAAAACTGGCCAAAGGCCAGGCGGCAACCAGTCTAGTCGGATCCTTTACTCCAAATATACCAACGTCCCTATCAAAATGCAATAGCCTAGACTATTCGCCATTCATTTTGCAAACTATAGTTGCGCGTTTTATGGTTAAGTGGGTGTGAAAGTTATGTTCTAGATGGCGGCTCGTAGGCCGCCATGACGTTATTGAAATGGCCGCCATGACGTTACCCACTTTTTTCGTGAAGGTGCGCAAAAAAAGGGCGGGCTTGCGCCCGTCCCTTGGAAATTTGTATGGTTATGACGCTGGATTAGTCCTTGATGCAGCGGAGGGATTGTATAAACGATTTGAGATCATTGCTATATTTAGCGGCTTTATCTGTACCGATGATCAAATTATAAGCATTATTAGGAGAGTCCATTACCTGTTCATCACTCCACAAGTAAGAAGATTCGCCGCTTGCATAGCCTATTGAGCCATCATTTTGGACATAAGCCCAACGAGCGGGAAGGGCAGAAAAGCCGTACAAATCCTCACCATCAGCCCAGCTATTTGCACGCAAATTTTTACCAGCAGTATTAGTGCCGCTGTACGCAGAAATGGACCCATCGGCTGTAACAATAAGCGCCTGGAAATCAGCCAGCTTCGGCACATGCCAACCATCGGGGCAGATTCCCTTTACGGTTTCATCTTGGAAATCGCAGGAGGCTCCGTAACCGCAAAGTCTCTTATTCCCTTCGCCATCCTTGATATTAACGGAGTCAATGACAGCGCTCCAAGTGTACAAACGTCCATAAGTCTCGCAATTGGCCGGATTGCCATTATAGCAGAAACTGCTGGAGTCGAGTTCGTCGGTCGGCTGTGTGTAGGCATAGTTGAGGTTCTGGGCCATCCAGTACGTGCTACCAATCTTCACGAACCTGTAGATATGGTCGTCACGGGTATCGCAGATGTAGCCGTTATCTTCACGGTCAAGCGAAACCGTTCCGTTTTCGGCGACAGAGACGTTGTAGCGGATATCCATATTGAGCGTATCCTTCTGGGCAGTAGCGTCACCACAGATTTCCCTCTTACCGAGGCTGTAGCCACCTGTTTTCACCTTGCAGAAGTTGACTCTCGGGTTGAACTGCACCGTACCATTAGCAGTGGTTCCGCAATTAGGCATTGCAGCAACCTGAATACCTTCGGCATCCTTCGTGGTGTAGCAGTATTCAGATTCCTTCCTCTTCACCTTGCTGCCCGGGGCACACGGGATGAGGTCGACAAGCTTCTTCTGGGCATTATCGCAGTATTGCATGGTGGTCATATAAGGAACACGTACCTCCTTACCGTCGTCGTTTATGACCGTGCAGAGGTTACGGAGAGTATCGGTCTCGTCACAGAAATAAGTTGAGGGATTATACCGGTCCATAAAGTGATCTTTGTCATCACCCACGCTGTACTTGCAACGTACAGCAACACGAGGGTTGCTACCGGTTTCGCTAAAACAGAACTGTGTCGCGGGGTCGTAACCGACCTTGCCGCACGAAGCCTTGTACAACGTCACGGACTCCCCATCACATTCGACAGTCACGGTTCCGTTTTCGCCTTCCTTGAGCAAGCAGGATTCGCCATCCTCGCCCTCGTCGTCGGCACCGTCAGTGCCCTTCAGCACGGTACCCACGGTTTCCGTCCCGCAGACGATGTCAAAGCCCGTCTTTGCCTTGTTTTCCTTGACAGTGCAGCTCGTACCGGCCTTGCCGTCGGCACCATTCTTGCCCGTCACGGACTTGGCATCCTTGCCATCGGCTCCATCTTCGCCGTCTTCGCCGTCGGCACCCTTCTTGCCGTCCTTGCCGTCGGCCCCGTTCTTGAGCACGCCCACGGAGTCACCGTCGCAGAGCACCTTGTAACCGGAGCCGTCCTTGAGGGACTTCACCACGCAGCCGATGCCGTCGGCGCCATCCGCGCCGTCCTTTCCGTTGATGCCGTCGGCACCGTCCTCGCCGGAACATGCGAACATGCTGAACGCGAGAGCGGATACGGCAGCCATCCCGAATATCTTTTTCATCATAGGATTCTTCCTTTTTCAGTTTTAAAAGTTTTTGACAGTTCGTAACTATCCATAAATTTCTTTGGCCTTCAAGTTCCAGTGCTAGTCCTTGATACAGCGGACATGTAGAGCAATGTAAAGCACCCCTTGAGCAAAATAGAGTTTTGACGGCTCCAGTTGAGCATTATAGTAATTTCCCTCAGCCGCCCCAGCTCCAGTTGAGGTCCAGTAAACAGGATTTCCCGTCACACCTTCAGTCAATACCTGCTTGCCGTCCACATTTTCTTCATTCATAACTTTCAACGCAGGATTAGTCGCCGAAAAGCCGTATTTATCAGAACCAGACGTAAGAAGATTGCTTCCATTGGAAGAGCCAACGAAATCAAACAAGGTCTGGAACTCGGCCTTGCTCGGAAGATGCCAACCCGTGGGGCAAACACCCTTAACATCATCATCAAATTCGCAATAATTACCGCGTCCGCAAATTCTTCCACCATCTTCCGGAGCAAGGTTTGCCAACCCGGTAGAGTCAATGGCCGCGCTCCAAAGGTAGAAACGTCCATATCTTTCGCAGGTCGGATCGGTCGATGGACAAGCACTGCTGGAATCAAGCCCAGCAACACCACCATTACTGGCAGACGGCAGATTGTAAGCATAGTTCAAATTCTGGGCCATCCAGACCTGGTTATCAATCTTCGTGGTCTTGTAAATCTTCCAGTCACGATCGTCACAAAGTTCACCACGGCCATCGTCATTGATATCCTTGTTGTAACGGATATCGATATTGAGCGTATCCTTCTGGGCCGCAGCGTCACCGCAAATCAACCTGTCGCCCACCTTCGATGGAATATCGGAGCCCGAAGATTTCGCCAAGCAGGCCTTGAGTCTCGGGTTATATTGTCTCTTGCCGTTTGCACTATTGCCACACCAGGGAAGGTCCTCGACCAGGATGCCCTCAACACCCTTTGTGGTGTAGCAGTATTGATTTTCCTTCCTTTTCTCCTTGCTGCCCGGAGCGCACGGGATGTAGGCGACAACCTTCTTCTGCTCTACGTCGCAATAATGCGTACCGTACACAAAGGGAACCTTTTCCGTCGTGCCGTCATCCTTCTTGACCTCGCAGAGTTTACGAAGGGTATCGGCCTCGTCACAGAAATAGGTCAAAGGATCGTAGGTTGCACTCAAATGATTCGCCTCGGGATCGGTATCGGTATCCCTATACTTGCAGCGCACACCAATACGAGGATTAGATGTAGTTCCCTTATAACAGAAATGTGTCGCAGGGTCGTATCCGACCGTACCGCAAGTGTGGTTAAACAACGTCGCAGACTTGCCATCGCACGAGACTGTCACAGAGCCGTCTTCGCCTTCTTCAAGCGTGCAGGGTTCTCCGTCGTCGCCGTTCGTGGCAGTGCCCGACTTTCCGTTCGTGACGGTACCTACGGTCTTGCCGTCACAAACGATATCGTAACCGTTCTTTTCCTTGTTTTCCTTGGCGGAGCAACCGGTACCGTCAGCACCCTTCGCGCCGTCCTTGCCGTTAACGGCCTTGGCGTCGGCACCGTCATTGCCGTCTTCGCCATCAGCGCCGTTCTTTCCGTCGGCACCCTTCTTGCCGTCCTTGCCGTCGGCGGCGTTCAGCAGCACACCCACGGAATCACCGTCACACAGCACCTTGAAGCCGGAGCTGTCCTTGAGAGCCTTCACGGCACAGCTCACGCCGTCGGCTCCGTCGGCTCCGTTCTTTCCGTTAATGCCATCCTCGCCATCGGAACATGCGAACAATCCGAACGCGAGAGCGGATACGGCCGCCATCCCGAATATCTTTTTCATCATAGGATTCTTCCTTTTTTTCATTTTTAAAAGTTTTTGACGGAAATGCCGTCCTTAA
>Ga0310695_10011353_pt1 | contig 12757 bp, 13 predicted proteins | sample RumenRJG_04DNA_FD_203882 | JGI IMG/M metagenome (GOLD analysis project Ga0310695, IMG submission 203882) | Bovine rumen microbial communities from Lethbridge, Alberta, Canada - RJG_04 (v2) (version 2) | ecosystem: Host-associated > Mammals > Digestive system > Stomach > Rumen | place: Canada...
TGTAGTAGCCGTCGTCAGTCTTGGCGTCTGAAGCAATATATCTTCAATGATAGCAGGTTTCATATGATGCGCAAAGATACATAAAATCGGGAGAAAAGCAAATATTCCAGGCATTTCTTTGCCGTTCAGGAATTAATTACTATCTTTGCAGCGAAAAAAAACAATTGAAGTTATGACAGCCGTAAAGTTAAATGCCGAGATACTCCGCAACCTTGGCACTCTTGCCGAGGATGAAAACATGCTGAAGCGTGTGGCAAAATATCTGCGCAAGCTCGTTGCCGAAAAGCAGGAAGACCCCACGCTGATTTCCAAGGAGGAATTCTTTGCAAGTCTTGATAGAGGCGAAGAAGAGTACCGCCAGGGAAAAACACATCGCATCAACTCAAAAGAGGAGTTAAACCATTTTCTCAGTAGCCTTTGATCATCATGTATCGACTTGATTACACTGACGAGGCAAAGTTGCACATGCAGCAACTGAAGCACAATGAGCCAAAGGCTTTCCAGAAAATGGCACAGATGCTTATTGAACTGATGGAACATCCTAAAACTGGCACTGGTCACCCCGAACCCTTGAAAGGAGAGCCCCAAGGTCGATGGAGCAGGCGAATCTCCAAGAAGCACAGGCTGGTTTACCGCATTTTTGACGATGCAGTATTGGTGCTCGTGCTGAGGGCCTACGGCCATTATGATGACAAGTGATGTATGACAGGCACCTGGTACGTGTCATGAGAGCGTGCACAGCGGAGACCCGTTGTGCACGCTTTCTATTTGTAGTACCCTATCCGGACTTGATGGCGGGGCTGGGTGAAGGGACTCCACGAGATGTGGAGCCAGCCATTGCCCGTGAGGAGCTGGTCGGTCAGATTGTGAGCCTTGAGGAAATCGACCAAGCGTTGGAACTGTTGAGGGTCCTTGGGGCGAATGTCGGCAGCTTGGCCGAGCAAGTGCTGCGAGTTGCGGACACCACCCACGAGGGCGTTGACATCCTCGTTACGGAAGCCGGAGTTGATGAGGATGGGGCCTACCACTTGCCGGGCAGGTTCCAGGAGCATCACGCAGCCATAGACCATGTTTGCCACGTGCTGCAGCGAGGGTTTGTTGCACGGGTACTTCCGTGTGTTCAGAAATTCCTCCAACGTAAAGTGTTCAGAGAGACGAGTGTCATTGATTGTTGTGTTTTCCATCGATTTTCTTGGTGATAAGTTTTACATAATAGTCGAGGCCGAAGATGCTGGCGACGAGCAGGAAGGCCTGGGCCACATAGACCAGCAGACCGTTGGACACATCGTCGATCATGATGACCTGATAAGCCACCAGCGCAATGCTGCTCACGATGAGCAGCACCGCGCAGGCGTACTGAGAGATTTTGAATCGCGTATTTTCCATAGCGTAATAACTCTTACATCTTACTTCTTACATCTTACATCATAGTCGCCTCACCTGCTGCGCCGAGAATGGCAGCAATGATGTACCCGATAACCTGCAGAATTGTTTTCCATGTCTTGTTCATAATCGTGTGTTTTTTATGTGAATAAATAGGGTTAATTGTGTGTTTTCATGGTATCAGATCACCTTCTGAATACCCTACAAAGTTACGAAAAAAACTTGAGATATGCAAATATTTCAGGCGCTTTCTGTATGACAGGTACCTGGGGTATGTGTCATACCTTTACGTCAGGTACGAATAATAATTCTTCAGCCATACCTCTCCATGAGGCCTCGGCTGCCATCAGCTCAGAGCCATCTTTTTCAAACGGTTCGAATTCAAATATTTCGTCTTCGATGATAGTCGGTTTCATATTATCTGCAAAGTTACAAATAAAGCCCGGGATTAACAAATCATTCGCTATAAAACTTCGAAAACCTGCGATTTCTGCAAGTTTTTCATTTAGCTATGCGATTATTCAAAAAATAAATTGTACCTTTGCCCCTGCATCAAGCCGCAAGGCGGAGGTGCAAGACATCGTGGGTATATTGAATATTCGTATTCAATTCTGATGGTTCAACGTTCAAAAATGTCCGACCAACATTACACAGAACCGAGGAATGTGAGTACGTCTATGCATCATAGGCGTGCCACTTCCTTTCATTTCTGTGTAAGGGTTTAAATCTTTGGTCGGACGCTAATCCTGAACGTTGAGGTGATATGAGAAGCTGGTACGCTTTCTTTGTGCCCCAATGTCAACTTATTGCGAACATAGATTTTAGATTTTTAAAGCGTCCGACCAACTATGCCGAAGAATCTATCCAAGGGCAACTATGCCCAAGAGCCATCCGTGTATGGCATCAACGAAATCCTGGCGGAAATCCGCCAGAAGTCACTCACAGAGAAAGAAAAGGGTACAGACTTTGAGCGCCTGATGAAACTCTGGTTTCTGACAGACCCTCGCTATTCCAATCTCCAAAACGTTTGGCTGTGGGAGGAATTTCCAGCCCGTAAGGACTTTGGTGGCAAGGACTTGGGAATCGACCTCGTTGCCCGTACTGAGACAGGCGACTATTGGGCCATTCAATGCAAGTGCTATGCCGAGGATGCCCATATTGATAAAGGTACGGTAGATAGTTTCTTGGCTAATGCCAGCAGAACATTCCTCGACCCAGAGACCTTTCAGACACGAGAGTTCTCCAATCTGCTATGGGTGCAGACCACTCGTAAGCGTTGGGGTGCCAATGCTGAAGCCGCCATTCAAGGACTGAGTAAACCCTTCAACCGTATATCGCTTTATGACCTCGAAATCTCTGCCGTCAATTGGGAGAAACTGCGTGAAGGTCTATATGGCGAAGATGCCAAACTGCCAGGTAAGCAGCCTCGCCCACATCAGTTAGTAGCCATGTCGAAAGCCTACGAATATTTTGTAGAGCAAGACCATGAAAGAGGTAAGTTGATTATGGCTTGCGGAACAGGTAAGACCTATACATCGCTGAAAATCATGGAACAGATGACGGACAAGAATGCCTTCGTGCTTTTCCTTGTGCCAAGTATCGCCCTGTTAGGCCAGACGCTCAATGCATGGATGGCTGACAAACAGGACGAGATGCGTGCCGTCTGTGTTTGTTCGGATGCAAAAGCCTCACGCAAGATGGTGGATGCCGACGATGAGGATGCCAGCGTGATCGACTTGGCTGTACCTGCCACCACCAATACGCAGTCCATTCTTCGCCAACTTCGTCAATACGGCAAAGAAGACTGCCGCACCGTCATCTTCTCAACCTATCAGAGTATCGACGTAGTAAAAGAGGCTATCGACCTTTATGGTCGGGAGGTTGACTTGATTATCTGCGACGAGGCTCATCGCACGACTGGCGTCATTCTGAAAGACAAGGCCGAGAGCAATTTTACGAAGATTCACAGCAATGATTTCATTCGTGCCAAACGTCGCCTTTATATGACGGCCACACCACGCTTGTATAGTGCCAACGTGAAGGTGAAAGCGAAGGAAAACGAGAATGTGGACATTCTCTGTTCGATGGACTCAAAAGAACTCTATGGTGAAGAAATCCATCGCCTCAGCTTCAACGATGCTGTCAGCCAAGGGCTGTTAGCAGATTACAAGGTCTTGGTTCTGACTGTCAGCGAAGAGGATATACCTCAAGAGATTCGCAATAATATCAAGGCAGACTATAATATGGCTTCAGACAAGGACAAACTGCATGAACTCCACTTCGATGATGCCACGAAGATTATTGGCTGTATCAACGGACTGTCAAAACGCATCAAGGGCGATAACGGCATTACCAAAGAGCAAGACCCTGTGATGATGAAGCGTGCTGTTGCCTTCTGTCAGACCATCAATCCTACTAAGAGCAATCCCAACTATTCATCCACACAATTGGCCAAATATTTTGGAACTATCTGCGACGAGTATAAGGACACGATGCTGCTTGATGAACAGAAAGAGGTGGTGAACGTAAAGGCCAAGCATATCGACGGCTCGATGGATGCCAACACGCGAAACGAACTGATAGCCTGGCTGAAGCAGGATGCCGAAGACCCGCAAGAGTGCCGAGTGCTCTGCAATGTTCGTTGTCTCTCTGAGGGCGTCGATGTGCCTGCCCTTGATGCCGTTTTGTTCCTTTCTCCAAGAAACAGCGAGGTTGAAGTAGTGCAGAGCGTGGGGCGTGTGATGCGAACATTCGGCAAGGGAACGGACAAGGAGAAGAAATACGGCTACATCATTATTCCTGTGATTGTTCCCAACGATGTAAAGCCCGAGGATGCACTCAACGATAATGAACGGTTCAAGGTGGTTTGGACGATTTTGAATGCCCTTCGTTCTCATGATGAGAACTTCAATGCCCACGTCAATCAAATCAATTTGAACAAGAAGCGACCAGCCAAGATAACAATTGGCCGAGTACCCCGCAACACCTACGGATTAGGGACGATGGCAGCAGAAGACGGACCTCAGCACATGGATAATGACGAGGTGGCCCGTCAGTTGGAACTCCGCTTTGGCACATTGCAGGACGGCATCTATGCCCGACTGGTTGAGAAGGTGGGCGACAAGATGTATTGGGAGAACTGGGCCAAGTCTGTTGGAGAGATTGCCCAGAAGTTCATCGAGCGTATCGCTTTGCTCATAAAAGAGAGCGACAACGCACGAACCTATTTTGGTGACTTCATCCAAGGTCTGCATAAGAACATCAACGACAGCATAGACGAAGGTCAAGCCATCGAGATGCTGGCTCAACACATGATTACGCGCCCCGTGTTCGATGCGCTGTTCAAAGAATATGAGTTCGTCAACAACAATGCCGTGAGCCGTTCGATGCAGGATATGCTGGAGGTGCTTGAGAGCGAGGGAATGGAGATGGATACCGCCGTGCTTGACAAGTTCTACACCTCAGTCAAGAACAACATCAGCAACATCGACAACCTGGAGGCAAAGCAGACCATCATCAAGAATCTCTACGAGAAGTTCTTCAAGGGAGCCTTCCCGCTGACGGTGGAGAAACTGGGTATTGTCTATACGCCAGTAGAGTGCGTAGATTTCATCATCCATAGTGTGGAGGACATTCTGCAACAGGAGTTCCATACCTCGCTAACCAACGAGAATGTGCACATCCTCGATCCGTTTGTAGGAACTGGAACCTTCATTACCCGTCTGCTGCAAAGCGGATTGATTAAGAAAGAGGACATGCTGCGTAAGTACAAGAACGAAATCCATTGTAACGAGATTGTGCTTTTGGCCTATTACATCGCCGATGTAAATATAGAAGCTGTTTATCACGACATCATGCACCCAGATAAATACGAAATGTATGATGGCATCTGCCTGACAGATACCTTCCAACTGAATGAGCATGGCGATAATGATATCTTCTCGCAGCTCTTCCCAGAGAACTCCGAGCGATTGCAGAAGCAGAAGAAAGCACCAGTTAGAGTGATTATTGGTAATCCGCCATATTCGATTGGGCAGAAATCGGCTAATGATGATGCGCAGAATTTGAAATATCCGAATTTAGAAAGCAGAATAGAACAAACATATGTTAAGAATTCTTCTGCTACTCTTAAAAATGCATTATATGATAGTTATATCAAAGCAATAAGATGGGCAACAGATAGGATAAGTCAAAGTAATGATGGGGGGATTATTGCTTTTATGACACCAAATACTTGGGTAGATGGTAACACTCAAGAGGGTATGAGAATTATTTTTGAGAAAGAGTTCACTTCAATCTATGTTCTTGATTTAAAAGGGAATGGTAGAACTAGTGGTGAAAGATGCAGGCAAGAAGGTGAACCCTTGTTTGCGGCACATGGCGGTCAAGGAGGTAGTCTATTAGGAGCATGCGTTACAATATTAGTAAGGAATACAAAAAGCTCAGACCATCAAATTCATTATTATAATATAGGTGATTATTTAAAACGTCCAGAAAAACTTAAACGGGTGAAAGACCTAAAATCAATTTCATCAGTTAATTGGCAATACATCAATCCTAATGACAAGCATGATTGGATTAATCAACGAGATGTTTTATTTGACACATTAATACAAATAGCTCCAAATAAAGAAACTAAAAACAATCAAAGTTTCTTTAACCAAATGGTATTAGGCATAGCATCAAGTAGAGATCCATGGGTTTATTCATTCGGGAAAAATACTGTATCAACTACAGTTGATGGAATGATAAGTCGCTATAATGAACAAGTGCACAAAAGAGAAGTGATAAACAATCCTGAAAGCGTTAGTTGGTCTGTCAATTTGAGAAGATATTTTGATAATTGTAAGATTCTTAGATTTAATAATACTGACATCAAGGAAAGTGTATATCGTCCTTTCGAAAAGCTATTCGTTTACTATAATCAATATATGATTGAGCGCCCAGCCCAATGGCGTAATATATTTCCTAACGAAAATGTTGAGAATACCTTAATATGTTCAAGTGGAATAGGCAACAACAAGGAAAACCCAATATTTATAACGAACAGAATAACCGATTATAATAGTCTTAGTGCAGGAGCGAGATGTTTCCCCCTCTACTGGTACGAAGAAAACAAGAACAAGCAGCGTTCACTCTTTGACGAAGAATCGAACGACGACTATATCCGCAGGGATGGCATCACAGACTGGATATTGAAAGAGGTGCGCACAAGATACGGCACGCGGAACATCACGAAGGAAATGATATTCTATTATGTCTATGGCCTGCTGCACTCAAAAGACTATCGCGAGCGCTTTGCCGCTGACTTGAAGAAGTCGCTGCCTCGCATCCCCATTGTGGAAAGTCTCGATGACTTCATGGACTTCTATAAGGCTGGCAAGGAACTGGCAAACTTGCATCTGAATTACGAAACAGTAGCCCCCTACCCTGACGTGGTGGTTCATGGCGATCGCCAAGTGCCTCTGACCGTGAAGCGTGACCCAGCGACAGGCGGCTATATCCAGGCACCTGCAAATGATGGCGCCTACGATTACTTCCGTGTAGTAGATAAGATGCGCTTTAAGTCGAAGCTGGACAAGAGCACCATTATCTATAATGGCAACATCACCATCGAGAACATTCCGCAGAAAGCCTATGAGTACATCGTCAACGGCAAGTCGGCCATCGAATGGATTGTGGAGCGTTATTGCGTGAGTCAGGATAAGAAGTCGCTCATCAAGAACGATGCCAACGACTGGGCACGTGAGCACCACAAGCCCCGCTACATCCTCGACCTCCTGCTGAGTGTCATCAATGTCAGCGTCCAGACGGTTGACATCGTGAATAGTCTGCCAAAATTGAAATTCGACTAAATTACTCCGGCATCTGTTGCACCACCTTGCCATCTAGCACTTTACCGTTGGCGTGTTTGTTGCGTTTGATACCGTCGCTGCCCCAAGTGCCCCATTGTTTGAAGAAGAAGGCTGCTCCGTGGACTTCTGTCTGCTGCTTGATGTTCAAAGCCCATTCTTCTTTCATCGGGCGGGCTTTGGGGCCACTTTCGCCTCCAACTATCACCCAGTCGATATTTTGCAAGTCAAGTTGGCCAAGATCTTCCAATAGAGGTTCGCAGGAAAGAAAGCGGATGGGAGCCGATGTGATGCTACAAAGGCTATCTATACGACATTTCGTCGCTTGACATTCTACGGTGACACCCAGCCAGACATTGGCAGGAACAGCATGTGAGGCGAAATATTCAGACATTCGCTCTGCACGTTTAGTAAGTATCTGGTAGCGGTGCTGTGGTGTGCGGCTGATTACATCCATCACACGGTCGATATACTCGAAGGGAACATCTTTGTGGAACAGGTCGCTCATAGAACAGACAAAGATGTTGTGCCCCTTGTGCCAGCCGACGGGCTCTTCCAATGTATCTGGGTGAAGCGTCAGTTGGAAACCATTCTGATATTTCTCCAATCCCATCGCCTTCAAACGACGCGCCATCACCTCCGCATAACAATGTTGGCACCCACTCGACTGCTTGGTACAGCCGGTAATGGGATTCCATGTCTTATCAGTCCATTCAATCTTGCTCATTGCCGTTTGTCTATGATTTGTTGTGCTATCTTAACTGCCGTCTGGTTGAACGAGGCGCAGACGAAATGAAAGATGGGAACATTGTGATTGTTCCTCATTACCAGTGGTTCTGGAGTAACAAAGGGGAAAAGTTCACCAAGTCGTTCTACATAGAGTTCTGCTATACGCTCAATAGGATTATTCTTTTTCTCATACCACTCTCGAGTTTCACCAAACAAGTCTGTTTCTTCCTCGTGAGTATAGAACCAACTGTGAATATCTTGTTCTGACATACCAAAGAATTTTTCCAGTTTGTCAGGATACATCAACTTACCATTTTTCATAATTAGACGATTCACAATAACTCCTGAAGGAATAAGAATCCACAGGTCGATTGACTTGCCAGAAAGTGCTTCAATAGTATCCCAATCAATACTCATACCAAATGGATCGAGAAAACAGAGGGCTTTCAACCGACTGTCTCGCCTTAAGGCATCGGCCAGCATACGCGCCTGAGTGTTGGCATCGCCTGGGCGGAATTGCCTAATACCATTTGTGGGATATTGAGAGAGTTTAAGTTCTAAACGGGTACAATTCTCTTCCTCTTTATCGATGAAGTAATAAAAGTCGAAGCCTCGCATTTGCTCTTCTAATCTGACTACACGCTCAGCGGCACCTTGATAAACGGATAGTTCGCGAGTTTCAATATTATCGTCACCAAATAATTCAAGAGCCTTCTTTTCATCTTCTTTACGTTCTTCAGCAGTACGGGTGCCGCTGCCTGCAAAGCCATCGAAATAGATGAGTTTCCAATGGAACTTATCACGATAAGCATTCATGATGGTCAGATAGGCACGAACGTAACTCTCGAAGGTGTCAAGTTTCTGTTCCGTCCATGAACCACCCCAAGAGCGATGTGAATCTTCGCTTGCCATCATTGGCGGGAAATAGTTATCTTCCATATTCAGAATTCTCCATTTAGCAGTTTGTCAATATACTGGTCAAGTAACTCACTTGTATTTGCGGGAAAGACATTGGACGAGATGCCTCGTTCTATGTTTTTAGCCAGACTATCGTCGGCATCTTTGAAAACAGAACGTGCAAGTTCTAATTTGTTGCCACAAACAATGCCTTTTTCCTTATAATAGCCCAAGACATTCAGAACAGTCTGACGAAAATAGTCCTCATTGGGATTCTTGGAGCATTGATTACGCTTGTCTATCAGCAGCACCCAAAGAGTATCAATGACTGACATCAGTTCTTTACTAGGATAGGCTCCGAAACCGAAGCATCGTCGGAAAAGTGTTGCCAATCGTTCGTTGGTGACGCGATTACCGTTGTTATCGCGGCAGAAAGCTTTATCGTCGAAATCGAAAAGAGCAGTAATGGCATTCAGGACTTTCTCCTTGCGCTTTGCCCTTTCTTCTGGAGTTTCTTTTTGTACTTCAGGCGTGGCTTCTTTTTCTGCTGCTTGCTGCTGAGGCTTCTCCCCACCATAAAAGTTGTTGATGATGGATTGACTGCCTGGCAAAGGGAACACGCCGCCATTCACAGTACCCGTGAAGACATTGCAGTCGGTCATTGAACCTGCTTCAAAGTGGTTCTCAATCTTTATTTTCTCGTCGTGTTCCATCTCCGTAAGTTCGTTTAAAATAGTCTTCTACAATTGGTAGTAACCCTTTCATAATGGTTGTTTCTTCTACCCCCATAGGAAAATATGGACTATTAACAATTCCTGTAAAGAGATTACTGCCAAAAGCTTTGTTTTCATTGAATATAGCAACTTCCGTCTCGTTAATTTCAAGCAGTTTGTCTTCGGTTGAGACAATCTTCTGATATTCTTCATCAGTTGCCGTATTGAATGCAAGGTGGGTTAGCATATTTAAAATCGGTGCAGCGCGCTTGTAACTTTTTCTTCCCTCTGCAAATTTTAATATCGTATCTAAGTTAAGTATCCTATCAAAATTCGACCTCAGAATTTCATCATTCTTATATCGATCAACAGTTATTGAAAGAACTTCCTTGAGTCCTGTTAATTGCTTAATCTGAATGTCCTTATCCTTAATTTCCAAATCCTTCAATTTAATCATTTGCTCTTTGGACTGCAACTCGCGTTTCAACTTCTCAATTTGAGAAGAATCGTCCCCCCTTCTTTCTATCAGTAAGACAAACTGAGTGTAAAGTTGCGGATAATCTCTCTTCGCCGTTTCCGTTAAAAAGGGTATAATTTCTCGCATTTCAGGGATGCGAGCCAGAAGAGAAGCAAGCACACATAGTTGAACTTGGCCTAAGTATTTGTCACCTGTTGAGGTTTCAAAATACTCTGGTGAAGTCGGAGTAAAAGGTGTACCATAAAGAATCTCGCTTATTGTTTCTAGAAACGAATCGATATTGTCTTCTGTAAAGCAATAGAAACATCCCTCATCATCGGTGCAGATGTCAAGACAAGCGTCGTAAGCTCGCGAAACAGTATTCAGTATCTGTTTGGGAGAAGGTAAGTTTCTCCAAACATTATTATATTTTCTCGGTACCTCTTCTAATCTTTGAAGAATAGTAATTAAGTCATTGTAAACACCTCCTACACGCTGGTAGTAGGCTAGCGTGCGCAGAGAATAGTCATCCTTGTATTTACTTTTCTTCTTATCCATATTGTTCTTTGGACTCAGTCCATATTTTACTTTTCTGCAGAAAAATATCTTTTGACGTATCTGCCTGTCTTTCAGCATTCATATAAAACTCCAACCTCTCTCGGACTCAACTTTTTTCAGATTTCCCGTTGAGTCTTTTAGTCCTCTTTACCTTTGCAACCACAATCAGACAAGTGATGCACGAGGCTGAACGGTTGGCCGAAGCCGCTACTGATTTCGTATGCAAAAATAACAAATTATAATGAGACAGAAAACTTTTTTGCAAAAATTAAGAGCAAGTTCGCTTCGATTGACTTCAAAGCGACATTCGGGCATGATGCTTTTCTTGCTCACCGCTCCTACAGCAGAGATGTTGAGAGAGGCTCGCGAACACTTGCGCTACTGGCCCTACGTGAAGGCCTTCAAGCCTGTGGATGATACCCACATGAATGTTCTGGTGTTCGTCGGCAAGGGTATCACGGATGAGAGGTGGGACTACTATGTAGCACGTTCCTGCGAGTTAATGAATCAATGCCTCAGACAATATCAGGCTTACTTCGTGATGATAAGCGGCAGTCCTTTATTGTGGCTTCATAGATATCATAGTAACGGATTCCTGCGTCCGAATGATTTGCTAAAACCATTTTGCGATTTTATAGATGAACTAAAATCATAAACGAATTACATCAATATTGACAATTATGGAAAATATCATTACTACAGGATGCTCTATAAAGCATGGTTGGAACCCGAACACGCATCTGGGCTGCGACGTGAAAACAATCCTGCGCAGCGACGTGCGTATGGTGGTCGGCAAGGAATATCAGGGCATATTCCGACTCGACTCGGAGGGCATCGCAGATGAGTTCCTCTGCCGCGACCCGCACTTCACGTTCATCGAGACTGTGCCCCAGAAGGCTGCCAAGCGCAACCCGCACATGTTCGACGGCCGGTACATTACGGTCACCAGACGTGATGACGGAAGCCTCCGGCTGAACTTCAAGGAACTGAAGGTGGGGGCTGACTTCAACCTGGAGCGCTATGCCCTCGGAGTGTATAACGAACTTTGTATGGCTCTCGGTGGCCTGATAGAGGAAGTATGAGTGAGTAAACGCAGGACTGAGTACGTTACGTTACAGTTGTTACAGTTGTTTATAAGTGATATAAGCATCTTTTAATAGTTCTATAACTAATTAATAATCAGATTGTTACATTATACTCAACATGGGATTTACCCTCAAAAAAGCAACTGTAACGACTGTAACGTAACGCTCGGCAGAAGAAGAATTATTCATTTAAATAGTTATAAATCAATGAAATACGACATTACAAAACCTGTACGGCCTAAGATGCCAAAGCTTGGCAGAGGCCTTGAAGCGGTTAATCTTTTGCTGTCGCAGGTCAGCAAACCTATGCATGAGCCGCTTGCCCCGACGGTGTTCCCCTCACTTGGGGCACACGTCAATGGTTGTGAATTTATGTATCCTTCGGGAGTTTGGATGGAGCCATGCGGCCTGATAGCCCACATCTGTGCTGAGTTTTCGGGCAACAAAGGGCAGTTGGGGCTGTTGGCAGAGGCCGTCTGCAGGGACTTCAGGACGCACGATGAAGAATCGGACAAGAAACTGAAGGATTGGGACAAGGCCTATAAGTGGAGCAACCAAAAGGACCGTCCGCCTCGTCCTGATGTGGCCTTCTACTACCCTCCCGCCGACTGTACGCCGGCAGGCTTCAACAAGAATGTTGAGGTGCTCGCCGAGCAGGGTGGCAAGTGCATGTACATGAATCTGCCCGAGGTGGTGATGGCCAACGACATCTGCGGAGGCCATAAGAAGGTGAGCAAGATGCTCAGGTGCTGCTTCGACCGCGAATTATACGGGCAGTTGCGAGCCACGGAATGCGGTGTGACGTGTAACGCGAGGCTGCGCGCCTGCTTCACATTCGCCAGCACACCTGTTGACGCCCGCGAGTTCTATAAGTCAGAACTCTTCAACGGCACGCTTGCCAGAATTACGTTCTCCTACGTGCCGCAGCATGCCCGCGACGGGCGTATACCAAGGGTAGGCCAGTTCTCTGACGAGTTCTATGCCCGGCTCGACGGCTATCTGCAGCGTCTCACCTCTGCCAAGGGCCGATTCATCGTCAAGCCGCTCAACAAGCTCATCGACAAGATGGCTGAGGACATGGCC
>Ga0310695_10011355_pt1 | contig 12756 bp, 13 predicted proteins | sample RumenRJG_04DNA_FD_203882 | JGI IMG/M metagenome (GOLD analysis project Ga0310695, IMG submission 203882) | Bovine rumen microbial communities from Lethbridge, Alberta, Canada - RJG_04 (v2) (version 2) | ecosystem: Host-associated > Mammals > Digestive system > Stomach > Rumen | place: Canada...
TTGCTTAGCTCCATAAAGGTACTTCCTTTTTTCATATCCACAAGGCGCCATCCTCATGGCGACGGCACGGCGCCAACTCTGTTATTTTTACATTCGTTCCGGTAATCGCCGGTTCGGTACTATTAAGCGACACATTCGGCCCGCCCAGAGTCAACTCAATAGCATCTAGAACGCATCCAGTCCCCGCAACAACCATAATAGGGCATATTTCCCACTGTAAAAGGACATGATTGTCCTACACCTTCCCACTTCCCAGCATGGATTAGCCGATGGCAGAGCCAGTCAGCCGCCGGTCCCACAACAAAGATAACAATTCTTGCCGAATAAAACAATCACTCCACCTTGTAGGGCTCAAGTAATTGATAAGGAATAAGATAGACATTCCGCCTCGCACGAGTGCAGGCTACGTAAAGTTTATTCTTTGATAATGGAGGTAACTCATTTAGTCTATCAGCATTGAACAATCCAAGGCTCTTCTGATTAAGAACCACACATACGTCCACAAAATCATCCAGACCTTTGGAATCTCCCCAATTAATGGAAAAACAATGATACTTACGGGCATTTTCAAAGAAGAGCTTGGGAATAGAACTATCTTTGATAATCCTGTCAGCATCTTCTTGTACATTAATGAAAGCAACTTTCCCTTCAGTTATCTTGTGAGAGTATATTTCGACGCCCAACTTTTCACGCACATAATCGGTTATTGCGGGAGAGCATCGATGGCTTTTTTTCAAGGTCTCCTTATCAATCTGCAGACCCGCTCTTTGCCAACGACTAAGATAAGCCCCTAGATCGTTGTATAGTCCTGAATTAATCTTCCCATCTTGACTGGTAAAAAAAGTATGTTGAAAAAAGTCTCCAACAACTAGAACTTCAAGATTACATTGAATAATCTTCAAAAACAAATTAAAATCATGCCCACCTAGATCTTGCGCCTCGTCATAGTACAGACAATCATAATACTTCTCAATCCTTTTTGCTATCTTATTTGCGTTTGGCTCACATAAAAAAGCAATTCTATTATGATAGAGGTAACCTTGCGAATTGAAGTAGAATGCCCTATTGTCCCTCTTTAAACGGAGTGTAACTGGATTTGGCATCTTCCAGTCGACACCTTTTGCTCCAAAAGTATCAGCCATAAACGGACGGTAACAAACTGCCAATAAGAATTCAAAGTAGGTATAAACTGTGATATTATTCGGTATACAGCCAAACTTACGTATGATGCAATTCTTAAGATGTTCAGCATTATTAATAGTGTATGTTACCAACAAGAAACGCCTCTCTCTGTCAAGCCTATCTATCAGGTACGACGTTTTACCGGAACCAGCAACAGACTGTATTAAGCGTCTATCCATTTTAGAGCATCCTGAATGTAACCCGGCACGACAAAATCATCTGGTTCACTGTTCGCCAGTCTATAAGCACAATCAGCTTTGTTTGCAAGCATGTAATCAAGCACGGTATGGATCCTTAGATGCTCGCCAAATGCGCTATCGCAAATGCCTTTGTTATCAGCATATACACAAATCTCAAAAGTATACCTATCATCATTTGTATCCGAGTAAACCTTAATCTTCGGATATTCGTTATTCATATACCCAGTATATGCATCTTGAATATTCTTTTGATAGCTTTTATCATTATCCGTAATAACGGCTGTTCTCACACCGATAACACGGGCAATCTCCAAGTACCGTTTAAAACACTTGCCATCAACGGCTATCACATCAACGCCAGCTGAATTTAAAGATTTTCCAAGAACCTTTTTACAGAAGAAGTCCATCATTATAAACTCGGCATCACCTTCTACCAGAATCGCCTTTTTTGAAAGAATGAATTGGAGCAAGTTATTATCCGGAGCTTTCATAAAGAATGCGGCCGTTTCCTCGGAAATATCTTTTAGTTGCACAAAAGATGTCGACTGGCTATTGAAAATAGAGCATTTTTTCAGATTCAATCTTGTACTTATCAAGTTACTATGCGTAGCTATAAATAACTGCTTATTCCTAGATTCTATTATGGCCTGTATCATCTTCCGCATATGTGTATGACTAAGATGATTCTCAGGTTCTTCAATCAATACAACATCCAAACGATCATCAGCCTGCTTTAGGGCTAGCTCAGTTTTGATAAAGCACTGCTTGCCAGTTCCCTTGTTTGATATATCTATTCCTCCTTCAAGTATGGTCAGATCTGTATCGAGATTATATTTAGAAGAATCTTTTACAGCGAAGGCGTAACCTGCAAGTTTCGGATTATATTGAGCAAGGACATCTTCCTGAAACCGGCATTTAGCCGTATGGTACTTGTGCTTTGCAAAAGTTCTTTCTTCGTCAGTCAGTTTAGCCTTATAGATATCTTGCACATATTGAAACATAGCGAAATCGCTTCCAATCATAGAGTTATCAATAAATACCCCTCTCATGGGGCGATTGTGACCATTGTACTGGTCGCCACGGAAAGTACTGAATTCTATCTTGTAATATTCAAACGGAAAGGCGGGGTCATCCGATGCCAAGATATGAGCAATAGCTTCACTGTATTCCATATCCGGCTGACAGATGCAACGGATTCCGTCATGATTGGTCCTGTCTGAATTGTTCTCTCCATTCAAGAAAGGATTGCCTGTGTCGTTCAAATACACTTCAATCATCATCATAGGAAGGCGATCTATTGAGCGAGGATTAAGACCGAGGAAACTATCAACAACAGAGATGTTAAACATCCTATCAAGCCCGATCTCTTCTACCATGTGGCGACTACCGCGCATAACTATATCAATAGCCTGTAAGATGGAACTCTTGCCCGATTCATTATCTCCAACTAAAACATTCAACTGATCGTCAAATTTAATTTCAAGATTTCGAAATCTTTTAAAATTCAACAACTTAAGTTTCTCAATTATCATAATTAAATGGTTAGTTATTGATACTGATTCACGTATTTGTACTTCTCCCCTAAGTCTAGCAGCTGCTTGAACATATCCAGGCGCTCCGCCTTCAACTCCCCCGCGTTCATGAGCTTCTTGTTGTGCTTCCACCAGGAACGCATGTTACGTTCCTCCGGAATGAACTTGGAGGGCTTGCGGTGGTTGGTTTCCAAAAAATCGACGGCTTCCTGCCATTTTGCAAGCCAGAGTTCGGGTTGGGTCATAAATTACGTATTTTATGCTGCTTCAGGAGAATTTGCAGCAATTCTTTGAGCAAGACCGGAGGCTAGAATCAAATTCTTCGTGTAATCCTTGACACTGTAAACCTTGCCCCTGAACGCGTCATAGCAGAGGCAGAATTCATCCTCAACAATATAGTCGGGAAACAAAGTCTCAAGGTAAAACCGCAACATACAGGCAATCATCGTGGCTTCTTCTTGCCTGAAGGCCGATTTCCGCAGTTTCGTTTTGATAGCTCCAACATGTAACATCCCTTCCCGATCCTTCCAGACAATGATGGCATCCGGATTCACATCCAATTTAATGCCATAAAAAGAGACGGACTTTACCGCGGGCTTAAGCATGTTCTTCCCGGCCAGTAAGTCGAAAGACTTTGCTTTGATAAGAAGAACAGCCTGCTTGGAATTCTCACAGTCATTCTTCTGAAAACGGCTTTCGGTAATCACCCCGTCAAGCTTGACAACCAATTCATCTAGCTTCGAGTAATTCAAATTCTCCACAAAAAAAGCGCGCACCCCGGGGCGAATACGAGAATACCAAAATGGTGCATTATGTTCTCTGAACAACCCATTGATTGCATTGTTCAGGCTGCTTTCGCTTCTTTTACTCAGAAGAGAAGCAAATGTATTCAAATAAATTTTCATATGTACACAAATCAATAATACATATGTAACAAATTATATATTAACACTTTACCTTCTTTCAAATAATCGGGCTGGATTGATGCTTTATCATACAACCAGCCCGACTAAATTTCTACATCTAAGAACACTTCTTAGGTAATAACACTACTTACCAAGTTCACTAGTCGCCTTTCTTATGAATATGCGGCTTCAACGAAGGAGTATTTCCAGGCGTATTCTTATTATCTCTCTGACGCCTGTCAGGTTTCCCTGTTGACTTGGCTATTCTCTTCGGACCAGGTTTAATACCCATAATTTTCAAAGAATATCAGTGAAAAACTTCTGGTTTCTGGAGCCAGTCAGGCAAACCTACTCTTTTAACAGGAGGATTGCGTCCCGTTCTCTCCGCAAAAATACTTTCTATTTTTAATTTTTACAAGTAATTGCAATATTTAAATATGGAAAGTTATCAACAGCGAATCAACAACCGCTATTCAACGCGGATCTGTAATATTCCGGAATAAACATAATGCAACCGCTACATTCAATGTTTAAAACCGTATTTTACATATATGTGTAAATATTGGAAATAAATTTGGAGTTTACAAAGAAATATCCGACCTTTGATGTCCAAAAAAATGATGGCTTTATGATACAAGAGTTTCGCGTTTCCAATTTTTTGTCCTTCAGGGACGAGACTGTTTTGAGTTTCGAACCTGTACGTGACGGCCGCAGGAGCAAGGATCGTGGCAAGGGGAAGGGCAAAGACAATCTAGTACATAGAGTCAATGATAAAACCGAACTGTTACGGCTAGCGATTTTTTATGGTGCCAACGCATCCGGAAAGACCAACATATTAAAGGCAATTAGTTTTTTGGTGAGTTTCTGCAAGAAAAGAGATGCAAAGGCCAATGCCCCTACGGGCGTAACCCCTTTCATGCTAAACAGTAATACTCGCAATCTGCCATCTTGCTTCAATATACGCTTTTTTGTTGACGGAATCCGGTACTGGTATAGTTTGGAATTAGATTCCAAGAAAGTGATTTTTGAGGCGCTGTATGTATATAAGAACAATAGCCCTCAGCCCACGTCCGTATTCAAGAGGACTCATAATACACTTGAATTCAACGCATCAGAGAATACTATCTCCTCCACTGCTAAAGAGTTGTTGCAACTCTACTGTCTGTCTAATCTCCCTTTCTTCGCATCCAAGGCCAAGGTTAATATTCAGTTGAATTATGTTGACCCTGTAATGGAGTTCTTTGAAGACTCTTTTATGGACAGCGAAATTGAAAATGATATCCTTTTCACAGCCGCCGAGCAATTTGTATCAACTGCCCCGGAAGTGAAGGAGCATCTATTATCATTTTTAAAGGAGGCCGATTTCAATATCTCAGGCATTACTTCCCAAAAAGAGGAGGTGACAATTCCAGATAATCTGAGGAATGCCATACTTTCTGATTCTTCTACTCCGGATCCTATCAAAGAGCAGTTAAAAGGAAGATCTTCTTTCAACAAGATTAAGACAATGTTTACACACAAGGTGAACAATAATGGTGTTTGGGAGGAATACGAGTTTTCCAGCCAGGAACAATCTCTTGGTACACGGCGGATATTTGGCTTGGAAAGTTATCTGTACATCATGGAAGAAGCAAATAACGTCGCCATTCTGGATGAAATTGATTCCTCTTTACATCCAGACCTTGTTGATTTTGTTCTCAGCCGTTTTGCCAATTGCCGTGGTAGTGAGTCGCAGTTGATTATTACGACGCATTATACCGGATTATTTGACAATTCGGATTTACGTGATGATTGTTTTTGGATTACGGAGAAAGACAAGACAGGTGCTTCCTCCATACGATCTGTTGGGAAGATCAAAGATGTCCGTCTGACTTCAAAAGAAAAAGGATACCGCCTTGGTAAACTTGGTGGGACCCCTAAGATTGAAAGTGAAAGTGCTGTGGTTCCTGAGGAGATTAGGGAACTGACACTGTTTGATTAGTAAGACACGGCTTCAAGGTAAGCCTCTTTTAGATTTGCACCGTGATTCCAATATTGGGGTTATGGTGTTATTTTTTATATTATGGATGGTTCAGATGTAAGCATCCTATAAACTGCATATTGTAGCCGGGAGAGATCCTGGCCACATTTGCAAAAAGTTCATGAAAAATGCTTACAAGAGAACAGATTCTTGAGGTTGACACCTCCCCCAACTCCAGCAACTGCTTGAACAACTCCACCCGCTCCGGCTTCAATTCGCCGGCATTCATCAACTTCTTGCTGTGCTTCCACCAAGAGCGCATGTTGCGTTCCTCCGGGATGAACTTGGAGGGTTTGCGGTGATAGGTTTCGAGGAAATCGACGGCATCCTGCCATCTGGCAAGCCAGAGTTCGGATTGGGTCATGGTGTGCTCTATGTTAATTCCTATTGCCAAAAACTAACCTTGAAATACTCAAACAAAAACAACGGAAATCCATTCAGTACAGCAATCCTTTCTCCGTCGCTCAAATAATACTCACACTGAGCCATAAATATTCTTGGCTGAGCAACAATTTCTTTATTCAATGGCATACTATTCTCTCCATTACACATATAGTTTGCCTTCGATGTATGCTGCTGCACTAACCATATCCAATTCTGCGTAACTCTGGTTACCTCCTTATTTCCGGGTCGACGGTGTCCGGAATCCGGCAATTCAATGAAGTCCATACTGCCGTAATAACTGAACTCACGCGCCAAAACCTTAAAAGAACGCCCCATACAGTCACTTCGGGAAATCGCATATTCAGCAAAATGCTCGTCCGGCAACTGTTTTGTATAGTATAGCGATTCCACCATAGGATAACTGATATACAGTTTTCCATTGTTGGTTTCATCGTCGAACATTTCCAACATCTCCTGCAGTCGCTCATTCATTTCTGCCAGAGTCAAATTGGTATTCTGGAAATCGTAGTCAAAGAAGAGATAGATTTCAGAGAAATCTGACGATTTAACGCCTGATGGCAATTGGGCATTGTTCTCTCGAAGGATAGAAACGATGTCCCCATCGCCGTCAAATGCCTTTAATTGCCGATACAGTTCATATATGTTGTTCCCAAAGGAGCAGACAAATCTCTCCCCTTTACCGAAGAACAAACGCTCAAGCGTCTTAAAAACCCTCGGTTCTCTTTCTGCTCCTTCAAAAACAAACAGTATCATACTTTAAAGGCGTCCCCCCTGAACATCTTTTCGATATTATGGCCAAAACGGAGTTCTTTATCCGTGCACTCTACCAAAGGCTTGATCTTATTCGCATTGAGAATGAAGTTGCAGTCCGGCCTAAGCAGGTCGTTGGTCATCAGATAGGTATTGTGGGAAGACGTGAATACCTGACAGTCCTTACTAAACAAGATTTTGCATACTTCGAAAGATAACTTATAATGATAGAAGGCATCAAACTCATCAATGAAAACGAAACTAGCCTGCCCCATCCTCTGCATCCAGAAGTAGAGCAACTCCAGGGCTTTCGTACCCGTTGAGATAATAGCCATAAATGGGATTCGCTTTTTATCAATTTGGCAAAACAGAACCTTTTCCCCTGCCCTAGGCTGCGCGAACTCGAACTCCTGCTCGCTCACATTCAAGAGGAAACGGCGGAAATCATCAATGAGTTTGTTACGGATAATGAATTCCTCTATCATAAAGACTCCCGTCTCTAGGCCGATAAACTGTCTAACATCCAAATTACGGAACCAGAGCATCCCATTTACAAACTGTTGCAACTTTATCAAATAATGGTCATGAGCCAACGGAATAGACATTAACAGAAAATTCACGATAGGGATATTATTGGCATTATCCGCCAAATTCCGCTGCATAGACTTATCAATAGGAAAAGAATCTACATCGATATTAAACTTTCCTTCGGCACGTTTAAAGACAAGTTTTCCGTCCACAGCCAAAGATTCCGCCATTAATAATCCTTGATAATTTTTTGCATAATTATACTCTACCGTCTGTTTGCCAAATTTGAAGGTGTATTCAAATTCGACCTTCAAGTTGAGGTCCCCTGCATAGGTGTAATTAGCATAGTAGTTCGGCTCCTTCCATTTCTGGGAAAGGTGATAAACAATGTCGAATAATGCAAGGCTGAAATTAGACTTACCGGAGCCATTGGGACCATATATAATACCGTTCTTGATTATATCATCCTTGATGGCGTATAGATTAAAACTAAAATTGCTGTGCCTGGTAAGGTCCAGCTCAATCTTATCCCTAAATCCCCGGAAATTTTTTACAGAAAACTTAGCAAGCATAGTGCAAATGTTTGTAATTTTGTGCAAATATATAAACTATTTTCATATATCCGTAATTATTTTACGGAAAATTCGATTTATATGATACAAAAAATCCGAGGCCTTAAGACCTCAGATTTCAATCAAACATATTGACCCATATATCCGGGCATATTATTATTGATACTGGTTCACATGTTTATACCTTTCCCCTAGCTCCAGCAGCTGCTTGAACATCTCCACCCGCTCCGCCTTCAGCTCCCCGGCATTCATCAACTTCTTGTTGTGCTTCCACCAGTTGCGCATGTTGCGCTCCTCCGGAACGAACTTGGATGGTTTACGGTGATAGGTTTCGAGGAAGTCGACGGCATCCTGCCATCTGGCAATCCAGAGTTCGTCTTGGGTCATAAAAGCTATCGGGCCGATTTCCAACGCTTGAGCATGGGGAAATACTGCCGCATCATCTGCTTGTACTCCTCCTGCGACATCGGCTTGGGCATATTCTTGTTCACCTCGTCCACGAACTGCGCGCAAAAGTCAATCATCTCCTCCATCGTGCAGTCGCGCGTGAACGCGCCGTCCTTGTAGCAGTAAATGCAATAATCCTCGTTTTTGGAACCATCGGCATTAGTGCCTTTGGTCTCCTCCGTGAGCGGCATGCCGCAACTTTGGCAAAATTTCTGTTCCATTATTTGAGTCATTTTTTCAAAAATAAGGGTTTTGTGGAGATGCGACGCTTAGATCATTCCCTTGAATGCTAGCCATAGAGAGAAGAACTGGTCATAAACACTGTAGACATTCTTGTCCATGGTAATGAAATCCTTCTCCAGCAGCCCCTTCAAGGCAGAACTCACACTGCTGGCCGAGATGAGTTTATGCTTATTGATGAACTTTCCGCCTGTCACCTCAGAAGCCTTTCCTTCCTTGGCAATGGCCAGAAAGAGCATCCGCTGTTTCTCGGGCATCTGATAATACAGGGATTCGTAGGTATCCGAAGACAGGCGAAGGATGAAATCTATCGCTTCATCCACCATGGACACCGTACAGGTTTCCCCCTCGCCCGTCCTGGAATAGAGCACATTCAGGATGCGATGCATGTAACTGGTAACGGCATCAAAGCGCTGATAGAGTGCGGCAACGACATCAGGATCCAGATGCTTTCCTGCCTGCTCAAACTTACTGGCACAGAAATCAGTATAAACCTTTAAACCCAACGGCTGAAGGTTTATGATAGACACGGCCTGATAGAAAGGACGGGAAGGCGACGTGAACATGCCATTCATAATATGTCGCTGGGAACCGGAGAAGATGAAGTGGGCATTGGTGCAGCGCTGCACATACGTGCGAAGAGTTGCCTCCACGGTATCATCGCCATAACGGGTAATCTGCTGGAACTCGTCGATGGCTACGATGCACGGTTTGTCCGCTTGGTTCAAGTATGTAAATATCTCATCCAGCGTAACGGCAGGATTGTCGATGGCTCCCAGGCCCACGCTCCAGGTGGGTACGCCGTTCATATCAAAAGAAATCTCCGAGCGCAAAGAAGACACGACCTTGACAAACTTCTCCCATACCCTTTTCCCCTTGGGCCGCAGTTCATCCATCACCGCCTTTCCAAGCATATTCACAAATTCGCACAGATTCTTGGTGGCATAGATATCTACCACAAAACAGTAGTGGGTACGACGGATTTCCTCATCATCGAGGACATGCCAGATAAGATCCGTTTTACCCAAGCGACGCGGAGAAATGAGAGCAACATTGTTCTCATTGAGCAGGAGTTCACGGAGTGAAGCCGTCTCCTGAACACGGTCGCAGAAGTATTCTGCACCTGCATAACCATTTGTGACAAAAGGATTCTTCATAAGCCTCTACTGTTTATCCGGAGCAAAGATAAACAAAAGATTTTATATTATCACAAAATGATAATCATAAAATAGTAATCGGTGCGGCCGAGTAGGATAGGTAGGAGTATAGTGGCGTTCTGTACGCCTTCCTTGGGGAACTTGGAGGGTTTGCGGTGATAGGTTTCGAGGAAGTCGACGGCATCCTGCCATCTGGCAATCCAGAGTTCGTCTTGGGTCATGATAGTTTATTGGGCCGATACTCCCCTCGCCTATTACAACATGCAGTAAAAAAATCACGCAATCAGCGAGATAATAAAGCGTACAAACGGCTCGATATCCTCCTCAACGCTTGCCTTTTCCAGACTGGCCATATATTCATCACGACGCTCCACCGGAACGACAATCCAGGGATAACCACCCGTAACCAACTGGCTGTTCATTGTAAAGCGAGCTGTACGGCCATTCCCATCCATATACGGATGGATGTACACAAAGAAGAAGTGTCCCAACACTGCCCGGACAAAAGCATCCGGATCTTCCTGCATCATGGTCGACAGTGCTGTCATAGCATCCAGTACCGCATCCGGATTGAGCGGCACGTGCATCGAATTCCGGATATACACCTGATGCGTACGATATCCCACGATGTCAGAAGCCTTGATAATGCCGGAACGGGTGCAGGGCTCAAACAACTGAAAGTGCCAACTTTGATGACTCTTGACATACATCTGGGCTGGATCCTGTCCAGCAAGAGCATCAGCTACCGACTGTTTCATTAGTTGGTAGGCCTGGTAGTAGCCGCGAGCCGCCAAGGCATTCTTACGTTCCTTGTCTACCTCATCATTCTTGGGGTCCCAGTTACCGCTTCTCACCTTCTCCAGCAGGCCTTCCGTAATCTTGTAGCCCTCGATAGACAAGGAGTTGTAACTATCTTTTATATAGGTCGCATCCATCATGGATAGAATGCTCTCCGCGTTTTGAGCCACAGGATGAATCCCAGCGACATCTATCGCCGACATCACTTTCGGACGCATCTTCATCCACATCAGTCGAAGACGGGAAGCATATGGTGATGGCTCAAAGTGTTCCAGGCGAACGTCTTCCTCGAACGGGTTCTCCTCCTTGACCGTATATCCGACCTGTTTCATCATCGACAGCATCTGATCCGCCATTTCATCTCGGCCAATAGAGCGAAGCGCTCCGGTCACACGACCAGCGCGGGTAGTGTATCCACCGTCAATAGCGGCTGTGACGACAGGTGTAACATCTCGGACAGACGCCAAACAAGTCCGCGCCTCCAGCGCATTACGACGATAGTAGTCCGGGGCTGACATCAATAGCGCATAGGCCAGCGGGTATAGGTGAACGCCATAGTGGGAATCAACCTCAACAGACGGAGGAAGAGAAGCCTTAATATCAAGGAGAGATGTGCCAAACGGGAACAATTCAATAAAACACGATGAATTAATTGTGTTTTAATTATTGCTCAATCTGCTGACTTATAACATTTTGAAGAACATCTTTGAACACTATTAATTTGATAGTTGTGCAAGGAATTTTGACTTGTTGTGCGAATTATCTACCTTTGGTAGATTAATATAGTAACGAACACCCCGGAAATGGGGTAAAAATTAGGGGTTGGAAATAATTTAAATTCCTAATTTTTGAAGAGTTTTTGGATAGTTTTTTGAAATGTTATAATAGAGCAATATGGAACGAATCACACTTTACTGCCGAACCACATCGGCGCGCGGGACCACCAATTTGAGGTTCCGGGTCACGGACGGGAGGGCCTTGACCATGTACTATTCGACTGGCCGGAAGATACCAAATGAGCAGCTCGCGGTGTTCACACCGGAGGGCTCCCTCAGACCCCGTGTCACGGTGTATAACCCGAAATTAAAGACCGAGATTGAAGAGTACTTCGCGGCCATCAACGCTGCCTACAACCATATGAAGATTACGGGAATGGACATGCGAAGTGAGGTCCTGCAGGTTGAGGTGGACAAGATCCTGAACCCCGACACGCCGGAGGCCATCCTCCATCCGACCGGCGAAGAGAACCTGATCCAGCGGTTCCATCGATATATCGAAGAGGCCTACCGGGATGGCATCATCGGAGAGCACCGGCATATGCACTATGACGCGATGTGCCGACGGATGGAGCGCTTCCTCTTCATCAAAGGCCACTCCAACATGATGCCCGAGCAGTTTGACGTGAAGATGCTGATGGACTACCGGGCGTTCATCGCGGACGAGTACCTGTATGTGGACCAGTACCCAAAGCTATATGTGAAGGATGGCCGTAAACGCTACCCCACCAAAAAGATCTCCAACAACTCCGTGGTCCACGAGATGAAGGGCTTGCGGGCCTTCTTCAATGAACTGGAGAACACGGACGAAATCTTCAAGTCCCCCTTCCGCAAAATCTCCCACGAGCGCTTCAAGACCATGATGCGGATGAAGAACGATGAGCCGTTCTTCCTGCGCAAGTCAGAATTCAAGACGGTCCTGGAGACTGAGGTGCCGACGGAGCTGCAGATGGCCAAGGACATCTTTGTCCTTAACTGCTGCATCGGCGCCCGGATCGGCGACTTCATGAGCTTCACGATGGACCGCATCGCGGTGTCGCCGGAGGGCATCCCCTTCATCCACTACATCCCGCATAAGACCATGAAAATTATGGAAAACGTGGTGGAAATCAAGACTCCCCTGGTGCGCTGCGCCTATGACATTGTGATGCGGACGAAGTTCAACTTCAACCAACAGCAGTCCAACTACACCGTGGCCGTGTATAACCGCGAGTTGAGGAAACTCCTCAAACTCTGTGGCATTG
>Ga0310695_10011356_pt1 | contig 12755 bp, 10 predicted proteins | sample RumenRJG_04DNA_FD_203882 | JGI IMG/M metagenome (GOLD analysis project Ga0310695, IMG submission 203882) | Bovine rumen microbial communities from Lethbridge, Alberta, Canada - RJG_04 (v2) (version 2) | ecosystem: Host-associated > Mammals > Digestive system > Stomach > Rumen | place: Canada...
CAATGGCGGCAGCCAGAACGGCGGTGACAACAACGGCGGCAACACTGGCGGCGACGACAACGGAGGTGACAACAACGGTGGCGGTGGCGGCCAAGACGCTGGAGGCGCGGACGTGAATTAGCGCATTCGCTAGTTAACAGTGAGAAATGATGAAGAAGAATCGACTGATTGAGATTGCAGTGAAGATGGTAGTAGCTGCGCTCACCGCCTTCCTGACGGCCGTTACAACGACTAGTTGTTTGGGACACGGACCGATTCCGATGTAAGAAGGAAGAGGTAAGATGTAAGAGAAATGGGACTGCCAAAATTTGGCGGTCTCATTTATGTTTAACCTAAAAAGAAAGTTTATGAAAAGAACGTTACGATAGCAACTGGCGACACCTACGACTTGAGTGAGGTCGTGACGACTAGGGAGCCTTTTAACAATTTTTATGTGAAATATAATACACTCTATATGTTTTTTCTTTATCTTTGCATTCGAGAATAATACTAGACTATACATATTTATTATTAACTAAAAACATGAAGCTTATGAAAAAACGTAAATTCTTAGTGGGGGGAGCACTTTTGTTAGCAGCTCTGTTTACCACGAGTTGTGACGACCTTGTGTCGAATTTCGACAATCCTGTCAGCAGTTATCTGGCTGTTTCAGAAGCTGATGTTGTCATTCCAACAGGCGACACCTACCAAATTGACGCTAAGACCATCAACTCTGACAAACCAATTACTTTCAAATCGTCTGACGAGACAATTGTCACCGTTGACGAAAATGGTTTGGTAACGGGTGTGGCTGATGGTGAAGCAACCATCACCGTTTCTGTTGAGGCCAGTGAGTATTATCAGGCTGGTGAGCTGGAGGTAAAGGTTGCCGTGAAGCGTCCATTGACCTTCGAGGCGCTGGAGGATGGTAATATTTCCGTTTGGTTCAATGGTGCTGTGCTTGAAAAGCCCGTTGTTTACAGTAAAAACAATGGAGCTAAGGTGGAAATTACCACAGATGCTTCGATTACTGTGCAGAAGGGTGACAAGATTGAATTTTGGAGTGCCAACGAGCGTCTGACGCAAGATGATTGGAATTGGGGCTTACAGATTCAACCTAATTCTCAATGCGCGGTATATGGTAATGTGATGAGTATGATTACGCCTGATGGCAACTATCACACCAATAAGACTATCACCAAAGACTTTGCGCTTTATGGACTGCTCTGTGGTTCGTATTATTGGGATGATGCTACAGAAAAATTTGTTTTCTTTACAGTTGCCCACGATAAATATAAACTCGTATTGCCAGCTACTACTCTTACTAAAGCCTGCTATGCTCGTATGCTTCAAGGGACTGGCTTTACAGAAGCTCCCGAATTACCTGCAACGGAACTGGCTACTTTCTGCTATCAGTATATGTTCGAGGAATGCCATCATTTGACCAAGGTTCCTAAGTTGCCAGCTACTGAGTTGCCAGAGGGCTGTTATGGATATATGTTCGTATATTGCGATGGATTGACAGAGTCTCCGGCAATCTCAGTTAAGTCGATGGATAATTATGCTTGCCAAGGTATGTTCTCAGACTGCCAAAAACTGAAGAAGGCTAATGCCATTACTGTTGAAAAGGATGTAAAGGGGTTGGTTTTCAATAACATGTTCAGTAACTGTTCAGAACTGACAGAGGCTCCTGCAATCACTGCTGAGACTATGGATATATATGCTTGTTACGCGATGTTCTATAATTGCCCAAAGCTGACGAAGGCTAAAGCCATTACCGTTAAGACTGCAAAAGATTATGCTTTCGCTTCAATGTTCGCTAACTGTCCAGAAATGACAGAGACTCCTGCTATTACAGCTGATTCACTGGGTTATCATGCCGGCTATAATATGTTCTCAGGCTGCCAAAAACTGAAGAAGGTGAATGCTATTAATGTGAGGGTTTTAGGTCCTAGTGCTTTCCAAAAAGTATTCCAAAACAAACCTGTACTGGAAGAGGTTGTAGCTATCAATGCTGAAAAGGTGTATGATTATGCATGCTATTACATGTTCGATAATTGTACTCAATTAGTAAAAGTTCCCGCTACGCTGCCTGCAACAACCTTGGCTTATGCCTGCTACTCTGATATGTTCAGTAATTGTACATCGTTGAAGAAAGCTCCTGCTCTGCCTGCAACAGAATTGGCAGCCTATTGCTATAACTATATGTTCGGAGGATGTACAGCACTTACCGAAGCACCTGAGCTTAAGGCTGAAACATTGGCTTACGGTTGCTACAACAGCATGTTCTATAATTGTACCAAGTTGAGCAAGGTAAAGTGTCTGGCAACGACAAATGCTATTGACGCAGTAGCTCAGTGGTTGTATAATGCTGGTACCGATGAATCCGTAACGACACGCACTCTGGTTCGTGCCGAAGCTAACACCAATTGGACGCATAATGATGATTATTGGTCATGGGGAACAGCCAACTGGTACGTTCCAACTGGCTGGACTATCGACCCTGCTATTACTGAATAACAATCTAGTTGCAGTATAATTTTATTTAAGTTAGACATTAGCTATGCGGAGCCCTGGTCGTGATGACGAAGGGCTCCGTTTTTTTATTTAAAAACCATCGAGGCCCAATCTCCGTCTGTACGGGTGGACGTGAGCTTCAAACCCAATTGCTGTGCCTTGCTTTCGAGCAGGGCACAGTCAGTTTCATAGAAACCGCTGAGGATGAGGGTGGCGCCAGGCTTCATGACTTGCACGAAGTGAGGCATATCTGCCAAAAGGATGTTGCGGTTGATGTTGGCTAATACTACATCGAACTCAGCACCGAAATCGCTGAGCACGGAGCTGTCGCCACAGAGCGGTTGCAGGCGAGCGTCCACGTGGTTGATAACGGCATTATGGCGCGTGTTGTCAGCACTCCACTCGTCGATATCGTAGCCTACGCAGGAGTCGGCTCCCAGCTTCAAAGCGCAGATGCCCAAGATGCCTGTGCCGCATCCGCAATCCAAGACGCGCTTGCCCTGAAGGTCCATATCGAGTAGGGTAGAGCACAGCATGCGAGTAGTCTCGTGGGTGCCTGTGCCGAAAGCCATAACGGCATCTATTTCAATTGTAAATAGTAAATGGTCAAATTGTAAATTACCGAGGTGTCGTCCGTCGTGGATGATGATTACTCTTCCATCATCCCTCTTACTTCTTACCTCAATGGGTTCAAATCCCTCCTGTTCCCATTGCTCATTCCAGTCCTTGTCCTCCGCTTCGCGTACATTATATATAATTTGGATGCCCTCGAAGGGGAAGTTGGCAATAGCCTCGTCGAGCGCTTCCTGAAGGAAGAGCGATTGCTGTACATAGCCCAAAAGACCGGTGGGCGTTTCTTCAAAGGTTTCGAAACCTGCCTCAGCAGCCATTGCTGAGAGTATGTCTTGTGCATCCTGCGAACAGGGCGTAATGGTCATTTCAACTTCGTAGTATTTCATGTCTTTTATGTTAAATCTGAGTACAAAATTACAAAAAATAGGGAAAAACCTACGCTGTCTTAGGGTTTTTCCCTACTTTTGCACGAAAAATAGCAGTATTTTTGCATCGTGAACAAATAATAAAACGAAAAAGCAATGAAAAAATTACTCCTACTCACAGTTGTTGCGGCCTTGCCACTTGGACTGATGGCACAGGACGACGATATGTACTTCGTACCCACGAAGGAGAATGTGGCTAAAACGACGAAGAACTATGGCATGCCCAAGAATACGTACTACTCAGGCAGCAATCGCAGTGTGGACGAATACAATCGCGGTGCTTGGTCGAGCGTAGTACCCATCGATTCTGCAGGCAACGACATCATAGACTTCTCGGCTGTGCGTGGCGTTTATCCTGACAGCAGCTATGTCGAGGATACAGACGACTACAAGTACACCAAGCAATTGAGCCGCTTTGAGGGCTATACGGCTTCCGATGCCTATTGGGAAGGCTACAGAGACGGACGCTGGACGTCGCCTTGGTACTACTCCAGCTATTATCCCTGGTATGACTCTTGGTATTATTGGAACGACCCCTGGTACTACGGCTATTATGGATACTACAGCAGTTGGTATTCGCCTTGGTATTATGGTGGTTACTATCGCCCCTGGAGATATTGGGGATGGTATGGACCGAGATACTATGCTCGCGGACATTATCGTGTAGGTCAGGCGCGCAGGTTCCACATCAGTCGCCCTGTAACGACAGCTGACCGTACGTATGGCAGTGGGCGCTTCAACAACAGCTCGCGCTTCAGTCATGGAACATTCGGCAATGGTTCGTCGATGAGCAGAGGCAGTGGTTCGTTTGGCTCATCCACACGTTCTTCGTCAGGTAGCTTCGGAGGCGGTGGCTCACGTGGCGGTGGAGGCAGCTTCGGAGGAGGCGGTGGCTCTCGCGGAGGAACATTCAGTCGTGGAAGATAAATGAATTAAAAGTGAAAAATGATTATGAAAAAGATATTTGCAATAGCTGCAATGATGGTGGCTACAATGCCGCTGGCAGCACAGGAAACTTATGAGAACGCCAAGATAGCGATGGAGGACCTGAACGGTACGGCTCGCTATGTAGGTATGGGTGGCGCAATGGAGGCACTGGGTGCTGACATCTCAACCATCAGCACGAACCCTGCAGGCATCGGATTGTTCCGTAAGTCGAACGTGAGTCTGTCGTTTGGTTTAGTTTCGCAAGCTGATGCGACGAGCGTGATGGGCGGAAACAAAACCAATGCGTCGTTCGACCAGATAGGCTTTGTATACTCTGCACGTACCAATAAGACCTCGTATCTGAACCTGGCCTTCAACTTCCACAAGAGTCGTAACTTTGATATGATTCTGTCGGCAGCGGCTCCATTGCAGAACGCTTCGCTGAATAAGTTGACGTATAACAAGGGTAACTGCGAACTGGTGTATCCACAGCAAGCAGGTGTAGATTTGTATGAAAGGAACGATCAGGGACAGGTGATTGGCTATAACCACCAACCCGACTTCAAGCAGTATCCTTATTCCACCTGCAACCAGTTGGACGATATGCTGGCTAATGGCTATAACTACACCATCGACGGGTTCTGGAGCTACGACGATGCTCACCGCTATCAGTTTGACCGTGCGCATAAGGGCTACATTGGTGAGTATGACTTCAACATTTCGGGCAACATCAACAATCGCGTGTATCTGGGTTTGACGGTGGGCATTCATGATGTACACTACAAGCACAACAGTGAATACACAGACTTCATGCACACAGCGGCCATGACCAGAGACTACAGTCTGACGGTAGCCGATTCGCGTGAGATTACAGGTACTGGTTTCGACTTCAAGGCAGGTATCATCGTGCGCCCTGTAGAGGAATCGCCCTTCCGCATCGGATTGTCAGTAGCATCGCCTACGTTCTATGAGTTGCGCACCAGCAACTATACCTACATCGTAGATTCAGATGGTAACATGATGAGTTCGAACAATATCACTGATGCACACAACGGGCGCACCAGCTATAAGTTCAAGCTATACACCCCTTGGAAGTTTGGCGTAAGCTTGGGTCACACCATTGGAACACAGGTGGCTCTGGGCGCCAGCTACGAATATGCAGACTATAGCTCAATGGACACACGTACCATTACAGGCGAATACTATGACTATTGGCGCGACAGCTATACTACTGAGTCGAAGAGCGACAAGGTGATGAATAACCATACGGAGCGCACGTTGAAGGGAGTGCACACGCTGAAGCTGGGTGCAGAATATAAGCCCGTGAGGGATGTGGCTCTGCGCATTGGTTATAACTACGTTAGTCCGATGTATCAGAAGGACGGTTTCAAGGATGGTTCGCTCGATTCGTATGGTACCTACGTAGCCTCAGCTACCGACTACACGAACTGGGAAGACACCCATCGCTTCACGCTGGGCGCAGGCTATACCTACGAGAAGTTCAACATCTCGCTGGCTTACCAGTACAGCACGACAAAGGGTAAGTTCTATCCCTTCATGAGCTATACCGACAATTACGTAAGGGATTGTGATAACGTGGTGGATGGAGTGAACGTGAAGAACAACCGCCATCAGTTGTTGCTCACATTAGGATACACGTTTTAATTAGGAATTAGAAATTAGGAATTAGAAATTAGAAATTATGATTACCTTTGAGGCAGACAGCAACCAAAAACAATCGCTGTTCATAATGCTAGGACAAATCATAATTTCTAATTTCTAATTTCTAATTTCTAATTTTAAATTTATGTCTAGTAACTGCGTGCGATAATGACGCGGTGCTTGGCAGGTTTGCCAGTAACCATATCGACACCAGGAGTCTGTTCGTAGGCGAAAGGCACGCAACGGATAGTGGCCTGAGTCTCTTCCTTGATTCTTGCCTCCGTCTCAGCAGTACCATCCCAGTGGCAGAGGAAGAAACCACCGTCCTTTACCTTCTCCTTGAACTCCTCGTAGTTCTCGCACTCATAGACGTGCTCGTCACGATACTTGCGGGCCTTTTCGAAGATGTTCTTCTGGATGTCTTCCAAAAGCTGCTCAACGTATGCAGCGATACCCTCGATAGAGCGAGTCTCCTTCTCCAGCGTGTCACGACGCATCACCTCAATGGTGCCGTTCTCCAAGTCGCGAGCACCCAGTACCAGACGAACGGGAACACCCTTCAACTCGTAGTCGGCAAACTTGAAGCCTGGACGCTTGTTGTCAGCATCGTCGAACTTCACACTGATGCCCTTTGAACGTAACTCGTCGATGATGGGCTGAACCTCCTTGTTGACAATCTCCATCTGCTCAGGCTTGTTGGCAATGGGGATGATGACAACCTGGATAGGAGCCAGACGTGGAGGCAGAACAAGACCGTTGTCGTCTGAGTGAGTCATGATGAGCGCACCGATGAGTCGGGTAGAAACACCCCAAGAGGTAGCCCATACATATTCAGGCTTGTTCTCCTTATTCAAATAGGTAACCTCGAAAGCCTTTGCGAAGTTCTGACCCAGGAAGTGAGAGGTACCACTCTGCAGCGCCTTACCGTCCTGCATCATAGCCTCGATGGTGTAAGTGTCAAGAGCACCAGCGAAACGCTCAGTCTCACTCTTCACACCCTGCAATACGGGAACAGCCATCCACTCCTCAGCGAACTTGGCATAAACCTTCAGCATCTTCTTAGCTTCTTCCTCGGCCTCCTCTTTGGTAGCATGAGCGGTATGACCCTCTTGCCACAGGAACTCAGAAGTGCGGAGGAAAGGACGCGTGCGCATCTCCCAGCGCATCACATTACACCACTGGTTGCACATCAGGGGCAGATCGCGCCAAGACTGAATCCAGTTCTTGTAGGTGTTCCAGATAATCGTCTCAGAGGTAGGACGCACAATTAGCTCTTCTTCGAGCTTGGCAGAAGGGTCAACCTCGACACCGCTCTTGTCGTCCTTGGCACGTAAGCGGTAGTGGGTAACCACAGCACACTCCTTAGCAAAGCCCTCTACATGCTCAGCCTCGCGAGAGAGGAATGACTTGGGGATGAGCAAGGGGAAATAAGCGTTCTGAGCACCCGTCTCCTTGAACATCTTATCCAACTGCTGCTGCATCTTCTCCCAGATGGCATAGCCATAAGGCTTAATCACCATACAACCACGCACAGCACTCTGTTCGGCAAGGTCGGCTTTCACCACCAAATCGTTATACCATTGACTGTAATTGTCAGCTCGTTTTGTTAAATCCTTTAATTCTTTTGCCATATTTTTCCTTAAATGTTTTAATTTTGGGCACAAAATTACAAAATAATTATCAATTATCAATTGTCAATTATCAATTATTTTATATCTTTGCAAACAGAATTGATATGTTTCACCAAAATAAAAGTAAAAAGTATGAAGACAAAACTAATTTCTTTGCTGCTTTGTGTGGGTATGATTGTTGCATGTAACAATACCCAGAAGGGTGCAGCTATTGGCGCTGGTGGTGGTGCTGTGTTGGGTGGTATTATCGGTGCAATTGCTGGTAACACGGCTATTGGCGCAGCTGTAGGTGGTGCCGTAGGTGCTGGTGCAGGTGCTATCATCGGTAAGAAGATGGACAAGGCTAAGGCTGAGGCTGCCAAAGTTCAGAACGCTCAGGTTGAGAGTGTAACAGACGCTAACGGTCTGCAGGCTGTGAAGGTTACCTTCGATTCTGGTATCCTGTTTGCTACTGGTAAGGCTGACCTCTCTCAGAGTGCCAAGAATTCACTGGCTCAGTTCTCTAAGGTGCTGAACAACAACAAGAATTGCGATATTGCCATTATTGGACATACCGACTCTACAGGCTCAGATGCTGTAAACCAGCCCTTGTCTGTAAGTCGTGCCAATAGTGTGAACAACTATCTGAAGTCTTGTGGCGTGAGCAGCGCTCAGATTAAGAGTGTTGAGGGTAAGGGTTCTTCCACCCCTGTTGCAGACAACTCTACAGAGGCTGGTCGTAAGCAGAATCGTCGTGTAGAGGTGTACATGTATGCTTCACAGGAAATGATTAAGCAGGCTGAAGCTGGTACGCTGCAGTAAATGAACACGCTGATTCAGAAGATAAAACAAACAATCAAGTGGATAGTGGTTGCATTCTTTGCCTCCACTATCCTTTCTGTTGTGGCGTTACGTTGGTTGCCTGTCTATTTTACTCCGTTGATGTTTATCCGTCTGGGACAACAGGTGGATGAGGGGAAATCAATGACGCTACATCACCATTGGGTGCCGATGGAACAGATTTCCCCATCGTTACCCGTTGCTGTGATGGCCTCTGAGGATGCCCGTTTCTCAGAGCATCACGGCTTTGACTACAAAGCCATTGAGCATGCTGCCATGCGTAATATGAAGCATCCTGAAAAGCAGAAACTGGGAGCTTCAACCATCTCGCAGCAGACTGCCAAGAATGTGTTTCTATGGCCTGGACGCTCATGGGTTCGCAAAGGCTTTGAGGTCTATTTTACCTTGCTCATAGAACTGATGTGGTCAAAGGAACGCATTATGGAGGTTTATCTGAACTCTATTGAGATGGGCGATGGAATTTATGGAGCCGATGCGGTGGCTGAACATCATTTCAATACGACCGCTGCTAATCTTACGAAGGCTCAATGTGCGCTCATTGCCGCCTCGCTGCCTAATCCGCGTCGTTTCAACTCTGCCCGTCCCAGTGGCTATATGCTGAAACGTCAGTCACGTATCTTGCGTGAAATGCGCTTTGTGAAACACTATAAAACTGCTGATAATGAGGAAAAGTAAAAAGAACCGTTCGTTTGCCACCAGACTGTCGCAATGGGTCATGCTGGTGCTGTTTGTCATGATGTGTGCAATGGCCTTTCTGTTATTTACCTTAGCCGATTCTCTGTTAGGAGAGATGGGTGGTGAGACAGTTCATGGCAATATCGTTTCCTCAGAAAGACACATCCAGGATTTCATGTCGGATGTGAAGGTGGCTGTTGATAACAATCTCTTTGAAATAGAGGGCAGTCTGAATCAACCTGACCAAATGCAGATTATCGTAGAGCGAATGGTAAAGCAGAATCCTCGCATTCGCAGTTGCGGCATCAGTTTTGTAGACAACTACTATCCTCAGAAAGGACACCAATTCTGCCCTTATGCGTGGCGAACGGATAGTATGGAGATAAAAACCACCCAATTGGGTGAATTTAGCGAAGACTACCTGAAAAGCGATTGGTTCGTGAAGGCAATAGCTAAGGATTCAGCCTATTGGTCAGATCCTTTCATTGACGGACATGATGCCAAGACGCCTTTGGTGGCTTTCCTGCAACCCATTCACGACAAGCAGGGTAAAGTAGTTGCCATTCTGGGTGCAGACTTGTCGCTTGATTTCATGACCGAGTTCTTGCAGAAACAGGACAGCATCTTTGAAAGTCTGATGTGGATGGGGGGAACTGGTGAAAAAGATAGAATGAATGTTTCGCGAAGTTATATTCTGTCGCGTGATGGTACCTATATTACTCATCCAGATTCATGGCGCATCCTGAAAGGCAACTTCTTCAAACTTATCAAGGATGATAGCACGGAAGGTGGTGCCAAAGAAGCAATCAAGAAGATGAAGGAAGGCAAAATAAGTAAGGATGAGACTTATGAAAAATTGCGCATCAATGCAAGATCTTCTTATTTATTCTATGCCCCAGTGAAGGGTACTGACTGGATATTGGCTGTATCTGTTCCATTTCTAACCATCGACCTGTTAGGAATGGTTCTGGGCATTATGATGCTGTTTGTCGTTGGCTTTATCCTACAGGTCACATTCCTCGTCTGTCGTTATGTCATTAAACATGCTGCTAAACCATTGCAACAATTGGCTGATACGGCAGATAAGGTGGCTCAAGGACAGTTTGACACACCATTGCCCACTATCAAGCATAACGATGAGATTCACCTGCTGCGTGACTCGTTCGAAAATATGCAGCACTCATTGGCCACCTATGTGGAAGAATTGAAAACCACTACGGCAGCTAAAGCCTCGATGGAAAACGAGTTGGAGATAGCACACGGCATACAGATGAGTATGTTGCCCAAGACTTTTCCTGCTTACCCTAACCGTAAAGATGTAGATATTTACGGACAGGTGACTCCTGCGAAGGCTGTAGGTGGCGACCTTTACGATTTCTTCATTCGCGACGAAAAGCTATTCTTTTGTATTGGTGATGTATCGGGAAAGGGTGTTCCTGCCTCGTTGGTGATGGCTGTTTCACGCTCACTATTCCGTAATATTGCGGCACATACTGCTAAGCCTAATGATATTGTAACCGCTCTGAACGAAGCTTTGAGCAATAATAATGAGAGCGGCATGTTCGTCACGCTTTTTGTTGGTGCACTCGACTTGCAAACGGGTCATCTCAATTATTCGAACGCTGGTCACGATATGCCTTTACTCTTGACAGACGAAGAGGTGATGATATTGCCTTGCGACCCCAATATCCCTGCGGGTGTAGAAAATGACTGGAAATTTACGTGCCAGGAGGTTGATATGAAGGCAGGGAATACTCTTTTCCTCTATACGGACGGACTGAATGAAGCTGAGGATACTGATCATAATCAGTTTACCCTGGAGCGTGTCGTGGAAACGGCAACATCGGCAGACAGATGTCCTGAACAACTGATCCTAACCATGAAGAATGCCGTAGGGCAGTTTGTGGGTGAGGCTGACCAGAGTGATGACATGACCTTGTTTGCCATTCAGTATAAGAATACATTAACCAGCAATTAAAAGACTACCAAGATGATAAACGATAATGCCATTTATTTACAGATGATGATTTTTGCCATTGGTGTCATAGTTATTATGGCTTCTATTGGAATACCCATATACGCATATAGTCGTAAGCGTTGGAAAGGACTTGCCATTGGATGTCTGTTGCAGCCAATTGCCTGTGCGGTTGTGATCTGTTTAATAGTTTTGGGTATTATTTCCTATTTTGAGTATACGAACAGAAAGGAGATGGATTCAGCGATGGTTACCATCCGTGGTATAGATGTGGCAAAACAGAATGGCGATACACTTACATGGTATCTAAAAGCTGACGAGGAATGTATTTTGGTTTGCAATGATGATAAGGATTTCGATGAGATAGATTGTTATGACGTGATTCGTCTGGATTCTGTCAGTGTAGGCGTAGAGGACAGGATTGTGGTTAAGTTCGATATGAAGAAAAAGAAGGTAACAGCCACAGACCTCGGTACTCCGATGAAGGTTGTGAGTGTTAACTGGGACGAGGTAAAGGCTTATTTTAACAAGTAATACCCTCATCATTTTTAGGTATTTCAACGGAGAGTGATATAATAAGTCGAAATATTTTGTTATCTTTGTAGCCAAATTATAACAAGGTATATGAGATTATCTGATTTAAAGACGGGCGAGAAAGCCTATATTATAAAGGTAAAAGGACATGGAGGTTTCCGTAAGCGCATCATAGAGATGGGCTTTATCAAGGGACAGGAAATCGAAGCTCTCCTTTGTGCTCCGTTGCAAGACCCCGTGACATACAGGGTGATGGGTTATGAGGTCAGTCTGCGCCGTCAGGAGGCAGAACAGATAGAGGTTAGTAATGAACCGTGGATGCAAGGCGAGGAAAGTGAGCCTGTGACCTCTACTTCGACACCTCGTGACCAACAGCATAATCATACCGGTGTCAAGGAGATTACCATCGCCTTGGTGGGCAATCCCAACTGTGGTAAAACATCCTTGTTTAACTTCGCATCAGGAGCACATGAACATGTAGGAAATTATAGCGGTGTTACAGTAGATGCAAAGGAAGGATATACCCAATTTGGGGGATACCGTATTCGCCTGGTTGATTTGCCCGGAACATATTCGTTGTCTGCCTATTCTCCGGAAGAATTATACGTGCGTAAACAACTTGTTGATGATACGCCCGATGTCGTTGTGAACGTCATTGATGCTTCGAATATTGAGCGTAACCTGTATCTTACTACCCAGTTGATGGATATGCACCTGCGTGTGGTATGTGCGCTGAATATGTTTGATGAATTGGAACTGCGAGGCGACAAACTCAATGTCGACAAACTCAGTTCTTTATTAGGTATGCCAATGGTGCCTACATCGTTCAAAACGGGTAGGGGACTGGAACAATTGCTCAGCGAGGTCATCCATATCTTTGAGAGTCGCGAGGGACATGACGAGTACTATCGCCACTTCCATATCAAGCATGACCACGAAATAGAGGATGGTATTAATCATATTCAGAAATACTTGAAAGGCAATGCGTTACTGCGAATGCGCTATTCTACGCGCTGG
>Ga0310695_10011357_pt1 | contig 12753 bp, 5 predicted proteins | sample RumenRJG_04DNA_FD_203882 | JGI IMG/M metagenome (GOLD analysis project Ga0310695, IMG submission 203882) | Bovine rumen microbial communities from Lethbridge, Alberta, Canada - RJG_04 (v2) (version 2) | ecosystem: Host-associated > Mammals > Digestive system > Stomach > Rumen | place: Canada...
TGATCGCCAGGGTACCATGCCTCGTTGTAGGCATAGCCTTGGGTAGGGTCCTTTTCGAGGTTCCAGACCCATATCAGGTTCTTGACGCCCTTGACGTTCACCATGCGGTCATACATCAGTCTATAGAGCGCCACGTAGCTCTTCGCGCCCTTCGTGCCCCACCAGAACCATCCGCCGGAAGCCTCGTGGAGCGGTCTCCAGATAGCTGCCACGCCCGATGCCTGCAGTTCCAGGAAGAGGTCAGCCACATGGTCGATGTCCGCAATGAGCAGTCGGTAGGTCTCCGAGGAGGTGTCCCACTCGGTGGTGCCAGCCTTGAAGCCTTTGGTATAGTCGAAGTCCGTGTAACTGTCGTTCGCCCCCTTTGCGTAGAAGGCATTTTCCGAGCCCACCTTCCAGTGCCAGTTGAAGGAAGGTATTCCGCCATCCTTCCAAAGCTCCTTGGCGAGGCTGATGCCCGACTGTGTGTAGGTCTTGAACCATGCCTCGTCCGATTGCGCGCCCGTGGCGTTCAGGAGGTCGACGCCCACCAATGCGGGGTACTTATTACCGTCGATGGAATAGAGGTAAGCCACATCCACTTGGGTCTTGTAGCTTGCCCCATTGTCCATGTCGCCGCACATAACCCCTGAAATCGTGTTTTTCTTGAAATGATCATACAGAAATTTATACAATAGTGTAGCCCCCTCCGTAGCGTCCTTTGTGACGGGTTGGGTGGAAATCGCCGCTGTCGACTCTCCTACGATCCAAAACAGTGCGCAAAATAGTAATACAAGTTTTGTTGTTTTCATGATAACTCTTGTTTTAATAAAATACATATGCTTCATTAATACTTACTCTGCAAATGTCGAGAAATAAAGCATTCTGTAGGTTATCTGTGTGTGGCAAAAAGATGTACATTTGTTGCATTTAGGCCCATTTTCATCGTTTAGGCATGACATTAGAATCAGTGGGCTCTATCGAAAGCAGGAAATGATATGGATTTTTTCTGATACGACCCGCTACTGAAAACTTTTGCCGATTTTTGAAAAAGTTTTCAGTATAGTGAAAACTTTTGCTATATTTGTAAAAAGTTTTCAGTAGGAAGCGTATGATAGTCAGGGAAAGATACATTTCACAAATCAGACCGTTTTATGAAAGCGATTTGATAAAGGTTATCACCGGCATTCGTCGATGTGGCAAATCGGTAGTGCTGGAACAGATAAAAAGCGAACTCACTGCGCAGGGGAAGGATATTATCTACCTGAACTTCGAGGACAGGCATATTTCTTCCCAAATCACCAATGACATCGAACTCATTGAATACATTGAAAAACAGATTGTTTCAGAAAAGAAGGTCTACGTTTTCCTTGATGAGGTACAAATGGTGAAGGACTGGAATCTCGCGTGCCGTTCGCTCCGTCTGCGGAACATCTCTCTTTTTATTACAGGATCGAACTCAAAACTGCTTTCGTGCGAGTTCACGAAGGAGCTGAGCGGGCGCTATGTCTCATTCACCATACGTCCGTTCGTGTACAAGGAGATTGTGGAATATGCCCAAGAACTCGGGCGCACAGTATCCATAAACGACTATCTGATATATGGGGGATTTCCTAAAAGGCTGGAATTCAATGGAGAAGATGAGATGCTCCGTTACCTGAACGACTTGGACGAGACGATTGTATTGAACGACATCATCAACCGTTATAACATCCGCAAGAAGGAATTATTCACAAAGCTGGTGAATTATGTGCTCATATCGAACGCACGTATCTTCAGTTCCAACTCCGTCCACAATTATCTGAAATCACAAAAGACTGATTGTTCGGTAAATACGGTGATGAAATACCTCGATTACCTGGAAGAGGCATACGTTATCCGAAAGGTTGAGCAATACTCAACTAAGGCGAAGAAACAGCTTGAATTCTACACGAAACTATATGACGAGGATGTGGCCTTCAACTCCATCCGTCAGCCCAACAATCGTTTTGACATCACACATAACCTTGAAAATGTGGTATATAACGAACTTATCTACATGGGCTACCAACTCAAGGTGTACAACATGAACAACAAAGAAATCGATTTTCTTGCTGTAAAGAACGGACAAGAGTATCTTGTGCAAGTGGCCTACAGTGTGGTTGAGGAGAGCACCTACAAGCGTGAATTCGCACCATTCAATAAACTCGACAATTCCCGTAAGAAGATCCTCATCACCAACGATGAGAACGATTATTCGACGAGCACCGTGCAACACATTCGCCTCAAAGATTTTCTGATGATGGAGGATTTATCATCGTAGACACATAGATAGCAAAACCAAAGCGTCCGAACCACTAAAAAATGTTTCCGTTTTGTGCCTTGATTTCTCAAAAATAGGGAGTTGGGGCGTGGAAAAGAGAAAGAAAAAAATTATTTTTGTAGCGCTTCTTTTAGTTTATGCGTTTTAGGTTGCTTATAGTCTTTTCGGTGCTTTTATCTTGCCACATGCTGTGGGCAAGTGAGCATTTGTGTTTTGACCATTATAGGACAAAGGATGGGTTGTGCTGTGACTTTGTCTTAGGTATTGGGCAAGACAGCAACGGATTCATATGGGTCGCCACGCAAGACGGGGTGAGCCGGTTCGACGGCACATATTTCAAGAACTACTCCAAGAAACGAGGAGGTTTGATGCAGAATAGCGTGAGTTGCCTGACGAGCTCCATATCGGGAGAGATTCTCTTTGGTGGGGATCATGGCATGTTGCAGACTTACGAGATCGCTGCCGATACGTTCCTAAACCGACGTTTCCCTGAATTGATGGAGAAGTACGTGAAGTCCGTGACAGGTTTCTCCCGATTGCGGGATGGAAGGAGTCTACTCTTGACCACAAGCGGCATCTTCCCGTATGACACGTTGCGGAATCGTTTTTCGGAGGACTCGCTTTTGACAGGCACCACGAGTCAGTTGCTCGTACAATCCTTTTATGGAGATAGGTTAGGTAATCTTTGGGTAGGCTCTTTCGACGGGCTTCATCTCTTCTCTTCCCAAGGGGAGGAACTGAAGCTTTATTCGCTCTCCAAGGACAAGGCGCCAGTCTCCTCGATTCTAGAGCTGGACTCTGCCCGCGTTCTGGTCTCCACCAACATGGGGGGTGTTTGGCTATTTGATATCCCTGGGGATGGATTGCCTGTCGCCAAAGAACTGAATACGCCATTCAAGAATGTGTCCATCATGCTGAAAGACACGAAGGAGCGTGTCTGGTTGGGCACGTGGGGAGATGGTTTGTGGCGGATGGACCACTTCGGGAAATTTGTCGAGGTGAAATCCTATGAGGGGGATGAGGACCTGAAGAAAGTTCATGCCCTGTTCGAGGATTCAGACCATAGCATTTGGATCGGCACACAGGTGAATGGTTTGTTCCGTTATCAAGCGGAGAACAGCTCTAAGATTTTCCATTCGTCTGAAATGGGTTACCCGAACGTGGACGCCTCCTGTTTCATGGAACGTCCCGACGGCAATATATTCGTGGGGACGGATGGCTCCGGCGCCTATCTGGTGACGGGCGAAGGCAAGTTCATGCAATACTTGGATGGCTTCTCCTGCATGGGAAGGAGCATCCTCTCCTTCTGTCGTTGGAGGGGGAACGAATCGCTGGTTTCCTCCTGGTTCGGAGGCATCGGTATCGTCTCGGAGGAAGGAAGGGTGTCACCCCTCAGGTACAACGGATTGGAGAATACGGTCAATAGCTCTAAATGCGTGCGCCACTTACGTAATGGAGAAATCTGGGTCGCCACACAAGGAGACGGTGTCTATGTGCGCCACACGGACGGCACATGGGAGAAGAAATCTTTCGTGGTGAATGAGGATATCATCGATCGTTGGATCGACGATATGGAGGAGGCACCGGATGGTATGATGTGGGTGCTTTCACCTTATAACGTTTGGCGTTGCGACAGCACAGGAATGAATTTCTTCTCATGGGAAACTCCCCCTAACACGACGGAACCATGCATATTCGTCGACGGGCACTGCGATGCGGAGGGGAACCTTTACGTCGCCTCCAACTACGGTGTCTTCCGCGTCTCCAAGAAAGATGGGACGATGAGCCTTTTGGACTATCTGCCTACCGCGAAATACGTCTCCGTCTACTTCGACAAACAGGGGTTCCTGTGGTGCGACGGTACGGCGGGCATCTATAGGGTCAACCTGAAGGAAAAAACTTACAGGACCATTCCGCTCCCGATGGACAAATACGGGAAGCTCTTTTTCCAGTCCCGCGCCATTTATGAGAGTTCGAAGGGCAATATGTTCTTCGGGTGCTCCAATGGTTTCATCATGCTGAACCCTAATCAGATGGGCTCTTCCGGAACCATCAGGTTCTTAGCATGGTCTGACGTGACCGGGAAAGGGGGCGATGGACAATCCCTCAGACTATCTTTGCGGGATGGCAAGCTCCGCCTGAAGGAGAGCAACTTGGAAACGCATATCGCCTTCGATGTGGTCTCCCTTTCGGGACTGGATGTTGTTTGCACCTACCGCCTCAAGGGGGTAGATAGTACATGGAAGAATCTGAACGGCAGGAGGGAGGTGGTTCTGGACCATCTTCCCGCAGGGAAATATGAACTGGAACTATCTGTCTATGAGTTAGGGGACGAGGATCAAGCCACCCACTTGATGCTGCCAATCACCGTCGTTTCGACTTGGTGGAGATCATGGTGGTTCATCAACCTGGTGGTGCTTGCCCTATTGGCCTTCCTATATTGGATGTATGGAAAGAAGAGGCACAAAGTAGTCTATGTGGAAAAACCAGTGGCAAACACATCCGAGGATGCTACAGCGCATGCGACGGAGTCCCAAGGACAGGAGGATGATGCAACGCAGGAACCAGCCGTCGACCCGTTCATGGCGCAGGTGATGGAGGTCATAGAGCGCAACTACATGAACCCTGAATTCTCCGTGGAGGAGCTGGCCAAGGAGATGTCCACCAGTAAATCCACCCTCATCCGTAGGCTGAAACCGCTGACGGAGCAGACACCGGTGGAGATGATCGGTGTCCATCGCTTGAAGAAAGCGGACGAGATGTTGCGGACCACGAACCTGCCAGTCAAGGAGGTGGCCTTCACGACAGGCTTCAGCAGCCCATACTACTTCAGCCGTAAGTACAAGGAATACTTCGGCTATCCTCCTTCGCAGAAGAAGGAGAAGGATCAATCAGATAGTTAATCGTAATAACTAATTATTCTCCGAAGAGTGCCTTATCAACGATCTCCGAAGTCTTTAGTCTGCCGTTGATGACGGAGACGATGTCGAATTTACCTTGTGTGCAAAGCTTATTGTCGGATAGGCGGTATATATCCTCATAGAAAACATAACGGATACCTTCCTTCTTCACGTTGAGGCGGCAGACGAACTTGTCGTTGCTCTTCAACGGTTGCTTGTATTGCAACTCAGCCTTCGCGACGACGAGGATCACCCCAGCATTGGTCAGCTCCATGAAATCCAAACCGATGGTCTGGATGTAGCGGTGCCGAGCATGCTCCATATAGTGTTGATAATTAGCATTATTGACAATCCCCTGCACATCGCACTCGTAGTCGCGCACCTCAAATTCGTATTCAAAAATATATTCCATAATAATGATCTTCTACTTATATCAACGTATTAATGTAAAATGTCCCGTAAAGATAGCTCTTATATCGTCAATGTTGATGATATACCAATAATCTTCCGATGGCAAGGCATATCCGTTGTAGGTACCCTCCCACTCCTGCTCCGGGTCTGTTGATTCGAAGAGTTTCTTGCCATGTCGGTCGAAAATGGATACTTTCACGTTAGCATATCTATTCAAGTTAATGATCTTCCATGTGTCGTTGGTTCCATCGCCCTGAGGTGTGAAGTATTCAGGGATAATCAGATCATGACGTTCCGCCACGAAGGTCATTTCGCCGACGCAGCCCTTCTCGTCTTTGACCCTAGCGGTATAGGTCCAGCCGGGAACCACTGGTGTGATTGTGTTTGTCTGTTCGAATCCTGAGCCCAAGTCGAAGAGATAAGGGGCTGTTCCGCCTTCCCCTTCGAGGGTGATGATCTGCGCCTCTTCCTGATTCACGATAATATTAGGTTGCGGCGCAACGTGTATCGTCTGCTCTAGTTGCTTTTCGCACGTACCGTTTGTCGCCTTCACGTAGTAGGTGGTAGTCTCTTCCGGGAACACCTCCTGTCTGTTGCCTATGGCGATGGTATCGGTGAATTCAGGGGAGGTGGACCAGACATATCGGTTGTCAGCAGCACCATCATTCACACGCAGGAAGGCGCACTCCCCGATGCAGACCATCGTGTCCTTCGTCGTGCCTTCCGTTGGCTCGAACACATGGATGGTGAGTTCCTTCTTTTCCCCTATGCACCCCTTCTCCGTGCGTGGGATAAGGGTGTAGTTGGTGGTCTCATCTGGATTGAAACTCTCCTTGTCGGAAGCCATGTAGATCTCCTCCGGGTGACCCGTTGTGACGGATGTCGCGGATAACAACAGATTGTTCGCCGAGAACGGGAAGTCTGTGGAGAGTTCCACAATGTCGCCTCTACAGATCGAGTCTGACGAAGCAGTCAGTTCATAGTGGTCAGGGACCGTGTCGATTATTACGGTGTGGGTGGCCTCCACCTCATGGCAATGGTTGGCAATGGCCTTCATGCTGAAGGAGGTCTCTTCCTTGAGGGTATAGAGGGAGGCCCCGTTGTAGTCGCCCGAACTATATCCTTCAATCTTTTCCCGGTTGACGATCTCTCCATTGACGGATTCGTATAGGGTGACGGATGATACATCCTGCCCGTTCTTTATGCGGAAGTTAATGGTGTAGTCACTTCCCTTGCATGTGGACTCATCTCCTGTAAGTTCGACTTCAACTGGTTTCACCACATGGATGGTGACATCGTTGGAGTAGACCACGTCATCTCCTGTGTAGCGTATTCTGTAGCGGGTCGTCACCATAGGCGTCACATTCTTCTGTGTGGTGAGGTCAGTGGCGAATTCCTCGTAACCAGAGGATCCCTCCTCCTGTTTTTCCCATGCAATACCTTCCGCCACTCCATAGCTGGCGGTGAGCACCACTTCCTCGCCCTCGCATATCGTATCCACTGCGGACGATAGGCTAAGGATAATCAGTGGCTTGAAGATGATGCTTTGGCTAAGGGTCACCTCAGGGCAATACGTCGCATGGACGGTGGCGATGTAGGTGCTGTTTTCGCTTGGCGTGTCAGTCGCCTCGTATTGTGTGCCTAACGTGCTCTTCCCTGAGTCGGTTTCCTTCTCCCATGTGAACGATGTCGGGGTGCCCCGGGCAATGGTTGCCTTGAGGCTAACACTATTCCCTTCCTTGACTGTCTCCGCAATAGGTTGAAGGTTCATGCGCAGGGAGTCTTCCGTGGAGACGGTCACTTCGTCCGAAACGCTCTCCGGACAAGCGTTGTTCTGCGCGGAGCGGATGCGGTAGGTGGTCTTGCGCGCAGGGTTGACTACCTGCTGTTGGGTGAGGTCGGTGGAGAAGTCCGTGAAGGCTGTTTCGCCCTCTTCCTTCTTCTCCCAGACGATGGCGGTTGCCGTGCCATAGCCTGCCGAGAGGGTCACGTTATCGTTCACGCAGACCGCATCGGCGGAGGCGCTCAACGTTAACGATGCCTGGTTGTCCACTGTGACGGAGAGGCTTTGGGTAGCGTCCGGGCAGAGCTGTCCGGCTGCTGTCACCGTGTATTCGCAAGACTGGGTAGGCGTGTCTGTGGTCTCCTTGTCATTGGCCAAAACGGAGGTCTGTCCGCCCACCTGCTTCTCCCACGTGATGGAGGTTGGTGTACCCGTGACGGATGCTTTCAGGCTCACCGCCGTGCCTTCGCAGAGTGTTGTTTCGATAGGCTCTACAGAGACCCGCAGGGAGTCTTCCGTGGTGACGGTCACCTCGTCCGAATAGCTTTCCGGACAGGCATTGTTCTGTGCGGAGCGGATGCGGTAGGTGGTCTTGTGCGCAGGGTTGACTACCTGCTGTTGGGTGAGGTCGGTGGAGAAGTCCGTGAAGGCTGTTTCGCCCTCTTTCTTCTTCTCCCAGACGATGGCGGTTGCCGTGCCATAGCTTGCTGAGAGGGTCACGTTATCGTTCACGCAGACCGCATCGGCGGAGGCGCTCAACGTTAGTGTTGCCTGGTTGTCCACTGTGACGGAGAGGCTTTGGGTAGCGTCCGGGCAGAACTGTCCGGCTGCTGTCACCGTGTATTCGCAAGACTGGGTAGGTGTGTCTGTGGTCTCCTTGTCGTTGGCCAGGACGGAGGTCTGTCCGCCCACCTGCTTCTCCCACGTGACGGAGGCGGGCGTACCCGTGACGGATGCCTTCAGGCTCACCGCCGTGCCTTCACAGAGTGTAGTTTCGATATGCTCTACAGAGACCCGCAGGGAATCTTCCGTGGAGACGGTCACCTCGTCCGAATAGCTCTCCGGACAGGCATTGTTCTGTGCGGAGCGGATACGGTAGGTGGTCTTGTGCGCAGGGTTGACAACCTGCTGTTGGGTGAGGTCGGTGGAGAAGTCCGTGAAGGCTGTTTCGCCCTCCTCCTGCTTCTCCCACACGATGGCGGTCGCTGTGCCATAGCTTGCCGAGAGGGTCACGTCATCGTTCACGCAGACCGCATCGGCGGAGGCGCTCAACGTCAGTGTCGCCTGGTTATCCACTGTGACGGAGAGGCTTTGGGTAGCGTTCGGGCAGAGCTGTCCGGCTGCTGTCACCGTGTATTCGCAAGATTGTGTTGGCGTGTCTGTGACCTCCTTGTCATTGGCCAAAACGGAGGTCTGTCCGCCCACTTGCTTCTCCCACGTGATGGATGCGGGCGTACCCGTGACGGAGGCCTTCAGGCTCACCGCCGTGCCTTCACAGAGTGTCGTTGGGATAGGCTCTACAGAGACCCGCAGGGAGTCTTCCGTGGTGACGGTCACCTCGTCCGAATAGACCTCCGGACAAGCGTTGTTCTGTGCGGAGCGGATGCGGTAGGTGGTCTTGTGCGCAGGGTTGACAATCTGCTGTTGGGTGAGGTCGGTGGAGAAGTCCGTGAAGGCTGTTTCGCCCTCCTCCTTCTTCTCCCAGACGATGGCGGTGGCCGTGCCATAACTTGCCGAGAGGGTCACGTTATCGTTCACGCAAACCGCATTGGCGGATGACGCGAGGGTGAGTGTGGCAGGGGCATCCACCTTCACGGTGAACGTGTCGGAGATGCCTTGGATACACTGGCCGGGGAGGCCGGCGGACTCTGCGCGGTAGTAGGTGGTCTTACTTGGGCTGACCGTTGTTTGCGGAGCGTCAGCGGCACCCAAAGGAGAGAAATCACTCTCCCCCTCCTCCCTCTTCATCCAAGTGATTTGGTCGAGAGCGTTGCCCGTCAGGATGAGCGTCGTCGAGCCATTCTCGCAGATCGTTCCATCTCCTGTGATTTTTAGCGGCACACTATCCGTATGGTTCTCCTTTATCGTGATGAACACCGAGTCGGAATGGCAGGTGTCATTCCACGCCACGGCGCAATAGTGTCTCTCTATTTGGTCGAGAACAGAGATGGAAGACCCCTGTTGGCCTGCGATAGCGACCCAATCCCCTGTGCTGACGTCCTGTTGGCTCCATGAGATGCTATCCACCGCCACGCCATTGTTCACTATGGCGGAGAGTTCTACCGGGTCCGTGCAGAAAAATGAGCTGCTGGCGGTGACGGATATTTGAGGCGTCTCGCAGTGGCAAGTGAGCGTGGAGACATTGCTGATTTTGTAGAGGGAGCAGGCATCGTCCGAAAAACCGTGGTCCGCGATGAATAGTCCGGAGGTTTGGTCCTTCGCGATGATCACACGGTAGCGCATGCCCACGGCCGACTTTTGGAAAGGCACCTCGACGGAGTAGACCTTCTCGCCGCTTTCCGGCATGTTGGTCCATGTGGCCCCGCCATCATCGGAGGTTTGCCAGACACAGTAAACGCTTGGCAACTCATTCTCCCATTGTGACATGTCTGATAACGTCAGCTGTGCGGTTTCGCCGCAGATTCCCTCCTTGTCCTTTTCCAGCCCCACACCAAGGGTAGTCTCCGGAATCGGTTTTTCGCAGGCGATCAGTGAGATGTCGTCAACGGCCATGTCGTTTCCGGACACTCCTTTAATCGCACTGTCATAGATACGTAAGAGAACATTCTTATTATTACCGGAATTGAAGCTTACCCCATAATTATACCACGTCGAGATACCACGAGGGGTAACGGGGACATCGCCCGATTGATCTTTGGCTAATATAGTCACACCATCTTCACCGATGATTTCAAACGTGAAATTACACGGAGCATAAGCCCTTGTTGGATTGTCAGCAGCCCCACCAGTGATACACATCGCATAGATGGAGAAATAGTACCAGGTGTCCGCACACAAGTCGAATTCGATTTTCTTTTCGAACATTAACTTATTAGCGGAGGCCTGATCATCCTTGTTATTGATAATCAAAAAGCCACCGTCTTTGTTCCCCGTATGGTCTGTTCCTCCTGAAAACCAGTTATATTCAGATGTGGAACCATCTTCAACGTGCGAAACCACGGCATACATACCATTGTTCACGTTGGTGTTATACGATTCATTATACCTTCCCGCAAAACGTTTGTCCACGAGGTTGTCGCACTCTCTCCTTTCGCCCCTTGGCACGCTCTTGAAATCCTCCATCCAGACCACGAGACGGTTCTCCTTCTCGTTGCAGATGGTGAGGTCGCATTGTATGGAGACCTCGTCCGACACCAATATCGACTGCCCTGTCGCATTTCCGCTCAAGGCATAGTTGGTGGCATCGCTTTCCGAATCCGCGATGATGACGCGGTAGAGTTGCTTCGTGCCGTCATGATTCACCACATTGAGGGAATAGACCTCCGAACCGCTCTCAAGGATGTTCTGCCACGACGCGCCGTCGTTGTCCGAACGTTGCCATAAACAATACGGTGATGGGAAAGTTAAATTCCATGTCGAAGGGTCGGATAAGCGGAGGGTGTGCATCTCACCACATGAGAAGTTACTCAGCGCCTTCACCATTCCGTCGATAAAAATCTCCTGGGAATAGGCGCCTAACGATAATAATATCGCACATATACATCCGATTATATACTTCTCTAACCTCATACGGACGGTTGTTATTCTTTTTGTTGACAAGCAGTTGCGCACGCACTCTCCCCTTCGGAAAGGAGATTATGCCTTTTCGTTCAAATATAGCAATATTTTCCGCATTTATAATAAAACTTATATCGTTTTTTGGAAAATGCACATTCAAATGCGAAGTGCAAAAATATCATAAAGGACTAAAGAAGACGGAAGAAGGGGAAGAAAAAGACAATTTTCCTCTGGGTCTACGATTGATTTTGTACTGAACGGACTTAATAAAAGCCTACGGGAAATTGTTTCAGCCTGATTTCAGATAACAAATCATCTTTCGAGGAATATGCCGCAATTTCAACATCAATTGAACGTCGATGCTAATAGGTTGCGGATTCTGGGATTAATATTCATATTCTCCTTCTGTAGTTTCACTGATTTGTAAGAAATACCCATCTGGACCTAATTCCAATTCCTTCTTAGTTATGAGACCTCTATTATTATTAACCCACAAAATTCTCTTGTTAGCCAATATTTCGGATTTAACCACTTCATATTCTATGTCAGAGCCTTCTTTCGGAAAACTTTTATATCCATAATAGACACGGAGATGATCTGAAACAATGTTTTTCCTCTTAGACATGACCCACAAATCAAATTTAAGTGTTTCCAAGTCTTCTGATTTTAGAATAAAACAACGGAAATCACTATGAAGCGGAACAAATCCAATCAAACCTATCTTCGGCTTGAATATGAATGTTTCAGACGACCCCATCTCCCCCCATCTTATAGGCTTTGTAATATATATTCCAAAAAATTCCGGTGAAGAGGAAATATTACGATCCAAAGAATCAAAATTCAGAAAGTTGTTAACTATTGTATCACTAAATGATGCCACAACTGGCATAGATCTATAGTTTGACAAGGGCAACTTCAATTCCCTATCAAAATAATTCTCAATCGCATTATTTTGCGAAAACAACATAAGGCTATTTAGCCACATAAAAAAAACGAACAATTTTTTCATTTTCTATTCACTTAACTTTATTGTATAATAAGATTTCATCGTGCAGTTTGTTAAATCGATCCATAATCGCCAACTGAAACGATGATAGGAGAAGGATGATTAGGATTGAATCACTTTGATTTATACCAGTTTAAATCAAGATTCTCTTTCTTGATATAACCGACAATCGGATCTTCTGCTAATCGTTCAAGTTTAAACTTAATAAAATCTTTGGACTTTCCTAAAACAGTTACAATCTCACCATACTCTATTTTCCGTTCAGTCTCCTTCTTGTTTTCATCATATACGGTGGTACTATCCATACAAACTACACCTAACTTAAAATCCTTTCTACTTAAATTGAAAAAATATTTCAAATCATCTTCATGATGAACACATATATAATTCATAAAATATGGGGGAAAACTATCAACTCTTAAATAACCATCTTCTGTAATAGAAAACCAAAGTACATACTCATCACAATATGAGTCTTCATACCATCGTCTTTCATAGCGACACTCATTCTGCGTTTTCAAAAATTCATCTTCCTTAACATCCGAATCTATTTCAAACCTATATCCGTTTTCTGCTTCAAGAAACTCTACTGTGGATATAGTCGCTGTATAAGAAGACGTATCAACTTTGCTAG
>Ga0310695_10011359_pt1 | contig 12748 bp, 9 predicted proteins | sample RumenRJG_04DNA_FD_203882 | JGI IMG/M metagenome (GOLD analysis project Ga0310695, IMG submission 203882) | Bovine rumen microbial communities from Lethbridge, Alberta, Canada - RJG_04 (v2) (version 2) | ecosystem: Host-associated > Mammals > Digestive system > Stomach > Rumen | place: Canada...
CCCTGTGTCTATTCACCGATTCCGTTTTCCCCTCCCCTTTCACAAAGGGGAGGGGTCAGGGGTGGGGTTTGCAACGAACTAAGCAGCCATTTTCCCCTTTAAGAATAGAGAACCAAGAATCACGACCCAAGAAGCAAGCCATTTGTTCTTAAAATCTTTTGTTCTCTTGTTCTTATACCACACCAGCATAGTCCAGCACGTCGGTCATATATCTTTTACCGTCGGCTGCAAGCAATTTCAGTTGGTTAGTGACACTAACCAACTCACTACCTTGCTTGCGCAATTTGGTTTTGAGGTACTTCCAGTAGTTACGCGTTCGGTTGTAGTCATCTTGTTCATTGATAGCACCCACCACATCAAGCACCGAGAACCACCACTTGCCATTCTCGTCATCCCACACGGCCCTCACCTCGCGGTCCTTATAGAATCGTATAGATATTTTTCGCTCCTCCCCCATAGTTTCTTATCAACTTACCATTCGTTGGTTACTAGTCAATTATCTTAACTGTCCAACCGAGGTGCAAAGTCTGGTTGATACGGTCAAGCCGGTCTTTCTTTTCTTTATTGTTGCTATGAGTAATAACAAAGATTCCAGGCTCCATCTCAATTTGGCGGTTACCATATTTCTTATCACGAGTGGTGGAAACCAAAGGAACTTTGCAAAATTTCAAGCCAAGTTCACGGACTCGAAGCAGTCCTGCCTCATGGACAGCTTTTGCAAAAGTGAGAGCGGCATTTTTCTCTTGCAAAATGCTGCCGTCACGCCGAATGATGCACAAACCAGTTTTTGGTGCACATTTCTCAACCTGTTTGCTAAGCTCACCATATTCCTTGTGTTCAACTTGGGGGTCAATCTCAAGACGTTTAACATCAATGATTTCGCTAATCTTCGCTTTGCGAGATAGGCCCACGCTGATTGGCTCGCCTGGGTGGTATTCTACCACAAGCACGAGGTCGCGTTTGATGGGTTCAAGTCGTGGCGAAAGATCACTACTTAATGACGGGAGAATCTCATCCTTGATGATATTCTCCTCCAGTTCCTCCACCTGTCGTATTACATCCTCAGGGAGTTTCACTCCCACATCGCGGGAGTTTTCAATGATGCTGTATAGTTTCTCGAGCTTTGTCATTCTATTTATCTAATAAAAAAAGAACATATTGATTGTCAATCACTTGTTATTATTCTTTTCTTTTTGATTAGCAGCTTTCTTCTTTTTTCTGCCACTTTTTCAAAGAAAGAAATCATGGAAGCGAATATTTCCTATATCTCCTCCCTCCACTCGTCTTCAATTCACCGTTTTTAGCCATTTCACGAGTCATTCTCTCAAGTTCAGGAAATTCAACGTCAGGGAGTCGTTTAGCTATTTCAGACATTAGACTATCTGGATGGAATCTAAGATCTTCTTTTATCAATGCTTGCAGCCGATAGGGTTCAATAGTCTTCAATGTCGTTTGAAACTGCACTTTTGATTTTGCAACGAAGTTAGGATCTATAGAATATTTCACCCCTTTGCCAGTTCCTCGGCTCACTACTATTCCGTTTGACAGCAGCGCGTCAACCCATGACCTGAGGCGTTCACCTTGTAATAATTGCAATTCTTTTGTCAGGGCTATGGCAGATATTGTCTTATGCTGGAGTATTATACCCAAAGTGATAAAGCATTTTCTACTTATTGTGTAATGATTTGAGACGAAATCACACAATCTTGATGCATCTTTTGTTGTTATGTTTCGAGCAACTGACACTTCCACATAATCTTCACCCTCAATAACAACTGGCTTATTCTTACCAACTGTTAACAATGTTTCATACATCAGGTCAAATCCAGAACCTTCTGCTTCCATAAGATGAAGGTCATAAAATACTTTCGCAAGATGAACATTTCTTTTTTCTGTCTTTTGTAGAATATTGTTAACCGTAACACCAATAGGTAAAAGTCCAGGGTTGGTGATTGCCATATGATCTGGATAGAGTTTAATAAAAATGTCACCGCGAGTAGTATATGGTCTATGTACAATAGCATTGCATAATAACTCACGAACCACCTTTTCATCGTAAGCTGGAATATTTTTTCGCCAAAGACCTTCAGAAACCTCATTATATTCTCTCCACTCTGGGATTGACAGCCAGATTGTCTCTATCAATTCTTTGGGATTGAGGCGGTAGTCATCCCACACCTTTTTATCCACTTTGTTCTCTTCAGAATCATATTTAATGTATTGCACTATAGGAGAATAAAGAAGACGAGCCCTTTGTTCAGGCTTTCCCAGCCAAAGCACTCCCAAGTTTGTCAGATTGCCAGCATCGTCAGTCATTTGATAGTAAGAAAGCAGTTCCTCCTCCGACATCTCTTTCACAAAATCGGACACACGGTCGGAAGAATGTACATCAACGATAAAGTCACGTATCTTCTTTTCATCTGCCTTTGACCTATGGACATTCAGGCTAACTTTTGTTTCCCAGTTATATGATGGCTTATCCGAAATCAAACGACTAAGTTCGTCTGGCAACAACATGCGGCTCTTGTCATGATCTCGTATCAGGTATTGTCCTTTAGTAGTGCTTGCGATAGAGACTTGCGATGGGAAAACCTGCAGTTTAATATACTGTCCACCATTGTCTGCTGTCACTATTTCTGGACGCACTGCCACATTGAAGGTGAGCTCATTTATCCTCTTTACAATCTTCTCCGGCAAATCATCAGATATAGTCTGGGAACATTCTGGAAGATCAGCGTCATTTTCTATTCCTATATGAAGCACACCACCATTAGCATTGGCAAAAGCAACGCAATCTTTTGCCAGCTCTCCGAAATTAGCAGTTTTCCCGAATACAGTCCTTATCGATTTTTTGTCAAATTTAGAATTTTCTTCCATTAGTCCTCTACTTTATGATATTATTAATGTCATAATCAAACTCTTGTAATCTCAAGCGGCGGCGCAATATCACTACTTAATGACGGGAGAATCTCATCCTTGATGATATTCTCCTCCAGTTCCTCCACCTGTCGTATTACATCCTCGGGGAGTTTCACTCCCACATCGCGGGAGTTCTCTATGATGCTATATAGTTTCTCGAGCTTTGTCATATCAGCGTTCTTGTAAAAAATGTACGTTATTAAACCGCAAAGTTACTAATTATCTGCCTAACAGATTATGAAACCTTTGAAAAGTTTTCCACATATCAACGATTTATGCCATAATATGTGACTTAATTCAGAAAACAAGTTTAACATTAAAACAATAAATATTATGGTATATGGCTACATCAGAGTAAGCAGCGACAAGCAGACAGTGGAGAACCAGCGGTTTGAAGTCACCAACTTCTGCGAGCGCAATAATCTGACCATTGACGGTTGGATAGAAGAAACAATCAGTGGAACGAAGTCTTACAGCAAGCGCGCTCTCGGCGCATTGCTGCGTCGTGTCAACAAGGATGACCTCATAATCTGCACCGAGCTTTCACGTCTCGGCCGTAACCTCTTTATGATTATGGAGATTCTGAACATCTGCATGACTAAAGAGTGCCGCGTGTGGACTATCAAAGACAACTACCGACTGGGCGAGGACATCCAGAGCAAGGTGCTCGCCTTTGCTTTCGGCCTCTCTGCAGAGATTGAACGAAACCTAATTTCGCAGCGCACCCGTGAGGCTCTTGCCCGTAAGAAAGCCGAAGGTGTGGTTCTTGGTCGACCGAAAGGACGCAAGACTTCGCATGAAGCCCGCAAACTATACAGTAAAGAAACGCTCATACGAGAGTTGCTGAAAAACAAAACTTCAAAGCGAAAGATTGCTAAAATCTGTCGTGTTGACCGCAACACTCTCGATCGTTATATTAAGGACTGGATTGAAACTGAAAAATGAGCGTTTTTGTGCAGCAACAACACTCTGTTTGTGACTTCAAAGGCTCTGATAGTTGGGTGATTCTATCAGAAATAGAGCAAAGCATCAAACGCAAAATCGAAGCCGTTGGCACCCCGCTGAAAGATTGGGACATTCAGATTAACTATGGTATTAAGACGGGGTATAACGATGCGTTCATCATCACAACAGAAAAGCGAGATGAAATTCTCGCAAAATGTATTACTGATGAAGAAAGGCAACGAACTGCTGAATTAATTCGACCGATTTTGCGTGGCAGGGATATTAAACGCTATGGTTACGACTGGGCTGGATTATGGTTAATTAATACCCATAACGGCGTTAAAGGTGTCATGCCCAGAATAGACATAGAAGAATATCCAGCCGTGAAGCAACATCTTGATAAATACTGGGATAAGATTTCCAAGAGAGCAGATAAAGGCGATACTCCCTATAACCTTAGGAACTGCGCTTATGTGGAGGATTTTTCTAAGCCACAAATTGTATGGATAGAATTATCTGATGATCCCAAATTCGCTTATGCGGAAAATATCACTTCTGTTAATACTGTCTTCTTTATGACTGGCGATAATATATTACACTTATTAGGCCTTCTTAATTCAAAATTAGTTAAATGGTATTTTCATCATTGTATTGGTACAACATCAGGTGTTGGAACAAATAGGTGGCTAAAATATACTATTGAGCAAATCCCAATGCCTCCAGTTGACTCTCAGTTGGAAAAATTATCTTTGGAAATTAGCAAAAATTACGAGCAAGGAACTGATACAGAAATTGATTTATTGGTATGCAAATTATATGGGTTAGGTAAAGAAGAAACTGATTATATCATTGGTCAATAGGAGGATTTTAATCAGCCGAAAATTATGTGGAAAATTATTGGCAATCGTTTGGCTTTTGCATTTGATGATAACGGTGTGATTCTTAACAACGCGTGCTACCTTATGACAGGGGAATGTTTACCGTACTTGTTGGCATTTTTGAATTCTAAAGCAATTCTTTGGTATAGTTTTATTACCAATATGAATCCTACTGGAGTTGGAGATTCTCAGGTTGGTGCTCAAAATATGATAAAGTTTCCAATACCAAGGAATAAAAACCTTCGAGATAAACTAACATCCTTAATAATAAACCAGCAATCAAATGAAATATCAATTGAAGATGTTGATATTCTTATTGATAGAGAGATAGCCGCTTTTTTGAATTTGACTTCAGATGAAATGCGTTTTCTAACAGTATTCTCACATAACCTGTTCAAATAATATGTGGACGATTTTTCTAAGCCAAAAATCGTATGGGCTGAGTTGGCTCGTACAGGTAATGCCTTTGCAACTGATTTTGACTGCAAAACAGTAGGTAATACTGGCTATATATTGACTGTAAAAAGTGATTCTAAAGAAGATTTATACTATCTTCTTGGGTTCCTTAATTCAAGAATACTTTTGTATTGCCTCAATCAAATCACATCAAGATTTGACGAAAACGGCTGGAGATGGTTACGACAATTTGTTGAGCAATTAAGAATACCAAAGTTCATAGACAAAAATGCGATTGTATCTATTGTAAGAGAGACAAATAGATACAATCAATCAGAGAAGAGCGAAATCATTAATGCTTATGTAGCAAAAACATTTGGATTATCTGAAGAGGAGCTAAGCTATATAAATAGAACATTAGCTGGCTATTGATTCAAGATTGATTCCACATAGTCAATTTCTTCTTGAGTAAGACCATAAATCTCATAGGCGGTCTCATCAATTCTTTTCTCATCCTTTTGTTCAACAAGAACTTCTATAATAGACGAGAACTCACTAATAGATGGAACAGGTAATTGCTCAACAAACATCGGCTTATACTCAAAATATCCACCATTTCGTGTTACTCCTAAATTCCTGATGTAATAGTCTGCTATTTTGGAGTTGAGCATACCCAGTAGATACTTACTTGCGGGCACAATCATTGGAGATGGAGCATTGACAAAACTATCATCTAGTGCCATCGCAAAACTGGCTCTAAGGTTTAGATTTCCCCATACGATTTTTGGCTGATTAAAATCCTCCCAATAGCTAATGCTATCTTGGGTCTCAAACCATTTGTTGCTGGTTTTCTTTCTTGCCTTTTCTTGGCTGTTTCCTATAGTTATTCGCATCCCATCAATCTCAATAAACTTTCCGGTTTGTGATAATTTCTGCTTGCAATAGTCAGCTAAGTGCTCGTTTGCTACCCAACTATAACCTGCGTCTATCAATTGTTGTTTCGCAAAAGAAAGGAGATAATTCTTCACTGCTGGATAATTGTTGATATCATATTGTCGAGCAGGAAATGTCGCAATCAGCCAAAGATTTGCCCACTCATATCCGTATCTCTTGATGTCGCGACCGCGCAAAATCGGTCGTATAAGTTCCTCCGTTTTAGCGCGTTCTTGTTCACTTTGGCAGTTGGCAAGAATGTCATTACGTTTTTCGGTCGAAATAATAAAGGCTTCATTGTAGCCAGTAAGGACACCACGATAAATTTGGATATCCCAATCTTTTAACGGTGTACCTACAGCCTCTATCTTCTTTTTGATACTCTGCTCAATCTCAGAGAGAATGACCCAGCTATCGGACGATGAAAAACTATTGATTGAGTGTTGTTGCTGCACAAAAACGCTCAAATTCTTTACGCTGTCTTTGTTTTGCTTATTAGTGACGGCACAGATGGTTTTTTGCTTATTCTCGCCCTTTTCAAAGAGCAATATATTTGTGTCGACAGTTGCGCTTTCGAAGATTTTGACTCCGGCAAAATCAATAAGCAACATCGGATTAGTCTTCTTTGCAAAGAACTCGCGAGTTTTCTCACCATAACCTGCACGCATCCATTTATTGGAGGTGATATAGCAGAGATGTCCGCCATTTTTGAGAAGTTGCCACCCCCGCTCGTAGAACAAACAATACATATCACCAGTGCGTGCAAAGGTCTCAAAGCCACAACCCTCATAGAGCTTAGCGTAAGAACCTCCATCTTTTTGCAACTGAATGTAAGGTGGATTACCAATTACAATGTCAAAACCTGTTGAGATGCCAAACATCCATTCAGGGTCAAAGAACTCGGCAACCGCGTTTTGGTCGTAAGGATTCCATTTGGCAAGTTGGATTGCATCCTGCGGAGCAGCAAACTCGTGGTTTGCTTCGAGTAGGGTAGCGAGTTTGGCTCGCAATTCCTCGTCGCGCTTGCGCAAAGCACGTTTGCGGCTTGTGGTCTTTGCCGAGAAATGCTCATGCCGCACTTGTGCCAGTTCGTTCTTGGTAATCTCAATTTCGGGGTCTTCAAAGAGGTTGCCTTGTGCGGCACGATTCTTCTTTGACAGCAACGAATTGGCTGCGACAAACTTCGTCTCAAGGTTTGGCAACACGGGAATGCCAAAGTTTGGTTTCTTTTCATCACGATCACACTCGCAAATCAGAGAAATAAAAAATCGGAGTTTGCTTATCTGGGTTGCGATACACTGAATGTCGGTGCCATAGATGCAGTTTTCGATGATTGCAAGTTTCAGCTCGTAGTCGCTTTCTTTGGGATTGATGCGCTTTAGTATCTCCACAATACGTTTAAGCGCTCCCATAGGAAATGCTCCAGAGCCGCAAGCGGGGTCGAGAATTTTCACCGCTTTCAGCCGTGTTGCAATGTCTTCGTATGTATTTCGTTGGGTTTCATCAGGAGTAAACTCATCGGCAAAAAGCGAGCGCACCACTGGATTATCTCCCAGATACTGCACGAGCGATTCGTCAATCATATAGTTGACGATTTCGCGCGGTGTATAGAACGAACCACTGCTGTTGCGTGCGCTTTCCTGCGTTTCGGGGTTATATGCACCCAGCAAGTTCTCAAACACCTTGCCGAGCAATTCGGGGTCGAGTGCAACCTGTTGCTCCTCGGGCGAGTTTTCCTCGATGGTGAAGTTGTATCGTTTCAAGATTGAGAGCAAGCCTTTCTCCGGTTCAAAGAACAGCACGTTAGGCACGATAGCACGATGTTTGAAGCGGCCATTGGCAAAGGTGCGGTCGTTACGACTGAAGCCGTCGTAGTTGAAAGTATATTCCACGCCATCGATGCTGCGTGTTTTGTCAAGACACTCAAATAGGCCGCCGTTGACAAACGGCACTGTGGAGAACAAGTCAATCACCTCGTTCTCGCTGATGGAGAACAATTCCTCGTATCGATATTTGTTCTTCACATCACGGCTTGCTATGTGGGCAAATTCACGACGCGAACCGTCTTCATCCACGATGGCACGATTGAGTGTAGCAAAGAACAAGTTCTGCAGTATGGCATTGTAATAGTTGCCAACTGTGGTACTCATCGGGTCGAAGTCCTTTAGAATTGTACTCAAAAAATCTTCATCAAAGATTTTTTCTGGAACTAGTTGCTTCTGCTTGATGAACCATACGAACATTATGCGTGTGATCATTCGAATAATCTTCGTTTCCAAGTCTTCGCGGTCATCATCGGGTGTGGACGTGTCACCAGGGAAGGTGACGTTGGTTGATGGCTCGATAGCCCAAAGATACCAATTAAATAAATCGTTGTAGAACTGCTTAGTGAGGGCTTCTACCGAGAATGCGGCGGTTATGTCACTCAGCGTTTGTTTGCTATTCTTTAAATTCTTGAACTGTTCGATAGCCGTACGACACCCACGCCCTTCACCCATAAGATAAGTATATCGCTTGGTGTTGGTCGATACTTTCTCATATTCTCCTTGTTTGTTAAATCCCCACGACTCACTGACGTAGGAGAAACGCAGCACACTTTCGTTCTGGCGATAGCAGAACATGAATGCACCGGCATAGCCCATGTTGCGCCAGTCGGTTGTAAGCATGTCGCGAATGCCACGGCGGTTACGCTCTATGTCAACATTGTCGGTGAGTTCAATCTCGTAGATGGCTATGGACTCACCATCGGCAAGCGAAATTTTACCGAGATTGAGCGCTTTTTTTGCAAGGCGGCTACTGGCGTGGACTGCCGATGGCTCTCGCCAAAAGCTTACTTTGCTACGAAAAATGTCATGGAGTAACTGTTGCCATGCCTCGCGGTTATATCTTGATTCGATGATGTCTCTGTAATCCATACTTCGTTTTATTTAAATGATTCTGAAAGGATGATTTCGGCTTCGGTCTCGGCTTCGTTCAAAAGTGACTCCTCTGCCATATAATAAGGCGCATATTTCTTTGCCATCTCGATGATTTCGGCTAATGCCTCGTCGTGGGTCATGCGGGCTTTGCCGCCAGTGCGGCGCAGGTCTTTCTGTATGCGCTGCAAGCGTTTGGCGATATAGGTGATTACACCACGCTCGGCCAGGGTGCGCAGCTGCGACACTTTCAAGTAAAGGTCGTTGTCGTCAATCTCACGCATAAAGTTGGTGAGCAGGTTGACGGCGGTACTGACTTGCGCTCCCATATTGCCCGAATCATCGCGGGATGTTTCCTGCGATTGTACTTCAGTATCACGGATTAAGCGGAATTTCTTCAAGGCTTTCTCCACATGGCTGTGGTGAGCCTCGATGCGATCAACTGGCTGCTCGTCTTTTGCAGCTTTGAAGTATTTGAGTGCGTCGAGCACTGAAATCTCCTCGGCATTTTCCGAGACGAGGAAAAACACCTTGCGGAAGTTGGTTTTGAGGAAAACCAACGTGTCGCCCGAGAGCGTCACGCCATCAACCCGCCTCGGTTCGCGGCCGGTGCGGCTGCGGAGCGACAGTTTGGCGATGCGGTTGTACTCTCTGCGGTCAGACAAATAGAGCGCACGCAGTTCCTCATAATAGGGAATCTCTTGGTTGAAGTCCTTTTTCTGCTCTTTCATTGCCTCATCAAATAATTTGCTGAGGTTGCGGTCAATTATCTCGCTACGCGAGTAGATTTGGTTATCTTCGCCAAACGTGGAGTGGAAAGTCTGAATCTTGCTTACAGCGATTTGATTGAGATTAATCTGCTGGTTGCCTTCTCGTGAAGGGTAGAACACATAGTTGTAGATGTGCTTCGACTCCGAGCCGATACGGTTCACACGCCCAATGCGTTGCATGAGGCGAGTGGAGTTCCAGGGAGTGTCATAGTTGACAATAACATTAGATCGATGCAAGTTCACGCCCTCGGCTAGCACATCGGTTGTCAAAATGATATTGTAATCATTCAACTTAGTCTTGTAGTTGGCATCGAAGTTCTCACGAATGGTCTTGAATTGTTGGTTGCGATTGCCTGAAGAAATGACCAGCACATCGGGGCGATTAATGCGTCGTTGCAGGTAGTTGACGGTATCTACCGATTCCGAGAACACGACAAGCTTCTGGCCCGGATTGCGGTCAAGCTTGAACAATTCATGCTTGAGAAGTTCATAAAACTTGGCAAACTTAGAGTCGTCAGCATCGGTGATGTTAGCCCAGTCGCTGCACATCTTTTCTAGTATTGCCTGGTCTTGGCGTAGCATCTCGATAAATTCAGGCCGGAAATCATCGGCTTTGAAGATTGCGTTCTTGGGGTTGTCTTCGGCTTTGGCATTCAACTTCTCCTCAATTTCTTCTTCAGAGAAACCGGATTCAAGGAGTAGGTTGATGTCCAGGTCAGGGGCGATGAATACCTTATCGTTGTTGAACATGTCGAGCATGTTCTGGTTTGCCTGGCGGAAATTGTCAATTGAAACTTGGAAAGCGTAGAAACTACTTTCCAAACGTTTCACAAGTCCGTTCTTGCGGATGCCTGCCAAGCTGCGGCTGACGAGCTCGGCATTGTCATACAATCCGTTTGCGACTTCCGGTTTCAAATAGGCAATGGCTTGGTAGCGAGCGTAGGTGAGTTCTTTATCAAGCGTCTGCATGGCATGCTCAAATAAGTCGGCCAAGTGCTCATTCAACTCATAATTACTCTCAATGGGACGCTCCACTTTTGGGAATCCGTTCACGTCCTTATTATATCGGGGAACGCTTTCAATGTCGGTACGGGTTCGACGGACGGTAAGCGGCTTGATTACACGGTCTCGGACTTTCTCGGCAAGCCTCTTGAAATCTCTGATGTCGGCTTCGGGATTGTTGCGCAGCTTTCTGAACTCCACAATGAGCGGAGAAAAGAACGCTGTAAGATTGCCCACACCGTCAATGGTACAGTGGCGAGGGTCTTGGAACAGCAGGATTTGGTTGTAAAGGTCAGCCGGAGAGTTGTTCATAGGCGTTGCCGAAATAAGCATCACCTTTTTCTTATAGCCGGGTATGTTGCCGGTCTCGATGCGAGGCATCTTGCAAATCTCCTGCAACTGCTCAAATGCCGATGTGGTGTGGCTACGGAACTTGTGCGCCTCGTCCACAAGCACAAGGTCGTACTCATCGGCATTCCAATAGTTGTAGTTGTCTTCATCAAGGATTTTGGAAAGACTTCCGTTGCTGATGAAATTTGCATATTTGTCGATACCGAAGTCCTTGAACGTGGTTTTCCAGTTCTGTTCGACAGCAGGTGGATATACCACTAAAATTTTAGTGTGGTCACGGCCATTCTCAATCAAGAATTTCTTGGCAATCATCGTCGCGATGACTGTCTTTCCGAGACCAACCACATCTGCCAAGAAGAAGCCATCGTAGCGAATGAGTTTCTGATACCCCTCAATGACGGCATCCATTTGATAGTCATATTTGGTATAGCCCTCGGGCATATCAAACGGGTCATCGTTGTCCGTTTCAAGCACGCGGTCAGAGAAATACTCCATGAGCATCTTGATATAGAGGTCGTAGGGTGAAACGTCTCCTTTGAGGTAAGTGTTATCAATGGTGGTTTTCACGTCCTCGGCCGTAATCTCACTGCCTTTGGCTTCTTCCCAAAGCAGTTCAAATTCGTCTTTGGCAAATTGCACATCTTCGTATTGGGTGAGTTTCACATTAAACTCATACTGTTGGTCATCCGTGATGCCCAATCCGTTACCTGAAAGGTTGCTCGACCCCGTTATGGCCATGCCCTGTGTGTATTGGTTGAAATCGTCCGGGTAGAGGACATAAATCTTTGCGTGAATCTTCTTTGAAGGATGAGCACGCAGCTCAAGTTTTCCGTCAAGAATGTCCTGAACCATTTGGAACATTCCGTCCTCAATTTCTTTTTTGTATTTCGAGCTCTCAATGTCTCGTCTTACTTCACGCAGATAGTCTTTCTTCACTTCATCTTCAGCCCCGAAGAAAAGTTGTCCTCTCCTTGCAGCGTCAGCGATATACTTATCCACATTGATACCTATCAGCACCCGAACTTTATTTATACTGTCAAGGAAAGGTCTCAGTGAAAAATAGCCCGAAGCCCGCAAAAATCCGACTACAGCGTCAAGATTCTGAATTTGAGGATTATGCTGAAGCACACCCTCAAACTCTTTCATCAGGGTGTTGCCTTTTCTATTGGTAAAAAACTTTGTGCTCATAAAAAACGATGAGGTGCCTATTAAGGGGCAGTTCTTCTAGATGATTTCTTAATTGTGCAAAGTTAGTGATTTTTCTTCATATAGCTGTGTGATTGTCAGGGAAATTTAGGCTGTTGTGGAAAACTTTCTTGCCAGAGCGATTTTTGCTGCAGCATTTCTCGTGGCCTCAATAGGGCATGCAGATATTGCAGATGGGGTGGATAGTCGTTGATTACGTAGAATTCTCCCGCGCAGCAGATTAAAAAACAACTCACACAACATCAACAACGATTAGGCATGTTGTTATAGTTGTGTAAGTTGTTTTGTAAAAAAACGCGCAACTGTGTGAGGATTATGTTCTGCTGGCTACCTTGCGATAGGTGCGGTTTTTGTTGCCGCCTTGTGACTGTAAATATCCAAACTCTGTGAGTTGTCTAAGATAGCGCTTGGCTGTTGTGGCAGTAAAACCGAA
>Ga0310695_10011360_pt1 | contig 12747 bp, 7 predicted proteins | sample RumenRJG_04DNA_FD_203882 | JGI IMG/M metagenome (GOLD analysis project Ga0310695, IMG submission 203882) | Bovine rumen microbial communities from Lethbridge, Alberta, Canada - RJG_04 (v2) (version 2) | ecosystem: Host-associated > Mammals > Digestive system > Stomach > Rumen | place: Canada...
CACGGGCAAGCGGAGGAGTGGACTGTGGCATTGTTGTTGGCATAATAAATAATGATGATGATGAACAATGCCGCAAAGATAGAAAATCAAACAATGAAAGTCAATGCGTAATCGCGGAGACGCTTACAACAGAATGGATTGACGAAGAGACAGGATTGCTGGCCTCAAAATTGACAGAAGATGGTTGGCCGATACCGCCAGTCAGTGGGGCTTTCTCCGCACTCAGCTGCTCTTATCTCGCGATGGTAGACCAAGAGTTTGCAAAAGGGCAATATGAACTTCTGAAAAAGCATTTCAAGAAAGACTTTCCGTTTACAGGTATCAAGGAATACACCGACCGTAAATGCCGGTTTGATTTTGAGAATGTCGACGCCGGTCCTGTCATTCTTGACTTAAGTGCCTCAGGAACCGCATTTGCCATAGGGTGTGCCACCATGCTTGGCGACATGAAATTCCGCAATCAGATCTTGAGAACAGCTGAAATCGCTGGGAGCACCGTGACATGGAACGGGAAAAGCCACTATCTCCTTGCCAATTGGGTATTGGTAGGAGAAGCCGTGGCTCTAGCTATGCGAACGGCTACGCTAAGATAACATCGCCTTATTTTCAATTAGTTACAAGGACGTGTCGCAAATATGTCGCAAATTTTTAATAACAAATGATATGTGGGGATAAGTATCGATAAGAACAGTTTATACCTTTGTTATTCTTGTGGCTTGAGGATAACCCATCTGCCATCCTTGCGACCACCTTCACGTGTGAGGATGCCCTTTTCGTGGAGTGCAGCAAGTTCTCTCATAAGAGTCCTTTGGGAGATTCCTATCTTTTGTGTCAAGGTGCTACTTGTTATGGTCTCATCTTGTTTTATCAAGTCTAAAATAACCTCTTGACGTACAGTTAGTTCTTTTATGCCATCTTTTATGCCATTTGTTGGCACAAAAGAATCATTTCCCTGCCTCTGTCCCATTGCAGGCACAGGCAGAACCAGTTCCACCTCATCCAGTTCTATCTTGTTCTTCAATTCAGGCTCACCCCAATTCGTTTCTTTCCAAGCAGCTATAATCTTGGGGAAGCCGGAGCCAATATTTTCGCCAAATCCCACCATGCGGAGCATATTCTGGATGCGAGGGTTACGGGCTTTGGAGTTGCCTCCCTCATAGATTTGTTGGCAGCCTCAGTAATCCAGGGTTACGGAAGCATAGACGGTCATCATGTTTCTCTACTCGTAAGATACCTGCATCCATCATCAGGTCGGCGTGGATGATTGAATTCGTAAAGGCTTCACGGACTGCCTTGTGCTGAGGTGTGTCATCCACTCGTTGCATTCCTTCCACTTTTGTATTTTTATTCATTTGTGTCAATCCAATTGGCACAAATTCGTAGGCATATAAGTATCTATTCGATAGTCTTATTTGTTTTATGTTGCATCTGTATCAAAAACAGTTTTTGTTTTTCCCCAACTTCGTTCTTTTTTCTTACTTTTGCATATTCAACGGAAAAATAAATGGATTCTTTATCACATTTTCGCACCATTGAGGAATTGACTCGAATGCTGGACAGGGAGAAAACCTTGTTCCGCGATATGTTTGAGAGGCGAAAGTCGCTGGCTTACAGAACGGAATTCGCCCTTGAGGTGGTGGATTATAAGCGTGAGCGGATACAGTATCTGATAGACCATGGGGTGATCCATGAGAATGGTGATTTCCTTGAAATGGAAGACGTTTATGTGCAGTTCTTCGAGGATGTGCTCGACATGAACGAGGAAATCAGTGTGTCGAGTGTCAAGGAATATATCGGTACACTCAAAGAGAATGTCAACTACTATCTGGAAGAGACCAACGAACACCGTAAGGCTCAATATCAAGGCAATGTGCGCAAGACACTTCGCAAGATAGGGCTTCGTACTTTGAAAAACATTATCGACTTGAAACGAAATGTTGATACAGCCTACAAGCAGGAACCAAACTACAAAATCAAAAAAGCTCGGTTGGCCAACCTGGATGAGAAACGCAAAGGAATCAAAGTGCTCATTGAGGAATGTGAAAAGATGATGGATGGCGAGGTGGTGTTCTTCCGTATGGCGACAGACCCTGAGATGCAGCGCACTTGCATGGATGTGAGAAACGACTTTACGGAGGCTGACCATAACTTGTTGGAGATTGAGCGTCAGATTATCGACTACATCAATCAGATAGAGCAGCAGAGCCTGTTGTTCAAGAAGATACGTAAACTGAAATATCTGAAAGACCAATTGACTTGGCGCGAAGACACCAATGTCGTCAGTGTGTTGAATGGAAACAACGCTCTGTGGATGGAAAAGCGTCCTTACTATCATATCTTCCTCTCGCTCGACATGCTCAGAAGCAATGAAGAAGCCTACAAAATCATTCGTAGGATAGCAGGGAAAAACATAGTAAGCAGGTTGACCAGGACGGAAGCCCAACCCATAGATAACATCTTTTTCGAAGAAAGCACAGAGGAGGTGATTGCCGTGAACACCACAGAATTGTGGAATGCCTTCAAGGCACAAGGAAACCATCTCTTTGCATTTATCAAAGACTATCCCTACAAGCAGCAGAGAACACTCAGCGACCATGTTGTACTTTACTGCCAAATGGCCACATTGCACAGCGACGAACTGCGGATTACGGATGATTACGAGAAGTTTGAAAACATAGAATATGCACTGATATATGCGAACTAACACACAGCGGATTTTTGGAAGGATGAGCAAGGGGGCTTTCCTGTCGGTTGACAGCACCGATTTGGAAGTGAAGCACTTGTATGATGACATAGAGGAGAACTTTGCCGAGTATGAGGATTATTTCTCCGAATTGGGTCTGCGACTTGAGGCTGGTGATGGCTACTTCTATTTCTCCAGGACCCAAGAAGGAAAACTGACTATCGAGCAGAAGCTGCTGAGTTTTGCACGATGGGTGGACATCCTCGATTTCCTGAAGACTTACGACATCACGTTTTCCACAGGTTTTCAGTTTCGCAGCACACATATCTTGGAGCGTATCAATCTCGATGTGGAACTGCGTGACAAGGCCAGGAAGTTGTTTCGCAAGCAGAACACAAACAAGGACATTGTCGACAAACTCATCAGCGAACTGACGGGGATGGGATTTGCTGAAATCATCAACGAGGAAGACGGGACCTACAAGGTGACGGCTGCCATCCGATATGCCGAAGAGTTGGTAAACCTCATCACCATTTACAACGAAGAAGACACACCTGAGCAATGAGACATCTGAACAGAATCATATTCCTCAACAGTGCCAACATACCTTACGCGGAAGTGATGCTCGACGGAAACGTGCATTTTGCCGGTACCCAGGGTGTTGGAAAAAGTACGGTGCTAAGAGCACTGCTGTTTTTCTACAATGCCGATAAAATGAGGTTGGGAATCCAGACCGGACAGAAATCTTTCGAGGAATTCTACTTCAAGTATAGCAATTCATACATCGTCTATGAGGTGAAGACGGAGCATGGAGCCTACTGCATCTTTCTGCATCGGAGTCAGGGCAAGGCCGTTTTCCGCTTTATTGACGCACCTTATCAGAAAAAATGGTTCGTTGGTGATGACGGACGGGTGGAAAGCGACTGGATACGGATACGTGAAAAGATTGGGTCACGAGTGGACATCAGCGCCAAGATTGACACTTACGAGTTCTACCGCAATATCATCTTTGGCAACACTCACGACCGCAGCCACCGATACGACAAGTATGCCATAGTGGAAAGTGCAAAATACCAGAATATTCCACGCTCCATTCAGAACGTGTTCCTGAACAGCAAACTGGATGCCGATTTTGTGAAAAACACCATCATCCAATCGATGACAGACACAGAAGACTCCATCCGGCTGTCAGACTATCGTCATCTCGTGGCGGATTTTGAGCGCGAATTTGAGGAAATAGATTGCTGGTACCGTAAAGGCAGCAATGGTGAAGTGGTGGTGCGTACTAAAGCCAACAAGGTGATTGACACCTATCGGCTGCTGGTAGCCTTGGAATATGACATCAAGCAGACGTGGCATCAGTTGAACTATGTGGTTGCCCATACCCGTGAACAGATGCCATTGGTAGAGGACGAGATACGCCTGCTTCAGGATAAACTTGGCAAAATCATTGCCAAATTGAAGGACTTGCAGCAAGGTTATGAGAAGGAGCACGACCAACTGACAAAGAAAATCAGTGCATGTGATGTGCGTTTGGGAGATATCCGCAAAAAGCGAAAGTATTATGAGGAAATCCATATCAATGATATGATCACCCTGGATGCTCAAGAACCCAAATTGCTGTCGGAAAAGGCGAAGAAGGAAGACATGCTTCGGGCTCTCCAGGAGCAATATAGGGATGTGACAGAAAAGTATCGTGCGCTCTATATGGCCCTTGATGCAGAGTGGGCGGCTTTTGATCTGTCATTGAAGGAAGACACCCAACGCCAACGTGATGTGATGTTGGCAGAGAGGGATAATGGCGCCAAGCTGCGTGACAAACGGAAAAAGACAGTCGAAGATGCCTATGACGAATGGTTGGCGAAGTCGGATGAACGTATAAATGTTTTGCAGGATAATTGCAGCAGGACCGACAAGAGATCGTCTGAACTGCAATATTGGCATCCAATGAAGGAAGAGACAGAAGCTTGCAAAAGGACCGTCAACGACCTACTTGCCCAAGAGCATGAACTGAAAAGCCAATTGGCCATCGTGAGCAGCAGTATGAAAGCGATGCGGCAGGAAGGCCTGATGAAATGCGAACAGATAGAACAGGATTTTCTCCGCAAACAAGAATCGGTGCGTGCCGAGATGAGCTTGCTGCAAGATGAGTTGACGAAGATAACTGACATCCTCAACCGTTGGAAAGGGTCGCTGTATGAGTGGCTGACAGACAACAAGGCGGGTTGGGAGGACAACATCGGCAAGGTGGTGGATGAGCAGCAGGTGCTGTATGCCCAAGGACTGTCGCCCGAAATCGCTGCTGATGGAAGCCTTTTCGGAGTAAGTATCAATTTGGATGCCATCCCTTCACACCATCGTACGCCTGATGAATACCGAGACTTGCAGAAACAACAGCAGGAAGCCATCTCTGCCAAGAAAAAAGAACTTGCCGACATGCAGCAGCAATGCGAGAAAGAACTGGGCGCCGTTCGCAAGAGTTACCATTCAAAATTGTCAGAATTGCAACAGCAGGAAACAAACCTGAGGGTGCAGACAGAACAGATTCCTTTGAAGGTGAAGGATGCCGAGACACGTTTGCATCTGGCCGAGCGCAAAGAGCAAGAGCAGATAAAGGCAGAACAAGATAAGCGAACGGCTGCATATAACGAAGCACGACTTGAATTGGAACGCGAAAGGAAAAAGCGCGAGCAACAACGCGCCAAGCGTGACAAGGAAATGAAAACTGCTGATAGTGACTACAACTCCATTCTGAAAAGCTTGCAAAGGAATTTCGAGACTTTCATCCAACAGCAAAAGGACGAGAAGGACGCCCACCGGAAAGATATTGATGAAAGACGGATGATGATGGAGCGACAAGAGCGAGATGAACTGAAGGGGAAAGGAGCCGACACAAGTGCCATTGAACTATGCCGCCGCGACATCAGCGATGTAGAAAGCAGGCTTGACAAGATCAAAGAACAACGCCACCTTGTCATAGGTTATCGTAAGGACGAAGAGGAACTGTTTTCACATGAGGCAGAGTTTAGAGAAGAGAAGCGGCAGTTGGAGAACCGTGACTTGCAAACCCGACAAGCGTATGAAGACAAACAAAAACGATATGAGGCAGAACAAGCGGAAAAGGCAGGAACCCTCAAGGCGAAAAAGGATACTCTAACTGCCATGGCGGAGGGATTGAAGCAATATGAACAACTCTGCCAAGTGGAAAACATCCTGCCAGAATCGTTGTTCAAGGACGATGTGGCCATGGCGACTTCCCTCCAATGTGCGGACTTGGTGGTCCAGATGCGAGGTGGGGTCAATAAAAAGCGACAAAAGATGGATGAACTGAAACGGTCTGTCAACTCGTTCAATTCTCATTTCGGAGCCAACAACACCTTCCATTTCATCTCTCCGCAATATGACGAGGATTATCTTGCTTTCTCACTCGGATTGCAGGATTTCATCGAAAATGACAAGATAGAGGTTTACAGGGCCCGGGTCAGCGAGCATTACAACACCATCCTGCGCAGTGTGTCAAGAGAGGTGGGACTGCTGATGAACCACGCTGCTGAAATAAAAGGCATCATCAATGACGTGAACCGTGACTTCCAAGAGAGGAATTTCGCAGGTGTCATCCGCAGCATCGAACTGAGGGCTGAGGAGTCTTCCGACAAAATGATGCTGCTGCTTCGTTCTATTCGTGACTTCACCGAGGAAAACTCGCTCAATATCGGTGAACTGAATCTTTTCTCTGACAGCGACCACGACAAGGTGAATGCCAAAGTGGTGGAGTATCTCAAGAAGTTCATGAAACAACTGCAGAAGGAACCGTCACGGACGGAATTGACGCTCTCAGACACATTCCGACTGCAATTCCGGGTTCAGGAGAACGACAACAACACTGGATGGGTGGAACGCATCAACAACGTAGGTTCCGATGGTACGGACATCCTGGTGAAGGCCATGGTCAACATCATGCTGATCAACGTATTCAAGACGAGGGCATCGCGAAAGAAGGGAGATTTCATCATCCACTGCATGATGGATGAGATAGGCAAACTGCATCCTAGCAACGTGAGTGGCATCCTGAAATTTGCCAATGTGCGTAACATCTATCTCATCAACAGTTCACCAATGGGATATAACGCCGACCTCTATAAATACAATTATCTGCTGACAAAGGACGGCAAGTCGCAGACGCATATCAAGCGCCTGATGACGATCAATGCGTGATGAGAATCTCAAAAACACTGATAGATTGCCTGCAACGACTCATAGCAGGAGAGACCGTGCCTGCCAGTTTGCTGCGAAAGGACATGGTAGAGTTGCTTTTGTCCGAAGGACTGCTGACGGTAACAACCCATGGCAGCCGACGGACGTACCGTGCTGTCAAGATTGATGCATTGAAAATATTTCTTGAATCTCGTTTTGAGGAGTTCCGTCATATTGCTATTACTTCAGAATGGACGGAAAAAGAGACGCTGACGCGTTCAGATTTGGCTTCTCTGACAGGTAATTCCAAGTTGTTGAAAGTTCGCTCCTGCCCAGGGTTCCCTATTAATTCGTACGAGCAGATCCCATGCCTGTTGAACGGTCATGAATTTGTGGTCTGTCCTCATGAGGGCAGTTTTGTATTCGTTACAGACTGGCGGTCGTTTTCGGTTCCAGGAGATGTGATTGTGGTGGGAGTTGAGAACATGGAGAACTTTCGCCTGATTCGTCGCCAACGTGAACTTTTTGAGTCTCAGGTTGGCAATCGGCTCTTGTTTGTATCTCGTTATCCCCAGTCCACCGACCTGCGTGATTGGTTGCAGACCATCCCCAACCGTTATGTTCATTTCGGCGACTTCGATTTGGCAGGAATACGTATCTTCCTGACGGAGTTCCACCCTTATATTCTCTCCCGTGCATCCTTTCTGATACCCACTGATATTGAGGAAAGACTTCGCATTGGCTCGATGGAGCGTTATAATGCCCAACTGTCCAAATTCCGCCATTTGCATTGTGAGCTACCAGCACTTCAGTCACTCATAGACCTTATCAACAAATATCATCGTTGCTATGACCAAGAGGGGTATATCAAGTGAATCGCTGTGGACTTAGGACGTATCACTTCAGATATGGGATAAGAAGTAGGCACATGACCACAGAGAGAATGGCAAAGTTATTTAGTATGACTAAATTAATGAATTATTATGAAAAAGGATAAGACACTTGATTCACTGTTCGAGATTGTGGACGAGCACAAGATTTATGAGTTTGCTAAGTCCTATGCTTATACGGACGAAAAGTTTGCTGAACAGTTGAAGAAGAAATTTCAAAAGCAGTTGCCATCTGCGAAAAATGCTCCGACAAAAGCTGAGATGCTTAAAGCAATTGACCGCTGCTTTGGTCATGAGATGAGTAGGCCATCGTTTGACAGGTATCACAGTTGGGAACCAGAATGGCTGGATTGGGAGTCTGTGGGCAAGGATCTGATGCGGGTGATACGGCAGACGCAGATACTCGCAGAGACCGGATATGCAGAACTTGCCTTGGATGTGGTATTAGCCTTGTTGGACCGCGTAGGCAATGAATACCAACAGGAGTGGGACTGCGGTCGAGATGACATGGATTGGGAGGATTTGCATGTTGACGAGATGACCGATATCATCCGTATGGCATTTGCCTCGGGAGAGATTTCCAAAGAACGGCAACTGAAAGTTTGCGACAAGTTAGAGCAGATGGACCGATTGGATGCCTTTGAAGATAGTGACTTTTATACCATCATAGAGGATACGCGCGAGTCGTTGCTGACAGTAGAAGAGCGCATCCACATCTATAAATGTCATTTTGAGGAGGCCGTAAGCGACTATGCTAAAGAGTCTGCTGCAATGGAGTTGTGGGATTATCTCATTGATCATAACAGGAATGCTGAAGCGGTGGCTTTCTACACCAAGAACAAGAATATACACCGTCTGCGTACCCAATACATCAATTGGCTTATTGAAAACAATGAATTGTCTGATGCTTTATTAGTTCTCGAAGAAGGCATTCAACAAGCCAGAGAGTGGCCGGGACTACAACTCAATTGGGAAGAGTGCAAGTTGGAGGTCTATGAGAAAATGGGTGACAAAGATCAAATTGCCAATCAAAATAAGAAACTTTTCCTGAAAGGCCGCGACACGATGAAATATTATAAAAATCTTAGACAGTTGATTGGTTCAAAAGAATGGCCAGACGAACTCCGGACACTATTGGGTAAAAAGGACTTCGGGCGGAGCGCCATATCTCATCTGGCCGAAATTTATGCATCGGAAAAATGGTATGACGAACTCTTCAATCTGATGAAGAAGGCTGAATACGACTTGTTGTCGGGATTAGAACGGTATGCCAAACATTTCGATGCAGACCAGCAACATATACTTGTGGCCCGATTGGAACCAGAATTGAGACGTGTGGCAGAACATCAAATGGGGCGTGACAAGTATAAAGAATTGGTGGCAAGATTGAAGAGACTCCAAAAGTGTTGTCCTGCAGGCAAACAACTGTCCAACCAACTCGTCAGCGACTTCCGTGTGAAATACAAGAACCGCCCAGCAATGATTGACGAACTGTCAAAGTATAAATAGAATCCTCGCTGGCCGCATTTGTAGTATTTAGTGACACCACCATCATGTATTCATTTGTCGCATCTTATCTACCATTTTGTCGTGTCGCAAATATGTTGCAAATAAGGAAGGAAATGGCTTCTTCCTGATCCTTACAGGATGGAAATAGCAAGTGCTTTCATAGTGGCAAAAGAATCAGCAAATATCCATAACTAATTAGCGCACAACCAAATGGCTGTGCGCTAATTTTACTTATAGATAATAATCGTTATTTATCGATATTTATCCTACTTCACCTCCTCGAAGTCGGCATCCTGGATGTTGTCATCCGACTTGGTTTCTTGGCCGCCGGCCTGCTGGCCGCCGTTGAAACCGGCGTCTTGGCCGCCGAATCCGGCACCAGGCTGTGCGCCTGCCTGACTGTACATCTTCTGGCTGGCAGCCTGCATCACCTGGTTGAGGTTGTTGATGGCATTGTCGATGGTGGTCACGTCGCCGCTCTTGTGAGCATCCTTCAACTGCTGTACGGCAGCCTCCACGTTGGCCCTGTCGGCACCCAGTTTGTCGCCATTCTCGTTGAGGAAGGTCTCGGTCTGGAAGATCATCGAGTCGGCCTGGTTCATCTTGTCGATGCGCTCGCGCTCACGCTTGTCGTTCTCGGCATTCTGCTCTGCCTCGGCCTTCATACGGTCGATTTCCTCTTTGCTCAGTCCCGAAGAAGCCTCGATGCGGATAGCCTGCTCACGGCCTGTGGCCTTGTCCTTGGCCGACACGTTGAGGATACCGTTGGCATCGATGTCGAAGGTCACCTCGATCTGAGGAATGCCACGACGTGCGGGAGCGATGCCGGTGAGGTTGAACTGGCCGATCGACTTGTTCTGAGCGGCCATTGGGCGCTCGCCCTGGAGCACATGGATGGTCACCTCGGTCTGGTTGTCGGCAGCGGTAGAGAACACCTCGCTCTTCTTGCAAGGGATAGTGGTGTTAGCGTCGATGAGCTTGGTCATCACACCACCGAGGGTCTCGATACCGAGGGTCAGCGGGGTCACGTCGAGCAGCACGATGTTGCCCACTCCACCTTCCTTGTTGAGGATGGCACCCTGGATGCTGGCACCCACAGCCACCACCTCGTCGGGGTTCACACCCTTCGAAGGCTCTTTGCCGAAGTAGTTCTTCACCAATGTCTGCACGGCGGGGATACGGCTTGAGCCGCCCACGAGGATGACCTCGTCGATATCGCTGGTGCTCAGTTTGGCGTCGGCGATGGCTTTCTGGCAAGGAGCAAGACAAGCCTGGATGAGGTTGTGTGCCAACTGCTCGAACTTAGCGCGGGTGAGGGTCTTCACCAGGTGCTTGGGCACGCCACCCACAGGCATGATATAGGGGAGGTTGATCTCCGTAGAAGTGCTGCTCGAAAGTTCGATCTTGGCCTTCTCGGCAGCCTCCTTCAGACGCTGCATGGCCATCGGGTCGGCCTTCAGGTCGGCACCCTCGTCGTTCTTGAACTCCTGCACCAGCCAGTCGATGATCACCTGGTCGAAGTCATCGCCACCGAGGTGGGTGTCACCATTGGTGGAGAGCACCTCGAACACGCCGCCACCGAATTCCAGGATGGAGATATCGAATGTACCACCGCCAAGGTCGAAGACGGCAATCTTCATGTCCTTGTTGGCCTTGTCGATACCATAGGCCAGAGCGGCTGCTGTAGGCTCGTTCACGATACGCTTCACTTCGAGTCCGGCAATCTGTCCGGCCTCTTTGGTGGCCTGACGCTGCGAGTCGCTGAAGTAGGCAGGCACGGTGATGACGGCCTCGGTCACCTCTTCGCCCAGATAGTCCTCGGCGGTCTTCTTCATCTTCTGGAGAATCATGGCCGAAATCTCCTGCGGGGTATACTTGCGGCCCTCAATCTCCACACGGGGATATCCGCCTTCGTTCACCACCTTGAAGGGTACGCGGTTCACCTCTGCGCTGCACTGCTGATAAGTCTCACCCATGAAGCGCTTGATGCTGTACACTGTGTTTTGAGGGTTGGTGATGGCCTGACGCTTGGCGGGGTCGCCCACCTTGCGGTCGCCGTCTTTCACGAATCCCACCACCGACGGGGTGGTGCGCTTTCCCTCACTGTTAGCAATCACTACGGGCTCATTGCCCTCGAACACCGACACACACGAGTTGGTTGTTCCTAAGTCTATTCCTATAATTTTTCCCATTGTTGTTATGTTTTTTGTTTGTTATTAATCAGGTCTTTGTGCCGCCGAAGTCGTGGCGGTTCGATACACATACAACAAATGGTGTGCCAAACTGCCAATTCTTTGGAAAAAACTGACACGATGGCAGAAGGGATTTGGTTTGAGATTTGAGGTTTGAGGTTTATCATGCTTCGCATGATGAACATCGGCGGTGCCTCGGCAAATAGAGCAAGCTCTATTGCGCTCAACTTGCACGATGTTTGAGATTTAGGCTCCACAGGCCGCTGATTTTTCCATTTTTACAAGTCAATCCATAGGAGTAATGATTTTTTTTCTATATATTTGCACTTTATTATTACATACCTCAACTTTTCAAGTAAAAAGGAGTGCAGAAGTTGAGTGGAAGCTAAACCTGAATTTAAAACCATAATATGAGAAAGATCCTTGCCCTACTCATCTGTCTTTTCGGTGCCATCGCATTGTCGGCACAGACCACAGAGATTACCACCAACGACGGCACCCACTGCCGCGTGAGTTTTTATTCGCCACAAATCGTGAGGGTGACGAAATGGCCATCCACTGCCCAGGAGCCTCCGCAGAAGAGCCTGGTGGTGACCATGCGGCCACAGCAAGACCTGCAGGTGAGCAAGAAAACGGCAGGCAAGACCGTCACGATGACAGCCGGGAAACTCACGGTCATCATCGATCAGCGCACGGGAAACATCCGGTTTGTGCATGCCGGCAAGAACCTGCTGCGCGAGAAAGGCCACACCTTCGAGATGCGCAACGATGGGCCCGACAAAGGGGCCTACCGGGTGACTCAGACCTACCTGCTCGACAAGGACGAGCCCATCTACGGACTGGGCACGCTGCAGGACGGGCAGCTCAACCGCCGCGGCACCACACGGAAGTTGCTGGAGCAGTCGAACCTCGAGGACTTCCAGTATGTGATACAGTCGATCAAGGGATGGGGCATCTTCTGGGACAACTACTCGCGCGCCGACTTCAACGACGACGCACAGGGTATGACCTTCTCGGCCGAGGTAGGCGACAACCTCGACTATTACTTCATGTATGGCGGTGATGCCGACGGCGTGAACGCACAGATGCGCCAGCTCTCGGGTCAGGTGCCGATGTTCCCCCTCTGGACCTTCGGCTACTGGCAGTGCCGCGAGCGATACAAGTCGACCCGCGAGGTGCTCGAGGTAGTGAACTGGCACCGGCAGAACCAGGTGCCCATCGACGGCATCATACAAGACTGGCAATACTGGGGCAGCAACTACACCTGGAATGCGATGGA
>Ga0310695_10011361_pt1 | contig 12747 bp, 9 predicted proteins | sample RumenRJG_04DNA_FD_203882 | JGI IMG/M metagenome (GOLD analysis project Ga0310695, IMG submission 203882) | Bovine rumen microbial communities from Lethbridge, Alberta, Canada - RJG_04 (v2) (version 2) | ecosystem: Host-associated > Mammals > Digestive system > Stomach > Rumen | place: Canada...
GGCTGATTACATTCCCTTTAACCTGAAGTGGGATGAGGCAAGCCATACAGGAGTTGCCATTGACCCCGGTCTGGTGACTAATGGTAAGGTTACATTCAAAAATTATAAGGGTGAGGAATTTGCCCTTGATTTCCCTGTCATTAATGAAGAGAGCGCAACATATAAAAGGGCAATTACTGACACTCCTTATGATTTTGAAGTTGTAAAGAGCAATGACTTGCAGCCCATATCCAGCGTAACGACCAATACAACAGATAAATATCAGTACACCGGCACACGCTATTACTTTTATGACTTTACATGGAATACAGCCATTACCACAGATACTTTCATTCAGCAGGTCTGCTGGGACATAACAAGTGCAGGCACGGGCGAAATAAACATATATGACACAAGTACACTTAAATTAGGTCAAAGAAACTCCACCCTGATTATGGATTTCAAAAAATTCGGCACAGAAACACAGACACGTATAACCCGCTATACATGGCTCAATTCAGAATTGAATACAAATTATTACCGTGTCTATGATTATGAGCCTGTAACGAATCCAGACGGAACAGATTCTAAGTCAGAGTACTACGAATATATGTACAGGCTTTACAGAAGCGATGATACTTCCAGCGGTCCGACACAGCTTTCATATATCCGGGAATCTCATCAGAATTATGTTGATGGAAAAAATCAGTATGATGAAACCTGCTATTCAAATGAAAGCTCCGGCAACAGCACGGGCACATCAAGAACAGCTGACATAGATGTCATATTTTCTGATTCCAGAAGAATCTGTTCTGACGGAAGAAATGAGTTTAAGGCTGCCTTTACAAATGAAGTGCCTGAATTCAAAACCGGTCATTCAATCAGATTGAGGTAAGAAGTTTTATCATAGCTTATGCGGGCTGTCCGAAAGATAAAGGACAGCCTTTTTTTCTGCGCACTTAACGTCTTCTCTTGTAACTTTCTGCCAGTCAAAGGCAGACAAGGCTTCTTCCAGAGACATTTTTTCTTCTTTTTCGATGATGCCGCATAGAAAGAGGATTTTTCCTATCAAGCCTTGGGGCGTAAGATTTTCACGCAAGAATCCCATATCAGTGTCCTTGTCACGCTTTGAAAGCCGGCGGCCATCTTCACTCACGAGCAGCGGCAAATGAAAAAAGCGTGGGAGCTTGGGGAAATCGAGTTTTTCATAAAGATAGATTTGTTCGAAAGTCGAAGAAATCAAATCCCTGCCACGCACGACCTCGTCCACGCCCATGAGAGCGTCATCGACGACCACTGCAAGCTGATAGGCAAAATTCAAGTCAGCACGGCGGATTATGAAATCGCCACAGTTAGAAGCAAGATTGCATTTTTGAAGGCCGAAATTGCCGTCAACGAAAGAAAGTTCACGATTTTCAACTATGATTCTTTTGGCAGAAGAACGTTCTTTTAAAAGAAGGGATTTTTCGGCTTCTGAAAGTTTTCTGCATTTTCCAGAATAAATTGTCCTCCCATCGCTTGCATGGGGAGCGGAAGAAGCAAGCAAATCGGCACGGCGGCAGAAACAGTCGTAGACCAGACCTTTCTGGCAAAGCAAGTCAAAGGCATTTATATAGAAGGAATCGCGGTTGGACTGAAAGAATTCAGAGGAAAGTCCAGGAAGAGAGGCTGACTGAGCAGGAGAAGAAGAAAAATTGTCCCATTTAAGACCGAGCCAGAGCAGGTCTTCAAGGAGCCGGGCGGAATATTCTTTTTTGCAGCGCTGGCGGTCAAGGTCTTCGATGCGTAAAATCCACTCACCGCCACTCTTTTTTGCAGAAAGATAGGAAAGCAGGGCTGAATACACGTTTCCCAGGTGCATCCGCCCGCTTGGAGAAGGAGCAAAACGTCCGCGCATTATTGATTCTCTTATTTGCCGGAAGAGCCGTGGACTTTCTCAACTTCGTCAAAGAATTTCGAGCCGCCCTTTCCGTTTCCACGCCTTGGTCCCAGAACTTTTGACTGAACTTCGCCGGTCTTTTTCATTGAAGTTGCAACGCCCTTGCCAGGTGTTGAAAGGCGGTTGTAGTTAATCTCATAAGTCACAGGATTTGTTTCGCTGAAATGAAAAATCTTGCTCGAAAGTCCCAAAAAAGTAAAAATAGCTGCAATCACGAGCAAAATCGCGATGTTCTTAACGGCCTGAACGATTTTTGTTTCATCGATAGTAATGGTCATATAGTCCCCCTTGCTAAAAAAAATCACCCAACTATATTTTCGGAAGTTTTATCATACTTCTTTATTTTTTGATTAAATTATAGAATATCTACACGATGTTTCCACCACTTCCACAAGAAAAAGCCGCAAAGATTCTCGAAAAATTGATTCAATCGCTGGAAAAAGGCGAGATAGTTCTGGCACAGGTAGCCCGCGTGAGCGAGGAACGCAAAAATCAGGGCGTGATGCTGGGAGCCCTTGTCTGCAAGGACAAAAACGGCAATGAAGTAAACCTTGTGACAAATTCTGGAAATGCCAAAAAAATTGAAAACGGAAAACGGAAAACGGAAAACGATTTTTTTGGGGAAATTGTTTTTGTGGAGCCTGTTGTTTCTGCTGAGGAAATTGAGAATGCTCTCGCGGAAAATGATAAAGAGATTCATGAAATAACTAAAGAAATTCAAAAACTAAAAGAAAATCTGACGGAAGGAAACACTGCTCACTGCTCACTGCTCACTGCTCACTTAAAGCAACTTTGTGCTGCTTCTTTATCAAAAGTTCATGCACTTTATAAATTTCATTGTATCGATGGGAACGTTCGCACGCTCAAAGAGATTTGCGCGATGTACAACGGCGGAAAATTACCACCCACAGGCACAGGCGATTGCTGTGCACCGAAACTTTTGGACTACGTCTTCGCCCACGACCTAATGCCAATCTCTCTGGCAGAAACCGAATATACAGCCCGCCCGGAAGAACAAGGACGAGCGAAGCGATGTCCCGAGCCTAACTTTCCACTTTCCACTTTCCACTTTCCACTTATTCCCCCTTGTGACGAACGCTGCGGGATTTTGCTTCCTGCGATGCTGGGATTGCGGATTTTGTATCAGGACAATGCTATTTGCGTGGTGAACAAACAGTCCGGGCTTTTGAGCGTTCCTGGACGTGGCGAGGACAAGCAGGATTGTATTGAATCGCGGTTCAGGCGGCTTTTCGGCGACAAAGTTGAGATTAAGCAGCCGGCAGTTCACAGACTCGACATGGAAACTTCGGGAATCATGATTCTGGCTTTTACGAAAGAGGCGCACCGCGAGCTTAACAGGCAGTTTGAGGCAAAGGAAGTTCAGAAAGAATACGTCGCGCTTCTGGACGGAGTTTTGCCAAAAATGGGAATCGCACCGCACGGAACGATGGAGCTTTTTTTCAGGCTTGATGTCGATAACAGGCCGCATCAGGTTTGGGATGCCGAAAATGGCAAATTGGCGGTCACGGAATGGCAGTTTTTGGGCGTGGAACGTTACCATGCACCAGACGGCAGCACACGAAATGCAACCCGCGTTCTTTTTATGCCTCACACAGGGCGAACACATCAGCTCAGGCTGGCAAGCGCGGATTCACATGGATTCGGCTGCCCGATTATCGGCGACACACTTTACGGCCATTGCGATGAGGGCGAGAGGCTCATGCTCCATGCAAAAAAAATATCATTCACCCACCCTGTTACGGGCGAGCAAATGATATTAGAATGTGAAGGAGAATTTTAATTACGTCCCAGCTATCATGGTAAATCCAATGCGTTTATTTTTTTAACCAAAGTATTAATCTTTTCGATGTCGTAGAAGTTTTCAGGATTATTGATGTAATAATGAGGTTCAACGCCCCTATCAACATTGTATGAAGAGCCGTTCTTATTTGTGCTTACGACATACTTGCCTGATACTTGGAATACTGTGCCATCAGCGGCACATGTTCTCTGTACGACTGCCGCACCGCCACCAGAAGTTGCTCCCAAAATTGTAGCCCGATCAGAAGCCTTGAGTATAGCAGGAACGAGATTTCCACATGAGAAACTGAGTGGTGAAATAAGACAGAACAAATTCTTGTCTTTTATAGTATCTTTTTCATCATACACTCCATCCATGTTGACATCGGCCTGATACATTGCGGACCATTTTGCACCAGAAATTGGATTGTATGAATCAAATACAGCCTCCCCAAGCATCCATGAAAGAACATACATTGCCGCATAAACTGCGCCACCACCGTTACAAGATAAATCCAGCACAACATTTTCAATCTTAGGATTGTTCTTAATTTCTTCATTTATATAATGAAGCATAAGAATTGTGTCAAAATCTTCTTCATTATCACCTGTATAGGTGGCTTTTATTGCATTGAATTCTTCTTTAAGCTCGTCACTAGCAATCTTTGCTCTTGTGAGTTCATTAAATTCAAATGCATCGAAACGTACGATTGCTGTTTTTCCATTTTCTGAAACCTGATAACACGGAGCTGACTCAGTCTTTGCATCCAACTTCAAAACCTCAGTACGCGCAGCTGTATAACGCGCTCTGTCTTGTTCATATTTCTTATCCATAGCATCAGTAACAGTAGGAACAACCATCGTAGTTCTTCCAACATAGAATGAATTATTTTTATATGCTGAATGGCCGTCTCCAAAATAGAGGTTAATTGCGTCTTTTAGAGCCACCGCAAATGTATGGGCATTAGTGCTTTTTAGTCTGTCTTTAATTCCGCAGTACTCAAAGTAAGTGTCAAAGTCATCGAATGCTTCAATTCCGTGAATAGCTTTGAGTCCGTAGTTGAAATCCAAATTCAAGCACAATTCATTATAGCAGAAGTCGGCAAGAGCCTTGCTTCGATCTCTAGGAGCAGAACTATAGTACTCTGTCGCTACAACAGGATTTGAAATATCAGTATATAAATATTTTCCGTTATATAGGAACGTCGCTCCCGCAGATGCACAGAAAATATCACAGAATGTTTGCAAAGGCATTCCAAGAACATATTCAGTCTTATTTGTCTCATCATCCAAATACTTCCAGATAACCATCTCAATGTCCTGAGTACTCCAATCCAGAGCAATAGATTGCCCAGAAATAGAAGTACCATCAGTCATCTTAAGATAATATTTATCTGGCAAATACGTTCCTAGAGCACATACATCACTATAAGCCTCAGGAGAGTTCTGGAAGAAAGCATCATAATTTTCAAATGCACAAGTATGTGTTTTGAGGTTAATTATTGCAGATGTAGACTTATTGTATTTTGTGCATGTAATCTTAATTTCAGAAGTATCTTCCTTTATATCAGAAACGGTCAACTTGGTATTATCATCCCCCAGCAAACCTTGAATAGTTTCTGTGTTAACAGGCAAATATGGAATCTCTTCTTTATCTTTCATAAAACCAAGAGGAATATCGCCCTTTTTGACGACAGATTTTCCATCATCGCTTATAACACGAAGCTCAGTATTTTTAACCGCAAGTTCAACAATTTGAACAGGGAACTCAGGTTGTTTTTTGTCACTAAGCAGTTCCCATTTAGTACCGTTCCATAAATATGAGCATTTATTGGTTTTGTTGTAATATGCCCAAAGGTACTCAGGATTTTCTGGAGCAGTATCGAACTCTCCTTTCCATACGATACTTTTACCGTCCTTGCCATCCTTACCGTCTTTGCCGTCATCACCTGTGGCACAACTGGTAAAAGCAAATAAAACTAGCGATAAAAACAGCAAGGCAGAGCGTAAAATTTGACTTTTCTTCATAATCGAACTCCTTATATTAAGATAAACTAAAGTTTTACTTAATTATATCTTAACATCCTGAAAAAGCAAGAGATTTAATTTTTCAGAAAAAAAAGAGTTTGCTCCATGCAAAAAAAAATCATTCACCCACCCGGTTACAGGCAAGCGAATGATTTTGAATGTGAGATTAGCTTTTAATCAGAAATTATAGATTTTCTGGAATTGTGATTCCGATTGCAGCAGCTGTGTCTTTGTTGTATGTGAAGTCGAATTTATCAAGATATTCGATTGGCATATCAGCAGGATTTGCGCCCTCTTTGAGAACTTTTACAGCCTGTTTTGCTGTGAGTTTTCCAAGCTCATAGTAGTTGATTCCGTAAGTTGCCAATGCACCAGAATTAACCATACCCTCTTCGCCACAGATTACAGGAAGTTTTGCATTGTTTGCAACCATTGCGACGTTTGCAATACCAGCTGCGAGCATATTGTCTGTTGGAACATAGAATGCGTCAACTTTGCCAACCAAGCTCTGTGTCACCTGCTGGATTTCGTTTGAGTTTGAAACTGAACCTTCAACATATTCAAGACCGTTTGCCTTGCAAGCCTCTTTTGCGAGGCTAATCTGGAAGATTGAGTTTGCTTCACTTGAGCAGTAAAGAAGACCAACTTTTTTTGCCTCTGGAACAATCTTTTTGAGAAGAGCAATCTGAGCAGCAACTGGTGTGAGGTCAGATGTACCAGAAACGTTTGTCTCAGGCTTTTTGTTTGATTTTACAAGTTTTGCAGTCTCAGGGTCAGTTACAGCTGTTACAAGAATTGGAATCTTTTTTGTAAGATTTGCAACAGCCTGAGCAGCTGGAGTTGCGATTGCGAAAATCAAATTATCTTTGTCGTTTACGAATTTGTTTGCGATTGTGACACAGTTTGCCTGCTCGCCCTGAGCATTCTGGTAGTCGATAGCGATGTTCTCACCATTAACGTAGCCAGCCTCTGCCAAGCCGTCAACGAAGCCCTGATAGCTTTTGTCGAGAGCTGGATGCTCAATAAGCTGAATTACACCGATTTTAATTTTACTGTCTTTTTCGTTGCAGCCAGTCAAAACACAAGCAGCAGCAAGAAGAGCCGCAGCAACAGAAATAATTTTTTTCATCATTTTCTCCTCAATTTTATTTTAGAAATAAGTTTATTACTTTATCAAAATTCTATCAATAGAATCACCCCTTCCATGGGAATAGGAAGCTCTTCCAATTTCGCGGGCCAAGACTTTCTTTGTCATCGGCAATCAGTTCGTCCCACGGAACTTCATTGCGGCGGTCACGGTCTTTCTCAAAATCAGGTTCCTTTTCGACCATTTTTTCAATCCAATCATATTTGTAAAGACGAAGACGAAGAGCATTTGTCGATGAAAGAAGGATTCCGCACAAGCCCGGCATGAGCATGAAGAACACGCAGGAAAGGCCGAAAAGCACGATATTATAGATGAAAACTTCGACCGAAAAAGCCACATTATCATAGAAGATAATGAAGGACTTTTTGAGGCATTTTTTGAATCCGTTGTTACCCTGCAAAAAATAGAGCGGAATAAACCACTGAAGGGCAATCATCGAAATCAGCACGAACCAGCCCAAAAGAGCCGTAAGCACAAGACCGACGTAACTTCCGCTGGAAAGATAGAGCTGTATATAGTAGGAAATTGCGTAGCGTGCAATCAAAAGCGAAGCCGAAACCGTCACACCAAAGGCAAAGCCGATTTTCCAGACTGATTTTATCGCCGAAAAGAAAAGCCCGAACGAGCCAGAACAGAAGTCAGCCAGTTTTGCGGCATTTGCCCCCCATGCGAAAAGAGCCGTCATAACGATGCCCGAAACCAGCACAATCGCAAGATTGGGGAGATAGGGATTTATCTCAGCTGAATATCGGACAGCAAGGAAAGAACCAACGAGCAGAGCAATCATAATGATATTTGAGACAATCATAAAAAAGAAATTGTCCCAACCATCACAAAAGTTTTTCTTCAAAAAGAACTTGAACATACCGTCTCCTAGAACAAGCCGCTTACGTTGCCGTCGTCATCGATATCGATATTGAGGGCGGCAGGAAGTTTTGGAAGACCTGGCATTGTCATGATTTCACCGGCAAGGGCTACAACAAAGCCCGCTCCAGAGTAAAGCTGAACGTCGCGAACAGGGAAGATGTAATCGCGTGGCGCGCCCATGAGTTTTGGATCGTGGCTGATTGAGTTCTGGGTCTTTGCCACGCAGACCGGCAAATCTTTGTAGCCCTGTTCCTCAAAATCACGGAGCTTTTTGAGAGCAGCCGGTGCGATGTCAACATCTTTTGCACGGTAAATCTCTTTTGCAAGAATTTTGATTTTGTCAACGAATGAAAGATTTGCCGGATAAAGATAATTGAATTTTGCTTTTCCAGAATCTGCTACCTCGGCAACGACTTTTGCAAGCTCCGTTGCACCTTCGCCGCCTTTGCCCCAGCCTTCGCAGAGAACGGCTTTTGCACCTTTCTGCTCACAAAGTTTTTCGAGGAGAGCAATTTCTTCGTCTGTATCTGTGATGAATTTGTTTACAGCGACAACGGCAGGAACTCCGAATTTTGCAATATTTTCGATATGAACAGCAAGGTTCTCAAAACCAGCCTGCAATGCGCCAACGCTCGGAGTTGAAAGATCAGCTTTTGCCATGCCGCCATGCATTTTGAGAGCGCGGACTGTGGCAACGATTACGACTACATCCGGGGAAATGCCTGCAGCCCGGCACTTGATGTCCATGAATTTTTCTGCCCCCAGGTCAGCAGCGAAGCCAGCCTCAGTTACAACATAATCACCTGTTGCGAGCGCACAAATTGTGGCGTTGACAGAGTTTGTTCCCTGCGCGATGTTTGCGAAAGGTCCGCCGTGAACGAAAACAGGATTTTTTTCAAGAGTCTGAACAAGGTTCGGCTTGATTGCATCCTTCAAAAGAACTGCGATTGAGCCTGTGCATTTAAGCTCGCCGAATTTTACAGGCCGCTTATCAAAAGTCTTTGCGACCGTGATATTGTCGATTCTGTTTTTGAGGTCTGAGATTGAAGTTGAAAGACAGATGATTGCCATGAGCTCACTTGCAACAGTGATGCAGAAATGGTCTTCGCGAGGCATTCCGTCTGCGATTCCGCCCATGCCAACAACGATGTTACGAAGCTCGCGGTCGTTCAAGTCAACGCATCGCTTCCATGAGATTGTGCGCGGGTCGATTCCAAGCTGATTTCCCTGCTTGATGTGATTGTCTATGAGAGCCGCAATCAAGTTATTTGCGATTGAGATTGCGTGAATGTCGCCGGTAAAGTGAAGGTTGATGTCTTCCATTGGAACAATCTGAGCGTAGCCGCCGCCACAAGCACCACCCTTTACGCCAAAGCAAGGTCCAAGAGAAGGCTCGCGGAGTGCGATAACAGCCTTTTTGCCGATTTTGTTGAGACCATCACCAAGCGCGATTGAGACAGTAGACTTGCCCTCGCCGGCAGGAGTTGGTGTGAGCGCGGTAGTCAAAATCAATTTGCCGCGATTTTTTGGATCAGAAGCCTTTTTCTGTAAAGCACGAAGCTCTTCCATAGTGAGCTTGGCCTTGTATTTTCCGTACATTTCAAGATTGTCTTCGGTGATTCCGATTTTAGCAGCTACTTCCGTGATTGGAATCATCTTGTTCTTCTGTGCAATTTCGATGTCTGTCATTTTTACACCTCTTCCTTATAATTTGCTCCGATTGTTTTCATTACATCATAAAAATGCGGGAAGCTCACCGAGCAACATTCCGCGTCATTTATAATAAGACTTTCTGACTCCGCCAAGCCCAATCCCAGGCAGGCAAGAGACATTGCCATGCGGTGATCGTCGTAACTCTGGCAGATTCCGCCGTGCATTTTGAAAGCAGGGTTTGGAGAGCCGTCTTTTAAGACTGGCGAGTGACCGTGAATAATCAAAGAATCTTCACGCTCTTCAATCTCCGCTCCGAGTTTTGAAAGCTCAATATTGAGAACTTTGAGGCGGTCAGTTTCCTTTCGACGGCAGACTGCGGCATCTTCAATAACCACAGTTCCCTCTGTAAAGCAGGCGATTGCAGAAATAGCACAAACCGCATCCGGGAAGCCAGAGACATTCACATGAATCTCTCCGTTCGGCAGATTCTCCGTAGAAAGCCGACCGATTCCGTCTTTTGAGCACTTGCCGCCTGCAACAGTGAGAGTTTCTTCATCTTTCTTCCATATAATATCACCGCCGATTGACTGCAAAATCTCAACAATCGCATCGTCGCCCTGAGTGCCGCTCGAATCTACATTTTCAATCGTGATTTTGCTGTCGGTCATGAGTGCCGCAATCAAGGGGAATGCAACACCTTCCCAGTCGCTGGGAATAGTAACGTCAAAGCCTTTGAAAGACTTGCATGGAGTGACTTCGATGTGCCTGAAATCAGCCGAAACAGAAGACTCAACGCCTACTTTTTCGAGCCATTTCTGGGTCATTGTTAGGTAAGGAGTTTCCTTTGGATTTGAAAGTTCAAGTTTGATTGGATTTTCTGTGAGGATGCCAGCCATCATGAGGCCGGAAATATACTGGCTGGAAATCTCTCCAGGAGTGCGGACAGTACCGCCTTTTTTGATACTGCCAGTGATTACCAAAGGACATCCGTTTGCTCCAGGCCGGGTGACAAAACAATTTGCGCCAAGCTGATTGAGCGCGTCCACAACATGAAGGACAGGACGTTTTCGAATGCTCGCGTCCCCGGTAAAAACCGACGTGCCCTCAAAGCAGGCCGCAATCGGAGTCAAAAAATACAAAAGAGAGCCGGAATCGCCGACATTAACGACATCATCAGGAAGATGAAGATTTTTGCCAGCACCGTTTACAATCCACTCCGTACCAGGCTCGCCCTCGGTCGAAAGATTTAAATCGACTTCCGAACCAATCAGAGGAACAGCAGCTGCCGTAGAAAGACAGTCAGCACTAGGCAAAGGATTTTTGATATGAGAAACACCGTCCGCAATAGTCGCAAGCAAAAGCGCACGGATTGTATGAGATTTGGAACCAGGAACAGTGATTGCTCCCGACAATTTACTTTTTGAAACAATGACGTTCATGAAAAGATTGTAGCATATTTCAAGAGGAAGAAAAAGAGATTGGAAAAGAGGGGGGTGTCCAAAAAGTTCAAAAACTGTCATTTTCGGGCTTGACCCGAAAATCTATTTGCTTATAATGCAATAGATTGCCGTGTCGAGCACGGCAATCTTTTTCTAGAAATCAACTTCTGTGTCGTAGTAACAGCACTTGAGAAGTTTTTCCATTTCTTCCTGAGTTGGCTGGCGTGGGTTTGAGCCAGTACAAGCATCGGCGATTGCGTTCTTTGCGATTTCTGGCAAGCGTTTGAGGAAGATATCCTCTGGAACGAAGCCCTTTTCGCAAGGATAGCTGTCTGCGCCGTAAGTTCCGATTGAGTGAGGAATCTTAAGGTCGTCGTTCATGCCGCGGAGATATTTGATGAGGTTAGCGATTTTTTCTTTCTCAGAAGAGCCACCCAATCCCATGAAGTCAGCGATAACGGCATAGCGTTTTGCAGCTGTCGGGTCTTTTGCGTTGAAAGCGATGACTTTTGGCAAGTACATAGCGTTTGCAGCACCGTGAATGATGTGAGCGTGCAAGCCGCCAACGTCCTCAAATGCAGCACCAGTTTTGTGAGCCATTGAGTGAACGATACCGAGCAAAGCGTTTGAGAAAGCCATACCAGCCAAACACTGAGCGTCGTGCATTCGGTCGCGTGCGCCCATGTCGCCGTTGTAAGATTTGACCAAATCAGCCTGAATCATTTTGATTGAGTGCAAAGCGAGCGGGTCAGTGTAGTTACAGTTTGCAGTTGAGACATAAGCCTCGATTGCGTGAGTAATTGCGTCCATACCAGTGTGAGCAACAAGCTTCTGAGGCATTGTCTCTGCAAGCTCTGGGTCAACGATTGCTACATCCGGAGTGATTTCAAAGTCAGCGATTGGATATTTGATACCTTTGTCGTAGTCAGTGATGATTGAGAATGCTGTAACCTCTGTAGCAGTACCAGAAGTTGAAGAAACAGCACAGAAATGAGCCTTTTTGCGAAGCTCAGGAATACCGAATACCTTGCACATATCCTCGAAAGTGCTGTCTGGATATTCGTATTTAATCCACATAGCTTTTGCAGCATCGATTGGTGAGCCACCGCCGATAGCAACAATCCAGTCTGGCTGGAATTCGAGCATCTTCTTTGCACCGTTCATAACCGTTGTTACAGATGGATCAGGCTCGATTCCGTCAATCAAAGCAACTTCCATTCCGGCTTCTTTAAGATACTTTTCGGCACGGTCAAGAAATCCGAACTTTTTCATAGAACCGCCACCAACACAGATGACAGCCTTTTTACCTTTAAGTGATTTGAGTGCTTCAAGCGCTCCCTTTCCGTGATACAAATCACGAGGCAAAGTAAATCTTTGCACAGTGTACCTCCTTTTTGTTGCATCCTTTTTTGCAATGCAGACTTAGTTTTAACTATCAAGTCCTTAATTAGTATAATTCAGCAATCGGTTGCCGTCAACTTTTATTTTATGAGAAAGAGTTAGGCACAGATTCCGCCCGTAATCGCGCAGGGTAACACCTTCGGCAATAGTTTCACGGTACTGTAGCAACAGTTTTTTTTGTAATATTCTGATTTTTTTTGCTTTTGCGTTGCCGAAAACGTGGAACCGAAAATCCTTCCTTGGATTTTCGGATTCCTGCCGAGAATTTTGTAAACAAAATTCTCGCTTTGCTTTACCGCTGCATCCATGCAGCGAATTTTTTTCAAAAATTTTTAGTCTACGTTGCCGAAAACATGGAACCACAAATCCATCCATGGATTTGTGGATTCCTGACAAGGGGGTGTCCAAAAAGTTCAAAAACTGTCATTTTCGGGCTTGACCCGAAAATCTATTTGCTTATAATGCAATAGATTGCCGTGTCGAGCACGGCAATG
>Ga0310695_10011362_pt1 | contig 12745 bp, 15 predicted proteins | sample RumenRJG_04DNA_FD_203882 | JGI IMG/M metagenome (GOLD analysis project Ga0310695, IMG submission 203882) | Bovine rumen microbial communities from Lethbridge, Alberta, Canada - RJG_04 (v2) (version 2) | ecosystem: Host-associated > Mammals > Digestive system > Stomach > Rumen | place: Canada...
CGGAAGGAAGAGTGACCTTGCAGGAAGATGCCTTTTTGTCTTCCTTCTTGTCCTCTGCCTTCTTATCTTCTTCCTTCCTGCTGTCGTCCTGCTTATCCGCCGCTTTCTCAAGCTTCGGAATCGCTTCCTTATACTCGTCCCCGCAACGGGTGCAGGTATAAGTCACCTCGCCCTCATCGGTCTCCGTCGCAGGTCTGGTAACTGTCTCTTTATAGTCATGTCCGTCTGCACAGGGGTCGCTGACTTCTGCTTCCATTGAAACTCCGTCCCCCGCAGAATCTGCCGCCAATGCACTCACGGGCAGCATCCCGACCAGCATGATCATTGAGATCAGAAAAGCTAATCCTCGATTTAGTTTCATGGTCCACCTCCGGTTGTTAAAATATTAGTTTTTGAACCTTACCGCCGTGCCGTATGCCATCACTTCTGCAGCACTCTGCATGACGGAAGCAGAGCTGTAGCGGACAGCTACGATTGCATCTGCCCCCATTGCCTCAGCCTCCCCGACCATGCGTTTTGTTGCAAGAGCCCGGGCATCATTCATCATTTCGTTGTATCGTGTCAGTTCTCCGCCCACGAGAGTCTTCAGGCCGGCCCCGATATCCCGGACAGCATTTACTGTCTGGATCGTGCTTCCCTTGACCAGTCCGAGCATCTCAAGCTCTTTACCGCAGATTGTTTCAGTAGTTGTCAAGATCATCTTCTTCACCGCTCCTTATCTCCCGAATCCGGGCAAACAACACATAAACCATACCGACCCCAAACAGTACAAGCGGGATTGCAAGTATAAGCGCCAGGGGCTCTGCCAGGACAAGCTGCGCCAGCATCACGACATAGATGAGCAGATAAAGCAGAAATACGATCGTGATGATCACAGGTGCGAGCATCTTTCTTCCATGTGATGACATTTTGCAATCTCCTTTCCCTTGTGAAGCCGGTGCATCACTGACCCTGATCCTTACAGGGACTCTCCGCTGTTTAAACAGAGGGATAACAATATAATACATCCGGTCATCCCGAAAAGAAAGATATCCGGGCTCTTCTCCGAAAACATCTTTCAAGAACAGGCAATGGCAGCGGATCCGCTGGTCGAACACGGCATTTCGGAATTCACAGCGGTCGACCTGGTAACCTGTCAAAGCTCTACGGCAAGAGAAGGTACGGAAAAACTCTTGTCTTTAATTGATGAATACGGAAGCAGCGAAGTAAACATAGCGCTGATTGCCGACCAGCAGGAAACTGCCGGTATGTATATCACTGAGTATTGTAATCGGGTCCAGACACAGGCTTTTGATGATGCCGGTGCACTCTTAAACGATGTCAGATGGTACATGAGCCGCAACAGTAACACCCTGAAGAACGGACGTAATCCGGAGACTCACGAGATCCTTGATGAATTAAAAGAGATCGATCCTATGGAAGTAAAGCTGGATGCTTCTGTCTATGGTGTTATTCCGCAGGCCCCGGAACCGATTCAAGAGTGAGGAGACACAGAACCGTCCCCACGACCTTTTTTTCAAATACTTTGACCTGGTCCTTTCCAGTGAGGGCTTTTTCATCGTTGATTACATGCGCACAACACACAAGGATTCGACATATTTCCTGCTGGCGGATGAACGGGACAACCTCTACCGCCTGTTCATTCGGACTGAAGATGAGAATGACCGCTACAGGACGGGAAACAGAATCGACGAAGGCACCTTCTTTCAGGGAACCGTCGACGAGGTCGAGCCCCGCGACGCCTATAAGCCCAAGATCAAAGTCTTCCGCAAGGACGGGACAGCCATGATGATCGACAAGGGGGCAACCGTGCTCGATTTTGCTTTCCATATCCACACCAGCCTGGGCCTGCATTTTAAATATGCCCGCCTGAACGGCAACGCGACCCAGCTCCCGGCTTACACCCGGCTGAATGACAGGGACACAGTGGTGATCACGGAAGAGGAAGATGTCCTGCCCACCTTCACCTGGTTCAAGTACGTAAAGACCAGCCGGGCCACAGACCGCCTCGTGCGCTATTTCTACAGACTGTACGCGGATGAGCGGGGCTGCCCCTTCGTAAGATCCCTCAGGCAGGCAGGAGAATAACTGTGCTCTTTCTCACATAAAAAAACGCCTCCCCTGTTCGGAGAGGCTGAAAGGCTGTTGACAGCTGCATCACATTGATACAGACGCAGGCTCTGCATACAGGATGCCCTTTTCATCCCGCTTGATACGGATTATAAAATCAAAGAGATCGCAGGCGGTGCACAGGAAAAAGTCTTCGCGGGGATAAACCTCCTGCCATTCCGGGTCCGGGTTAAAGAACTCTTTTCCGTCGTCAGTCAGCAGCGCATCTGCGATAAGCTGGATCTTGTCTGATGTAAAAATCCTCGTGCGGAAAATTTTGGGCAGCACGTCTTCACCCATGATCGTCTCGCCGGTCAAAAGTGATTCAATATATTTCGCACACAGTGTATCTTCCTTGGCATTCTCCAGCCCGCCCTTTCCCAAAGCGACCAGAGAAAGGGATTGCGGATTCCTGATAAGGGCATACTTTGCCGCTGCTTCCGCATTGACAAGACCTGCGGCAATGATCTCGTCTGCCCCGGCCACCTCGGCTGCCAGAATACCCGATGAAGCGGTACCGGTCAGGTGAATGATGTCTTTTCCCGCAAACAGGCCGGGCACCGCCGCGCATCCGGGTGTGCCGTCAAATCCCTTGTGCCTGCGAGGGTAAAAGGGACCTTCCGGGCCTACTGCAAGTCCGTCGAGAATATTATCCTCTGTAAAAATATCCGGTTTTCCGTCATAACATTTACCGGCCACCCGACCTGCTCCGGTCTGCCAGGGAGAATCCCCGTACAGGCATCCCTCTGCCTTTGCATCCCCCTCTTCCCCGACCAGAATACAACCCGGATGCGCATCCGCTGCGGCACGGGCTTCTTCCAGGTCTTTCACCGGATAAATACGCCGCGCTCCCGCAGCAAACAGATAACATTCCAGAGAGAAGGCCCGGAAGGCGTCGATCATGACGCTGAGCCCTTCCGCTTCCTTTGCTCCTTCAATCGTTTTCAAAATTCGAATTTTCATATTGTACCCCTTAATAAACGAATTATCTCTGATGAGGGCAGCCCGGCGGATACCGGACTGCCCCTCTGCCTCTCTGTAATCGTTCCACCCTCATTGGAGCCCGTCCGCCGGATGACCCGGACGCCCGGTCTGCTGTCCGCACACAAAGTGACCGCTCTTCCCGCCGTCCTTCTCCACCAGATGGATATCCAGGATCCGCATACTGCGGTCGATGGCCTTGCACATATCATAGATTGTGAGCAGCGCCGTGCTGGCGCCGGTCAAAGCTTCCATCTCCACGCCAGTGCGTCCGGTAGTTTTGGCCGTGCACCGCACCTTGATCAGACAGTCCTCCGGATCCGTCTCGAACGTGATACCGGCACCGGTAAGGGCGAGCAGGTGGCACATGGGAATCAGTTCTGACGTCTTTTTGGTGCCTGCGATCCCGGCCACCTGGGCTACCGTCAGCACATCCCCCTTTGCAATCCTATGCTCCATGACTGCCTGAAAGGCTTCTCTCGACATGCAGATACTGCCCTCCGCCACCGCTGTGCGTTTTGTCACATCCTTATCCGATACGTCGACCATGCGGGCGTTGCCCTCTTCGTCAAAATGTGTCATTTCCTGTCTCATAAGCCCTCCCGCAGCAACAATATTTTAGTATCTTCACAAGAATTGGTTTATCAGAATAATACGGAGCATATCGCCCTCCCGAATCCCTTCATTGCCGGCCGGGATATCGATGAGGCAGTTGCAGCCGATCCCTGCCGCCATCTGACCGTTTCGCTGCCGATTGGAAAAATGCACGCACACGCCGTCGAACTGCCCTCTGAGAATCCTGCGGACCGGACTTCTCTTATCGTAGGAATCCGCAGCGGGAATCTGCAGCACTTGGTCCCGTATGATCCGCTTTCCCAGCATGGCGGTGATCATGGGTCTGCCGATCAGCTCAAAAATACAGGCGCAGGAATAGGGATTGCCTGACAGCGACAGGATGAGTGTCCCCTCCGCCCTTGAAAGCATGGACGGCATTCCGGGTTTGACGTCGATCCCGTGAAAGAGGACCTCGCCGCCGATCATATGGATCACATCCGGCAGGTAATCCTTTCTTCCGACCGAGACGCCGCCGGTCGTGACGATCAGCTGTGCGCCCGCGCCTATCTGCTCCCGGATCATCTGTGCGATCACAGACGGATCATCGCCGGCAAAATATGCCTGCGGGACGGAGCATCCGCACTGCATAAGTCTGGTCATAAGGTACAGATGACTGGATCCGTAGATCTTCCCCTCTTCCAGCGGCTGCCCGGGGAGCGTCAGTTCGTCTCCCGTGCAGATCACTGCTGCCCGGACCTGTTTCCTTACAGTAATCATATGCAAGCCTGCCGCTGCGCCTGCCGCCAGTGCGGAAGCGTCCAATGTCTCCCCTGCCCCGGCCAGAATCTCTCCTTCCCGCATGTCCTCCCCGACCGGACTGAAACAATCACCGGACTTTGGCTGTGTGAAAAAGACTGCTCTTGTGTACGCTCCCCCTGCACCATCTTCCGTGACGCCGCCTGCCGGCACCATTGTACCGTTCTCATCGCAAAGCATGACGATCTCCTGTTTCACGACGGCGTCCGACTCCTCAGGCAGGACACCGCCGGTCATGATACGTGCTGTCTCCCCTTTCCCGATATGGTGAACGGCCGGCGATCCGGCGTCATTGCATCCCAGCACGGTCAGAGCGACCGGCTTGTCTTCAGAAGCCCCGTCAAGATCCTCACTTCGCACCGCAAATCCATCCATTGCCGATCTGCGAAAGGGAGGGCTGCTGATGGCAGCGCGCATATCCTCTGCCAGGATCCTTCCGGCGCAGTCATCTATGGGGCAAATCTCCGGCGCAGTCACGCGGCAGGACCGCAGTGCGATTTCCAGCGCCTGCTCAACAGAGAGCGCATCCTTTTTTCTGCTCATTCTTACGATTTTCTCCTTTATTGATTCCAGCAACAATTCAAGGTTCTCAGTAAGAACCGCTGCGCCGTGAAGCCATAAATTTCTCGATAAAATCTGCCGCTTCCCTGGTTTGTCCAAAAGTAAACAAGGCTGCACAGCCATCTCCGACCGGATCGTCGCTGATCACAGCCAGACACGAATCAGGCCGGAGCCGCATGCCTTTTCCCGCCGCCTCCCGGTAGACGAGGATATGGGGCAGATCCAGTTCACTTCCGCCTTCCAGGATGACCAGGTCCACGTCCTCAATCCTGCCGACGAATCTATCCAGTGCCACAGGCCTGTATTCCATGAGCGCCGCTTTGCACCCGGAAACAATGCCCGTGACAGCCGCGCCGGCCCGGGCCATACGCCAGGTATCCTTTCCCTCCCGGTCGATCTGGAAATCATGGGCATCATGCTTGACCACCGCTGTGCGGATCCCTCTCGCTGACAGCTCCGGTAAAAGCTTTTCGAGCCACGTCGTCTTTCCCGAACCGGACCATCCTGTCACCGAAATTATAGCATGTCCAGTCCCGCATCTCAGGGTTTCCTGATCTTCCTGATCCATAAGCTGCTGCCATTCCTCCCGGGTATTGCAGCTCGTGCTCTTCCTGACACCGTCCGTCAGCGACTGCGCATCCACATAGGCCACGTCCAAATGGCGCAGGAAATCACGCATCCGCAGCTTCTCCCGCCTGCCGTCCGCAAGTCTGAGTGTAAGTGCAGGCAGGACCCGCTTGTGATAAATTCCAAGAAGCGTCTGGAGCCTGCCGCCCCCGTCAATGACAAGAACAGCATCCCTCTGCCCCGGAGCATTCACCATGCAGGTCATAAGCTCACGCGCCATCTGCGCATCTGCGAATGGAGTATCCACCGGCGTCACGAACAGATACTCTTCTCTGCAGACCGTCAGAGCGGCCTCCAGGCCGCCCATGGGACCGCATCCAGGGAATCGGTCTGAGACCTTCTGTGCCTGTATCGCAGGATAGCTCTCTCCCGTTCCGATCGAGAGCCAGACATCCGTGCACGGCGAGTCCTCTCCGGACAGGGCGCGAAGAAGACGCTCCGCATTTGGTATGCCTTCTGCCGAGAGCATCGCTTTGTCCGTCCCCATGCGGCGGCTTTTCCCGCCGCACAGGATTGCAGCGCTCATTTTATATTGATCAGTCATAATATCACACCTTTAATCAGATTCTTTTTGATTATTATACTTTCATTGCAATGTCATCCGGAATTCTCTTTTAAAACAGATCCCTGCAGCAAAATGATTTTCGATTCATTCATAAATGATATACTGCTGATAATCAAATTTTGCCGGTCTTTCCCCCTTTTTACCTGAAGCCCATGATACGCTCGCCGCTTTCCTCAGGACGGAAATAGCGGCGTGCTTCCTCCGAGCGCAGAAAGGAAAGGATTCGTCCGGTTTCATCTGTTTCTATTTCCATCTTTTTATTTCCTGACTGCCTGTTTTCGGATGGGCTTCCTTCCGCTGTTTTACTTTCTGCCGCTTTGCCGTCTGTAATATTTCTTTCTTCGTTCACAGCCAGATACCACAGAAGCTTCTGGATCAGGACCGAAAGCTCCTTTTGTGAGCAGGAACGTTCTTTCAGAAGGTCTTTCAGAGAACTCCTGACTGCATCCTTGTCCACGTCGATCTTATACTGATCCATAACAGTCAGAAAATACTGGATCAGTTCCTCCTTTGTCATGGGAACATAGCTCACTTTTCTGCAGAAATAAGAGCCGGCGAAACTTTTTTCCACGAGGTCCCCATTATCTTTGTCAACGATCACCAGCGTCAGGCAGTGGGCCTTATAGGCGCTCATGCAGCGCCAGATCCGCCGCAGCCCATCCCTGTTCAGTACCGTCGGATCCGTATCCCGGATATGAAGCGCGATCAGGGCATTGGAAACTCCGAGTTTTTCAGAAATATATTCCATCCACTGATCATAGCTCGGCAGATAGATCCCCTGCGGATTTTGAAAGCCACATTCGATGCCCGACTCAGTCTGGCGGAAAGCACTGTACAGCTCCAGTGCTGTAGAGGCTCCTTTCCTGAAAATATTCCTCTCCACCAATCCCCTGACAAGGCTGTCCATCTCCTGGTAAAGGCTGTCCATAGAATCCTGCGTTTCAACCAGCCAGATTGGCGCCGCACGCAGAAGGTCCGCAGAAGAAAATCGATATTTTTCTGCAGCTTTGAGAAGTTCTTTTAGAATCTGTTTTTTCATAGTTTTCTCCCATTGCTGTTATCTTTTTCATAAGAAGATCATCAGTTGTCTCCGGCTGATCACAGACAGATGCCAGGAACCGGTAGATTCCCATTTGATCATAACTGATCAGCCGGTTGCTCCAGTGCATCTGTTCCGCAAGTGTAATAGCGGTCCGGGCTTCCCGGTAGCTTGCGCTGATATCTTTTATACTGTCGTTATATCGCCCGAGACTTATGTGGAGATCTGCCGGATCATCGCCGGGCACGATCAAAAAGCCTCGGGTCTATAGTCTTGAGCTCCCGCGCGAGTGCGTCTTCTTCATTTGAGAAATAATACTTGTTAAAGTAAAGATCTACAAAGGCTACAGGTGTACGAAGATAAGTCTTCAGAAGCCTGAGAATCGACTGCGTATTCCTGCCGGCGGCAGCCATAGAAATGAATCGGGTATGAACGGCGTTCTTTTTTTGGATGAGATCCGACTGATTACCGATGATCGTATTAAGGACGGTCGAGATGATCTCGATCCACGAATATCGATTATGAATAAAGATAAGGGGCAAGCCCAGCCGATCCGCTTCCGCTACTATTTCCTCCGGCAGTTCCCCTAAGAAACGATCTGTTTTTACACCGAAGGCTGCGATCCCGGCCTAGTTGAGCCGTCTGATCAGAGGCAGCATACCTTCAGGACTGTCCTTGAAAATATAAGCTGTCGTAATGAGAAACTCGCCGCCTTTCATCCACTCGTAGATATCAGGCGCATCCATCACACTGACTGATGTCACTTCCCGAAAAAGGCCGTCCTGCCCACCGGCAACAATCATATCGCTGAAAAAGGGGATGTTTAACATTTCCTGAACAGTCATATCCGGCCTCCTCATAATATAAATCAAAACAGCCTCATTTTCTTGTCTGTACCTCCGTTTGATTTATTCAGAAGCTGTCTCATCGCAGTAAACTGTAATTTACAGATTTTCCCAATCAATTCTGTGTTCTTTATAGAAATATTCGCGATCCCGCTCTGATATTTTGCGCAGGACACGACATGGATTACCGACGGCGACAACGTCGTCCGGGATGTCATGCGTAACAACACTACCAGCGCCGATCACGGTGTTCTTCCCTATGCAGATACCTGGAAGAAGAATGGCACCTGCACCGATCCATGCATTTTCTCCAATCCGGACATCTTTGTTATATTGAAGCCCGCGGGCGCGAAGATCCGGTTCCACGGGGTGGTTCGCAGTGGTAATAATCACATTTGGACCAAACATAACCTTATCGCCTACATAGATGTGCCCATCATCGACGAGAGTGAGATTCGCATTGGCATAGATTCCGGATCCAAAGTGGAGATGGTGTCCGCCCCAGTTAGCCCGAAGCGGTAGTTCAATATAGCAGTTTTCTCCACATTCCGCGAACACCTCATGCATATATTGCTGCTTTTTTTCATAATCGGAGGGTTTGAGCTGATTGAATTCCCATTGCCTGTTCTGAAAAGGAACCTGCTCATTCATGATTTCAGGATCACCCGGGTCATATAGTAACCCTTTTTCCATTCTCTCATATTGCGTCATCTGTAGTTTCCTCCTCAACAAATCCCAAATTGTTTTAGCCAGTATACGCATCCTCGGCTGTGTTCTTGAAATTCTGCTTTGCCAGCCACTCCCGCTCATCGTCGTTCTCCGGGATATCGATGCGCTCAATCTTGAAGATGACCGGCCTCGCACCGTCGTTACAGCAGGCGATAATCCAAAACATCAATATTCAGATGTAAGAATCATATCACATTCTGTCACAAGCGTCGCAGGGTTTTCAATTTTTCACAGCTGCAGATATCCTGGAACGGAGACGGTCGTAAGCCATTCATCTAAGACATACCAGAGTAAAGAAAACAGGTGACATCACCGTCTGGAATCATGACTGGACACCCCCTGTTTCTCGCTATGAAATGTATCGCTATTTTAAAAGCAACTTGTAAAAAACTCAAAATGTTCCTGACGCGAATTGAACGCGTATCTGATGGTCCGGGGCCATCCGGTTCATCCATTTCCCCATAAAAGCCCAAACATATGTTCTTTACAGGTGCCATAGCATCATGTGTTATTATGTTTATAAATGATTGTTTTTATTGACAGGTATCTCTGGCAAAAAGATATTTCCGGTATTACAGTTCAAGGTCAGATGCGGGCTGTCAGGAGGTTGAAATGGATATCAAATGGGTAGATGGGTTTGAGATCAGGGTCAGCATTGATGGAGAGGCTGTTCTCATTTCGGCAAACCGGGAAGGGCTGCTGTCCCTGGCAGAGCAGCTTACAATGCTGGCGGAACAGCCTGCCGGCAGCCACATTCATTATGATAAAGACAATTCCCTTGAAGAGGGATCAGACGAACTGATCATTGAGAAAGCATGATCTGGGACAGGATCAGTCCCGGGAGGTTCATGATGGATACATATCAGCAGATGGACCTGTTCCATGATAATGATGATCTGCCTGCCTTTCAGCAGACAGCCCCTCTGTATGAAAAGAGCCTGACGACTCTGTTGTCTGTATTTTTATGGAGGTAAAAGCATATGAAGCGGATTGTTGGTGTAATGCCATTATGGGACGATGAAAAAGACAGCATTTGGATGCTGCCGGGATATATGGAAGGAGTGCTTCAAGCCGGCGGAATCCCTGTCATATTTCCATTTACAGAGGATGAGCAGGAACTGGACCAGCTTGTATGCATGTGTGATGGCTTTTTGTTTACCGGTGGACAGGATGTTTCTCCTGATCTTTATCAGGAAATCCCGATGGAAGGACTTATTGAAACCTGCAGAAAACGGGATGTCATGGAGAAAACCGTCCTTGAAAAAGCCTTAAAAGCGGACAAGCCGATTCTTGGTATCTGTCGGGGAATACAGTTTATAAATGTCAGCCTTGGCGGTACGCTGTACCAGGACATCCCGTCCCAGCATCCGTCAGAAACAAACCATCAACAGCATGCGCCGTATGATATCCCTGTTCACGATGTAACCATTGTAAAAGACTCCCCGTTGCACAAATGTCTGAAAACAGATTGTCTGCCCGTAAACAGCTGTCATCATCAGGCAGTTAAAGAACTCGCTGAGGGTCTGAAACCAATGGCCTATTCACAGGACGGACTCGTCGAAGCTGCTTTTATGGAGGACAAAACATTTCTGTGGGCAGTGCAATGGCATCCGGAATTCTCTTTTAAAACAGATCCCTACAGCAAAATGATTTTCGATTCATTCATAAATGCAATGGGATAGATTCCAGTATTTCGAACTGTTGCGGTTTTGAACAGGACGCAATTCACCATGCTGTGGATCGCGGATAAGATGCGGGAGATCATGAAGCACAAATCCATCGATAAGATTCCAATCACTTCATAAAAACAGCCCTTCCCGGCTGTATCAGTAATAAGAATTTATTCTATCCTGATACAGCTGAGAAAGGCATTTTAAAGGACGAATCTTTTTTTAATCAACCAAGAGTATTTACCAGTTTGTATTGCACGCTCGCCATATTCGTCCTCCAAAAGAAAACAGAGCAGGTCCGAAATCAATCGAATCCTGCTCCGTGCAAAAGTACATCAGAAAAGTTAGATAACGCCAACTAAAAGTTATATACATCTTTCTCCGTCATTTATCAATACCGGTATGCTTCTTCATGTATGCATTTGTAATCAAAACCGACACGATAATACCGGCTGCAACTACTACAGGAAATGCCCATACAGGGCTGACCGACATCAATGTATCCCCATAGCCGGCTGGCATTTCTTCTACCGCACACTCATAAGTATAGGCACGGTTAAACCAGATCTGTCCATAATAGCCGAAGCTGGAAAAACTCATCAGAACCGTTGCCCCAATATCGCCGGCCCGGCTGTATTTTGCCATCGCCCTGACAACCTCTGCCAGAGCCGTAATGACAATCAGAGGAACAACATGCCACATGACTGCATCTCTTATGATAAGCAGCAGAAGAAACATTCCCAGGAACAGACAGACGGCCGCTCCCGGAGCCTGCACTCTTCTAAATGCACGGATAATGATCGGCGACAGCAGCAACCCTGCTGTAATCTGGTAGCATACGAAGAAAATCGGATGGATCGATCCTGTGACGCATACGACTGCTGTGACAATTGCGTACAGGACTGCATACAGCAGCATCCACAAAGCATTATTACGGTTCCATTTGTTGTTCATACTCCGCCTCCTTAGAAAAGTTAATACTTTTGATTAGAATTAACCAACCCCATAAACAAAGAAAGTCCCGCTCACGCGGGATCTCTCTCCTGTTTCCTTGTCAAACTTTCTTGTTTTATAATCCGTAAATCTGCCTCCATCCGGGATATAACAGATCTCTCACAAATTGCATATGGTCTATAGCTTCTTCCCGGGTCATGTCATGTCGGACCACCTCAAAGATCAGATGAACATAAGCTGTTGCAAGAATATGCCACTGCATGTCGGAAATTTCTTTTTTCATTTTCCCGGAAGCTCTCAGAATATCCGCATACTCTTTGTTTGCTTCCGCCTCTTTTCGGATCAGGTCTTCCTCAAAGTTTTCATATGCAGAGCCCTTTGAACAGCAGATTAAAAGTTTTACTCCGACATAGTGTTTATAGATGAAGTCTACCCAGAACATCGCCCAGTCGCCATCAAAGGGGTTGTACTCCGTTTCTGTTTCCATCTGATGGGTGCTGCTTGCGGCAACAGAGTGAAATGCATCCAGCGTATCCTTCACCAGGCTGAAAAACATATCTTCCTTATTCTTGAAATGTTTGTACAGTCCTGCTGTAGTGATTCCAACCTTTGCGGACACCCTGTTCAAAGAAGCTTTCTCATATCCGAAGGTCAGAAACTCCTCCTTCATACAACGGATAATCTTCTCATAAGTAGCCGTTTTGTCTCTGGGCAAATATCAACCTCCTTGTTAGTTTAATCTAACCCATTGAGTTAATCATATTAACCGCAAAATGTCAAGTTCTGTCTACCCTTCTTCTATTACCTAAAGCAGCACCGGTTTCCCGGAACCCCTTACGCCAGTGATCATGAACGTTCTTTGGTTTACATACTCTGACAGAAATGATTCCGTAATGTCACTGGCTTGAACAGTCTTTCAATTAATTCCGCCGGACGAGTGCCGAAGGAGAGAGAAAAAGGATGATGACGGTTTTCGGAACAAACTCCACCTTTCCAAAATAGATTTTCATACTCCCCCTTTATGTGGAAAAGCCCTTCACAATGGTGCTGATGCTTTAGCCATGCAAAATGGCTCCTTCCTCGTGTTTACGGACGCAGCAGACCGCAGGCGGTCTGCGTCAAATGTCCGCAAATGCTCGAGCGAGCTCGGCATTTGCGGCCGCTTGGCTCGCTGTTTTCATCATACTTCAGTTCATGCCGGGCGGAGCCCGGCCCTCCTTTACAGTCGTCCCGACCTCCTTCGGCACAAACGATGATGAATGCCCCTTCAGATCGGAATACGATTTTTCAGCTA
>Ga0310695_10011363_pt1 | contig 12744 bp, 8 predicted proteins | sample RumenRJG_04DNA_FD_203882 | JGI IMG/M metagenome (GOLD analysis project Ga0310695, IMG submission 203882) | Bovine rumen microbial communities from Lethbridge, Alberta, Canada - RJG_04 (v2) (version 2) | ecosystem: Host-associated > Mammals > Digestive system > Stomach > Rumen | place: Canada...
TGATTATTAATTTTTTCATCAATTGATATTTTATTATTATTATTATTATTATTATTATTATGAATATTAATTTTATTATCTTCATTAAATTTGATAACTGAAGATGAATTTAAATGACTTTTTGGAATAGGTGAATATAAAATTTTTTCTTCAAAATAACTTTTTTTATTTTTAGAATTTTTTTTATCTGTTGTTAAACTTTCTTTTTGAGAATTTGAAATAGGATTTTCAATATCAATATCATTATATAAAGAATTAGGTAATGAAATTTTATTTGCAGATTTATTTATATTTTTTACTTTTTCATTTATAGGACTTAAAATTGAATTATTTGATATATTATTATTATAATTAATAAATGAATTACCAATTGAAAATTTTTTATTTATATTTAAAGGATTATTATTTAATGATTCAAATGGAATATTTTCTTTATTAAATGTATTATTTAACATATTATTTGGTCCAATTGTTATTCTATTATTTTGATTATTATATTGTGAATCATTTAATAATGTTAAATTTTGATTTAATAAAGTTATTCTTTGATTATTGTTTTTATCAAATAATAAATTTTTATTTTCTTTATTTTGAGATATGTTTAAATTATTTATTGATGTCCTAAACGGAAATATATTATTTGTTAAATTTAAATCTTGTATATTTTGTTGAGTTAATGTTATTCTTTTATTATTATCATTATTATTATTATTATTATCATTATTTTTTCCTCCTAATTGACTTAAATTCATAAAATTATCTAATAAAGTAATTCTATTATTTTGATTATTATTATTATTATTTATATTATGATTTTGAATTTTATTTTCTATTATTTGTTCTTTATTATTTTCATTATTATTTGTATTATTTTTATTAATAAAATTAGAAATAATATTTAAAAAATTATTTTTTTTTTCAACTTGATTATTTTTTTCTTTATTTTCAATAATTTTAATTACTTTAACATCAATTTTTTTATTTGTACTTTCTTTTTCTTTTTCAATAATATTTTCAAAATTATTTTCTCCAAAATAATTATTAAAATCAGAATTAAGAATTGTAATTCTATTATTTATTTCATTAATATTTGGCGCCTTAATTTCTTTATTTTCTTTATTTTGAATATCAAAATTATTAAAATTATTTTCAATTAAATTTTTAAATTGATAATTATTAATATTATCTTTCTTATAAGTAAAATCAACAATAGAAGATAAATCTTCTTTAGAATAAGAGACTTCATCAATATCATTTAAATTCCCATTTTTTTTTTCAACATCAATTTCAATATTATTTATTAAATTATTACCCCAACTTACTTTTCTTTGATTCTTAATATCTTTTTTACTTCCTGTATTTAAAATTGATTTAGGTTTAGATAAAATTCCTTTTATTTTTTCTGTTTGATTAACTTGATTCATAATTTAATTTAAATTTAAAATTTGAAAATTGATTTTAAATCTTAATTTGTATTCATAATATATATTAATATAATAACTTAATTTTAAATTAATAATTATTAATAATTAAAAATTAGAATCAAAAAATATAATTTAACTAAAAAACTTATGTACAAGTGCATCTTTTGTATTAATTCTATTTTTATAATCAAAACAAAGCATTTTTTCTAATAAATCTATAAAATTATCTTTATCATCTTTATTAAAACAATAAATAAAACTTCCTTTTAAAATCTTATCTAAATTTTTAGATAATTCAATTTGTTTATTATAAATTTTATTACTATCTCTTCCTCTATAACCAAATAATCCAGTTGTAAATTTACTTTTACCATTAATAATAACTTTTGCTTTATAACTCATCCAAATAGGACAACCTAAACATAATTCTAATAAAGTAATTCCAATACTCCAAATATCAATAGAATTAATATATTTATCATTTTTACTTAAATTAATATAAAAATTTTTATTATTACTAGTTATTTCTGGACAAAGATATTCTGGAGTATTTGATGATATTTCAGAAATAATATTTTTATAATTAAATGAACTACCAAAATCAATTATTTTTACATTTTTAATATGAAAATTATTATCATTTTCTTCATATTCTATTAAAATATTTTCTGGTTTTATATCTGAATGAATATATCCTTTATTATTTATATAATCTATTCCTTCTATTATATTTTTTGATAATATTTTAAATTCGTTTATATTTGAAAATAATTTTTGGAAAAATTTCCCTTTTTGAATATAATATATTCTTTCATTATTAATAAATTCTCCTTTTATTTTAAATGATAAATTACTTAAAGACTGTCCACCTTTTTCAAAAGAAAACCAAATATCATAATTATCTTCATAATAATTATATAATTTTGGTATTTTATCATTTCCATTATTTTCATTTAAATTTTCTAATATTTTAATTTCATTTCTTCCAATTTGAATTATTTCTTCATTATTCATAGTAAAATTATTTTTTTTTGATATTTGTTTTACTGCACAAATTAAATTATTATTTAATATTGAATTACATAACCAAACAATTCCACATCCTCCTTTTCCTAATAATTTTATTTTTTTATAATTTTCCATATTTCTTTTTCCATAAATTTCTTTTTCTTCTTTTGTTAATTCTATTATTTTTTCTTCTAAATTTTCAAAATATTCATCATCATAATTTGAATTATTAATTGTTGAATTTGTTGTATTTATATTATTATTTATGGATTTTTTATTTATTTGATTTGGTTTATTTAATCTTTTTGGAAAATTATATGATGAACTATTATGATGAAGACTTTTACTTATTTGAATTTGAAATTGTTTTTTTTTTAAATTGCTTAAATAATTTACTTTTATTTTATTTAAATTTTGATTTATTATATTATTATTATATATATTTTTGTCATTATTTCCTTTATATAAATTTTGATTAATTTTTGTTTCTTTTTTATTTTGAATTCTATAACTTTGTTGATGAGGTGTTTTCATTAAATTAATTAAAATTATTTTATTATTATTATTAATACTATTTATATTTTCTTTATTATTTTTTTCTAATGGAATATTATTTATTTTTATTTCATGGGTTTTACTTTCATTATTTAGATTTATAAAATAATCACATTTACTTATATTTCTTTTTGAAGTTAGAAAATTATTTTCTGATGTCTTTTTTTCACTTTCACTATGAAATTTATTTAATGTTTTAATTTGGTTTTTTTGAATTACGTTATTATTTTTTTTTAATTGGTTATTTGATAATTGAATATTATATTTTAAAGTATCTTTTATTTGAACTGGTGTTAAAAAATTTTGAAATGAAGGTGAATTTATATTTTTTTGTTGTTGAAATAATGAAAAATCAAAATCTGAACGTGATTTTAAATGAAAAAGCATACAAATGTATTTTTGATAATAGTTTTTTTGTTTATTATTTTTCTTAATTTTATATAAATATATAAAAAAATAAAAGAAACAAATAATAAAAATATAAATAAAAAAAATTGAATTTTAGTAAAATATTATTTTTAACTATTAATTTAAAAATATTATTATAATAAACTATAATAATTTTAAATAATTCATTTTTATTTTTTTTAGTTTAAAAATTTTAAAATTTTTTATAATCATTAATACTTAAATTACTATTTTATTCATATAAATAATAATAAAATTAAATATATTAATTCATATTATTATGTAACATTTAATCATTAGATAATTGAAAAATATTTTCACAATAAGACTTTTTATCTTTTTGTATTTCCTCAATAATTTTTTCACATAATTTAATATTTAATGAATTATTTTCCAGATTATTATTAATAGTTTGAGTAGAATAATAAAAACCTTGAAAAAATTTTAATCTTTTAAACAATCCATAAACATCTTTTGAAATATCTTCTTTTAAATCAGTATTATATAAATAAATCTTTTCTAAAATAGGGAAAATCCCATGTGAAAAATCATAACTTAAATCTTGATTTTGATAATTAAAAAGATTATTATCAATTTTCCCATCAGCTTGAGTTCTTTTATATTTTTCAATTTCTAATTCTAATTCATTTTCTTTTTTTTCAATTTCATATTCATCAACAATTTCATCTATTTTATCAGTTAATTTAATTTTATTTAAAAAATTACTACTTTCAATAACTTTTCCCCCTCCTAAAATTCTAGTATTAGATAAATTAATTTCTTTAATTAATTTAAATTTTGTAATTATTTTAACTAAATAACCAATATCATCAGTAACAATTGTTTCAGATAAATCTAATAATTCAAATACTTCTGGTAAAGTATTATTATTATATTTTAAACCTTTTATTAACATATACATAAATACATAATATAAACCTTTTAATGATAAAGCATCTTCTGTTTTTGAGGAACTTTCATTTGAATTTGAATCTCTTTTCCAACTTAAATTTTTAATTGGAATTGAGAAATCTCTATATTCACAATATACTTTTTTTTTATTTAAATTTATATTATTTTTATCATTTTTATTATTTTCATCTTCATTTTCATTATTATCATTTATATTATTATTAAGTAAAGAATTATTAAAATTATTATTAGTATTCATAAAAGTATTACTATTAAAATAATTAAAATTAGGTGTACCAAAATTATAAAATAAAAAAATATGATCAATTAAAGCATCAATAAATTTTTTATTAAAAGGCATATCAATAAAATGAATATTTTGAATAGAAATAGAATTAACATTTTCAAATATTTTTCCAATACTATCTTCACAAGTTCCAGCATCTTTTTTAATACAAAGAGTTTTTAATTGACATTCCCAATTATTATTTTCCATAACAATTGCAAGATCTGCAACAAAAGAAGAAGGAATAGATAAATTAATTAATTTAGGATGCCAATAAATATAATTTAATAATTTTTTATTTTGTTCACTTTCTAAAATTAAAGTTTTACAATTTGAATCAGAAATAAATTTTAAAACACTATAAGTTGATTTTTCTAAATTTGAATAAAAATCTTTAAAATAATCTTGTAATTGTTTAAAAAAATAAGAAAAAGTTTTATTTCCAAATTCTACTATTTTTAAAGAAGAAAAAACAATTGGTTTTGTAATTTCTTTTCCATTTTCAATTACTTTTGATACTTGAAAACATTCTTCTCCAATTTTATTTTCATATTTATTTTTATCATCAATTTTAAATTCTATATTTCTAATATCAAAATGACCTTTTTCTTTAATTAATTCATTATCATCATTTATTTTATACCAAGTTGCAATTGGGCCTTTTATTATCATTCCTCTTGAATGTTCTTTGTTTGTATTATTTCTAATTTTTTTTGTAATTTCTCCTTGAATATTAATTTGAAATGATATTTCATTTGGATTTTGTTCAACTTTTAAATCATTAATTTGAATTGGATTATTATTTAAATTTTGATTATAATTTTCATTATTATTATTTTTTACTGCATAAAAATTTGCCATTAATTGAGTAAAATTATTTCTAAAATTTGATTCAATATCATTATTTTTATTTTCTAAAATATTTCTTATTTTTTCTATTTCTTCTCTTGTTAAAGGCCCTTCTTCATTACCATTATTATCATTAATATAATTTTCTTTATTTTCATCTTCTAATTCTTCTTTTTCTTTTTCTAGTAATTTTGTATAAATTTCTAAATAAGGAGAATCTTGTTTTGCAATATATAATTCATCAATAGAATCATTTTTAACTTTTTTTTCAAATAAATTTCTAATTAAATCACTTTCTTCATATAATTTATCTCCTTTATCTTCATAAATATATTCAATATATCTATTTGTAAAAAATAAAGGATTTATTTTATATTCATAATCAATATTATTATGTGGTTTTTTTGATTTATGTTCAGTATTTTTTTTTTTTAAAAAAGAATTTGAATTATTTGAATCATTATTATTTAAATTATCATAATTTTCAATAGGAAAAAAATCTTGTGATGGATAAATTGACATTATTCCTTGAAAAGTTGGGATATTTCCTTGTAAAGAACTCACACTTGATCTTCTTGATTCTCGAAATATTATTTCTTTTTTATCTTTTTGTCTATTTATTCTTATTTTTGGAATATATGGATTTTCTGTTCTGAATGTATCAAAGTTTATTATTAAGGAATTATTGTTTAAATGTTCTTTTTTTTCTTTTTTTATACTTAATCTGTTTGTTAAAGGAACTTCTGCTTGTTCTGTATTTTTACGGTTTGATATTATTTTTTTTTCTATTTCTGCTGCTTTTTCTACTAAGTCTTTTATTGTTAATTTAGTCTCTGGAATTACTTTTGAGTACATGTTTAAATAGTTTTTTGCTCCATCACGAAGAAGATTGTTTAAATTGTCATTTTGAGACATTTTTTTTTTGATTTAAATTTAATTTATTTAATATAAGAGAAAAATAAGATTATAATTCTTAATTGTAAATTATGAAAAAATATTAAAATATTGAATAATAAATCAATAAATTATGTATTGTTAATAGAAAAATAAAAAATTATGAATATAAATGAATAAATCAATAATTTATATATTGTCAAGGGAAAAATTAAAAATCATTAAAAAAATATAAACAAATAAATTAATAATTTATGAATTAATAACTATAAGAATTTAAAAATATTTTATTATATTTACTACTGAAAAAAAATAAAAAACAATAAATAATTAATTTAAAAAAAATAAAATAAAATGCTTCAAAATAATTTATTAAAATTAGATTTAACAAAATACATATTTGATCCATCAAAATATAAAACACCAACATTACATGAGACATGGAAATGGGAAGGAGATGAAACAGTTCTCCCATATAAATGGGTAAATTTAATAAAAATGTCAAATTTATTTGAAAATAAAAATCAAACTTTTCATTTTGAAACAGTAAAAAGTTATTTAAAAGAAAATTATTATGGAACAAATAATTTTGATAAATCAAGTTTTTTTTTTATTACTTATAGATCTGAAGTAACTGGATGTGCATATTTAGATAAAAATTCTGGTAAAATTGATTATTTTTTAGTTAATAAAAAACATTTTGGAAAAGGAATTGAAAATGGATTATTTTCTCTTATTTATAAAAGAGCAAAAGAAATTGAATTAGAAACTATTTATATTAATATGGATTTAACTAATATTAATGAAGAGTTTTTTTATGAAATTGGTTTTAAAAAAGAATAATGATTTTAAGTTTTTTTAAATTAAAATATTTTTAATAGTAAGAATATAATTTTTATTTATTTATTAATTTAAATATATAATAAAAAAGTCTAAAAAAAATATAATTTAATTCTTTGATTGAGTTCTATTTGTTGTTGATGTTGAACATTTACTAAAAATAAATTGTCTTAAAGTAATATTTTGTTTCGAGGAAATATTATTATTCATAGTTGAAATATTATTATTACTTATATTAATATTATTAAAATTATTATTTGATAAATTTTCCTTATTTTCAATTGGTAAAATATCTTTTTTTTTCATTAATTTACCTTTATTATTACAATTTGTTTTTGATATTGAATTTTTTAAAATTATCATTGATTTATTAATTATCTTTTTTTTATTTATATTATTTACATTATTTTTTTTATCACTTCCTTTTATAATTATTAAATTATTATCTGTTACTCTATGACTTAATCCTTTTTTTTGAATAACTGAAATTTCTTTTTCTAAACTTTTTTCTTTAGAAGTAATATTAGAACAACTTTTATTATGATTTGATTTAAGTAAATTTGTATTTTTATTTCTTGTATCATTTAATTTTTTATCAATTATTTTTTTATATTCATCTAATTTTTCTTGAACTTTTAATCTTTCTAAAGGAACTTTTTTATCTTCATTTATTCTTGAAATTGATTGATTATATAATTGAGAACATAAACTTGAATTTGAACTTTGACTTTTTGGTCTTTTTTTATTTTTTGAATTTATTGATAAATATTTATTACTATTATTATTTGAACTAACCGAAAAATTTGATATATTATCTTTTGAAAATGTTTTATAATTATGATAATTATTTTTTTTTTGATTATTTGTTATTATATTTAAACTATTATGTTTTTGTTTTGATATTAATATTTTATTTTCTATTTGTTCTAATTCTGTATTTTTAATTTGTAATTCTAATTTTAATTGTTTTATTTTTTGATTTAATTTTATATTTTGATTATCATAAATTTTAATTTTCTTTTTCATATTAATTAATTCTTTTATCATATCTTGATTATTTTCTTTTTTAAAACAATCCTAAAGATTAAATTTAAATAAAGATTTTTACTATTTTATTTTGTAAAATATAATTATCTTTTTCAAGTATTTCTATTTTTTCATTTAATTTTTCAATATATAATTTTAATTGATGTTCAATATTTATATGTTGTCTTATTTCTTTTTCTTCTTTTCTCAATAAAGTTTCATAATCTTCTGCTGCATTTTCATTTATGGAATTCATATCTTTTAATAATTTTTTAATTTGAGATTCTACTTTTAAATTTACAATTATATCAATTGAAGAATTTATATATTCTATTAAAGTTAATAAATCTAATTTTTGAAGATTTTTTTTTTCTTTTTCAATGTAATTTTCATAATCCTTTTTTTATTTAATAATTTAATTTACTTCATTACTTTTTCTTATTTTTATTGTTATATAAAGAGATATTAATTTTTTCTTTGCTTTTTCTATTTCAGTATTCATTTTTAATTTTTATTCAAATATTTATAGATTAATTATAATAAAATGAAAAAATTAATAAAAGTATTAAATAAAAAAAATAAAAATAATAATATTACTTAATTAATTTTAATTAATTTAAATTTGATATAATAGGAGGTTTATTAATTAAAAAAGATAAATTCTATATAATAGAGAAATTACATGTGATATGTTATAATATAATCTATATAAAAAAACTAATTTTAAATATTTAAAAATATTATTAAAATTGATAATGAAATAATAAGGGATATTTATATTTTTAATAATATAATCCAAAAAACTTTATTTGATTGAGAAATAATGAGTATATTTTTAAGATAAAATAATACAATTAAAAAAAAAGATATAAATAATAAAATATTTATTTATAGTTATAAATAATTAATATAACCTTAATTAAATAAAAAAATTATTTATATTCATAATTTTTTTAATTTAATTTAATTAATTTTAAAAATACTTAATGTCATATTATCCATCAACAAATGATCCATATTTTTCAATGAATAACTTAAGTGAAAATCCCTCATATCAAAATCAATATTTTATTCAACCACAACACTTAAATGAAAATCAAATAAATCAAATATTACAAAAAGATCAAAAAGACATAAAACGTCAAAACACATATCCAAATTATTTCGATGAAAATTTTAATATAAATCCAGAATATTTAAATAACAATAATATTGATAACAAAAACACAAATAATATAAATAATCCTAATAAAGAAATATTTGAAAATTTTAATATTGATGAAATAAACGAAATAAAAAGTTATTATCAAAAAGGAAGAATAAATCAAAGAGGATTTAGTCATGGATATAATATAATATCAAATGAATTATTTGATAAAAATTCAGAAAAAAAAAATCCTAAAATTGATTATTCAAATCAATTTGTTAATAATTTTATCAATCCTCATTTTAATAATATAACATTACCTCCTAGAAAAATAGAAGAAATGAAAAAAGAAAATGAAAAAAATATAAAAAATAAAATTGAATGTTTTGAATGTTCAAGTAAGGAAATTCCTAAAACTTTACCAACACCTTCTTCACAAAAACCAATATTAAATTATGAAGAAAATAATTTCCCATCTGATAATAAATTAAATTATGTAAGTGAAGAAGAAAAAAAAAAATTTAATGAATATGTAGAATTATTAAATAAAAGAGAAGAAGAATATTATAAAAATCAACAACAATTTCAATATAATCAAAATCAATATAATCCATATTATCAAAATAATAATTTAGAAAATGAAAATTATGATTATCAAAAATATCAAAATGAAAATTATAATAATGAAAATAACATTTTATTACAAAATCCAAATAATCAAAAAGATATAAATTCCAATATTATAAATAAAAATATCCCTTTATTTAAACAATTACCAGCAGGTTTTAATATAAAAAATCACCCATCATTTTTTTCAAATTATAATGATCCTGCAATAATAAATTATCAAAAAGAAAAATTAATACAAAATAATGAACAATTAAAAGCTTATTATCAAAATAAAAAAAAAAATGATATTGGAGAAGGAGTTTTAAATATGAAACCATTACCAATTAAACCACCTAAATATAATGATATTCCTTTAGATAGAAATTCAGAAAAATTAAAAAGACAAATGCAATATAAAGAATTTTTAGATGAACAAATAAATAGAAAAAAAGAATATGAAAAAAGAATTGAAAATCTTACTTCTCAAGGACAAAAAAATGCAAATATAAAAGGAAATATTAATCCTTATAAGGAATTAAGAGAAAAAAAAGAAAGAAAAAATTTAGGGGAAGTACAATTTAATCCTTTTACAGATAAGAATTATAATATTGGAGATAAGTCTAATTTAATTAATAATCCTATTACTAATCCTGTTAATAATTATCAATTTGTTGATAGGAGAAAAATATCAAGTGGTAAATTACAAAATAATGGGAGTAATGTAATTGGATAAAATAATATATTATTAAATTAAAATTTTTCAATCATAAAATTTTTTTTTTTTAAAAAAAATTTATTAAAAAATATATTAAAAAATATAAAAATTTAAAATATTAAAATGTCATCTTTAAATCCAAAATTAAAAAATAAAAAATTTGTATTATCAGATGAGCAAATAAATTTATTAAAAGAAGCATTTGATTTATTTGATATGGAAAAAACAGGAAAAATAGATTATCATGAATTAAAATTAACATTAAAAGCATTTGGATTTAAAATTTCAAAAGAAGAAATGTATTCAATAAAAGAAAAATTAGATCCTAATTCAAATAATAAAATTTCATTTGATGAATTTATAGATTTTATGACTGAAAAATTTTCTGAGAGAAATCCTAAAGAAGAAGCAATTTTAGCTTTTGATTTATTTGATGAAGATAAAAAAGGAAAAATTAATATTAAAAATTTAAAAAAAGCTGTTAAAGAAATTAATGAAAATTTAAGTGATAATGAATTAAAAGCAATTATTGAAGAATTTGATACAGATGGAGATGGAGCAATTACTAAAGAAGATTTTTTAAAAATTATGGATGAATATTATTTTGATTAGTTTATTTTTTCTATTTTTTTTTAATTAATTTTTTTTTTTGTATTTTTATATTTTTATATTTTTATTTATGAGTTGGATATTTTTTTTGAATAATTTTTATTAATTATATTACATTATTTGAAAATAATTTCTTTTTGAAATTTAGTAAATTAATTAATTTTATGAGTTTAATTTATATTAGATATCCCAAATATCAAATTAAATTTTAGATTTTTATAAATGTTGGATTAATATTATAAGATTAATTATTTCAAGTTGATGAGTTATTTTTGAATTTTAGAAAGAAAACAAAATAAAAATAAAATTATACAATTTTTTTTATAAAATTTTTTTTGAAAACAAATTATATAATTAAATAAAGTTTAAATACTCAATTTCATGTTTAAATTCTTAAAAAAACAAAAGATAAAAAAACAAAGCATTTAATATTTTTTTATTTTATTTAATACATGAATTAATAAGTTAAAAAAAGAATAATAAAAAAATCAAAAAAATGATTTTACATTTTAACAATTTTATTTGAACATAATTAATATGAATCTAATCAAAAAAAATATATTTTATTTTCTGATTATAATATACTTATTTTATCCTTTAAAATTATTATTTTTAATGACTTTTGCTACAGAAGAGTAAAAATAAATAAAATTTTGATAATACAATTTATGAATTATATATTAAAATAATCAAAAAAAAATCTAAATTAAAACTCAAAAAAAATAAAGATAGATATAAAAAAGAAAATAAAAAAGTATAAAAATCTAAATTTAAAATCAAGAATAATAAAATAAAAAATGTAAAAAAAAACCAAAAAAGAATTTAAATTAAAATATCTATTTAAATATTTTTGTTCAGTATATAATCAAAAAATTAAAAAACTAATTCATAATATATAAAAAATGAACTCTGAAAAAAAAGATAATATAGAAAAAAATTTAAATGAACTTCTTCCTTCAAATTTAGTTTCTGAATTTGATTTTGGTATAAATGAAAAACCAAAAAATGAAGAATCCGATTTTTCAAATGACGATGAAACTATTGATGTAAATTTTATTTTAATTTTTTTTTTAGGAATTAGCATATTATATTAAACCAACTAAAAAAGAGATTGAAATGAGAAAAAAAGAAGAAAATTTAAGACCAAAATTTTTTTCTGATGGAAATGTACAAATGTATAATAATTATCAAAATTATTTAAAACAAAAACAAATAAATCAAAATAATTTTCCTGAAAATAATATTTTTTTTCCTAATCAAACAATATCAAATTTTAACAATTATTTTTTAAATAATAATTTACCAAATAACTTTATTTTTCCTAATCAAATTCCTTTTACGAATAATATATCTGTAAATAATTTAACTAATATTTATTTTCCTCTTTTTAATAATAATCCTTTTCAAAATATTCAACAACAAAGAAAAACAACATATAATAATAATTCCTATCAAAATTTAA
>Ga0310695_10011364_pt1 | contig 12744 bp, 18 predicted proteins | sample RumenRJG_04DNA_FD_203882 | JGI IMG/M metagenome (GOLD analysis project Ga0310695, IMG submission 203882) | Bovine rumen microbial communities from Lethbridge, Alberta, Canada - RJG_04 (v2) (version 2) | ecosystem: Host-associated > Mammals > Digestive system > Stomach > Rumen | place: Canada...
GACTGATTTGCTTTTGGATTGCAAAGGTAGTCAATTCAAATCGTCACAGTCAATTTTTCGCTCTAAAACTCTATATTTAAATAACTTACAAACATCTCCGCTAATTTTTAGTGGACACTAGTGATAATTATACAATAAATAAAGCCCATACTTTGTGTATGGGCTAAAAACAGAAATGAAACATTTAAAGAATTTATAGTATAGAGTTTTCTAATTCATCATTATCAACCCCATTTGTGTCTTTTATTTCAACATTGATAATTTCATTTTTCATAATATGTATATTCTTCATCTTTTCTTTGATAACATCTCTTAATCTTTTCATGTCTTGTTATTCTTTTAATTTGTATTATTTGAGATTATACCTGTACCCTAAAGAATTAACATACTCTTTTTCGTAATTATGTTCAGTCGAGCCATCTGGATAATCAAGAAGAGTCATAACCTTCATGTCTTTAAGCATACGATTTCTATTTCTTTCATTAACATGATAGTTTTTCTCAAAGAAATCTTGATTATCACGAATTTTCTCCATCAATAATATAGTAGCGTTATAACTTATTACTGCGAGATATTCTTCGTTTAACCCATCTGGAAGATTATCATCATCGTACCACTCCTTATATATGTCAAATATTGTATAGAATATTGTTTTAGCAACAGCTCCTCTTTTACTAATTATTTGCTTTAATTCTTCTGTTGTCATTTTGTTTTGTGTATATATTTATATATAATAATATAGTTATTTTGTTAATTCGGATTCATTTTTTTCATTTCATCACGCCAATTATTACCATATTTATTTTTCACCATTGTGTAAAACTTTCCAAGTGCTTCATCTTCACTCTGACATTGATTAAATCTTTTCCAGTTCTTTTCTACATCGTCATAATTCTTATAGCCACTTGATACTTCTGATAATCTATGAAACAATAATCTTCCATCCTCACCTAATGTCTTTAGATACTTACCAACTGTTGCCCATTCTGCCCAGTGTTCTCCTGTATCGAAACCTTTACAAATCAAATAATCAACAGTGCGCTCTAAATATTGGATTTGTTCATTGTGAGTACGACATCTTATTCTTGATATTCTCTTTTGGGCATTTAAAAGTTCTGCTTTCTTTTCATTGATTTGTTCTTCACTAATTTCATCAAATACAGTAACCTCACAATCCTTTTTAATCAATATGTTTTCATCATAACTCCCAAATCTAATCCTTGTTATATCTTTACAATGTTTGTCAATATTGATACCACTCTTTTTCAGTTTATAATACATTGATGTGTAGTATAGATTAATATCTTTTGAGTCTGGTATTGGAACTATAAAATAAAATCCTTTTCCTCTACAACTCAAACATACGCAATATACATAGTCCATTCCAAATATTGCTTTCTTTATAGATTCTATATCATATTTAGAAAACAACACTTTGTTGTCTTCTTCATCAACATCTACACACATAATGTTATTATATTGTACAACATTATTTGTAGTTCTGCTCTCACCTAATAATGCAGACATCGTAACACCGACCATATTATTCACCTTAAATTCTTTCTGTTGTTTCTCATCTGTAATGCTTCTTAATTTCAAAATTGTTTCTTTGTTGTGTTCTTGAACAGGTATTAAGAAGTCTATTAATCTTAATATATCACTTCTCTTAGTAGTTTTTGCATTATTGTAAAATCCAATATTTATATTCTCTAATTCATTTGTAGTTATTGTCATATTTCTTCTGTTTTCTATTTTTGTTAGTTTATTATCAATATTTAGTAATGGTATGTAACCATGTAACTTGTGTAACCAAACAATTCTCATTTATCTATTAATATCTTTTCTCATATAAGAAATTCAATTATATATAAATCATTTATTTTTCAGTTACATAGTTACAACCACTACAAATTATTATATATCAAGTGCTTTTCGTAACCAAGCCTAAGTTACGTAACCAGTTACATTCAGATATTATCAACAAAATATCTTCACCAGTATTGCGTAACTATACTATATTCAGTTACAGAATAAATCTTGGTTACTACTTTGCCTTTCAAAACCTTTACACGGACGATCATTGTAGCGAATCGATTTATATTTCCAATCTTTACCTAAACCATTAGCAATATAAGTTCCAGTCCTTTCTTCGTGATAATGATTCTTCAAAACATAGCGCAAAAATGCATATGGCAACTTATTAATCTTGCCTTTCTTTCCTGTTTCATACTCATTATTCTCTGTGTATTGTTTAAATAAGTCCATTTCAGAATATAATTCTCCTTTATCATTAAGATAATATGTATTCTCTAAAATGTTTCTTGCGTATTCAATAACACTATCATCATTGAAAGTTTTAAACTGCATCATTTCATTAGCGAAATCATCCATAAAATCCTGTGTTATATCCAAATACATATTAGGATTTTCTTTATAATAGTAAACTGATTCAGCCCATAACTGATTTATATACTCTTGTGTCAATACTTCAAAAATACGTCCGTCTTTATTTTTCTTGTTACATTTGATAACCCAGAAACGACGCTCAACAACACTTGTATTGTCACGAAGAAAAGTAGTGTCATTTGTAGAACCAATAAAAACACAATGACGAGGATATGTTTCTGCATATTTTCCAAATGCTAAACGTGCTGTGTCCTTTGTATTAGATATAAATGTTTTAATATTACTCATTTCTTTTTTATTGAAAGAATCTAATTCGTCAACAACAGCAATCCATGTACGATTGAGCTTGTTTATCAAGTCTTTATTACCGACCTCATTTAATGATACGTTGTTTGAGTATTTGAGAGAAATCAAATCGCATATTGAGGATTTTCCAATACCTTGTTCTCCTTGTAAGACTATCATGTTGTCAAATTTGCATCCAGGTTCAAATATACGTTTTACGGCAGCAATAAACCATACTTTAGTCATATACTTGTTTAGTTCAGTATCATCAGCATCAAGTAAGTCAATAAACAAACGCTCAACTCTTTTGATACCATCCCATTCTACTGAATTCAAATAATCAATGATTGGATTATATTTATTTGTATCAAACACTTCCATTAATGCTGATTCAATTTTGGGTCTAGAAGTTAATCCTAAATCTCTTTCAATATTATTGTATAAGCGATTCAAATCAAAATCACAGAATTCTTTATCATTAAACTCCTTTTGTTTAGTGAAATCATTATACCTAAGTTTGTCTTTATACTTATCTGATTGAGTAAGATAAGTAATGTAGTTTGTAATCACATTCTTAATGTTTCCTTTAGAATCAATCTCTAAACTTGATTCCCATACTTTCTCTTTGCGAGCATTTTCAATTTGTTCTTCTAATTCTTTTAAATTCTCTATTGTATATTTCATTTCTGTAAATAGATATATTTTTAGTATATGGCAAATAGTTTAATAATGAACCATAGCCAAGGTTGGCGCATATATTAATAGCACCACTCATAATTACACACCTCTTCTTCTCATTTTTCATTTTCCATATTTTTTTATTTAAATATATTTATATAATAATATAGTAAGATTGTGTTGTAGGATTCGAATCGGAGGCTCTTTTTTCACTCATATTGTCTTATTTCGTTGGTTCTGGGGCACTTCCTTCATAAAGTTAATAAATAATCTTTGTTAATACAAAAAGTGTCCCAGAACCCATCTTTATTATCTGCTTGTTTGAAATGACAAAAACAATTAATACATAATTGAAAATTAATCGAGAGTTTACTATATTATGTGTGTCGTTAAAATAAACAAAAATGAAGCAAGTAGTAATTTTTGCAAGAGTCAGTACTAACGGTCAGGATTATGAAAGACAAGTGAACGAACTGACCGCACTATCTCAACGTAATAATTGGATGGTTTCTGCTGTGTTCTGTGAAAAGATAAGCGGAGCAAAGAAGAATAATGAGCGTAAGGAACTATCTAAAATGATCGATTATGTTAATGCCAATAACATTAATATGGTGTTGGTTACTGAACTTTCTCGTTTAGGTAGAGATACACTCCAAATATTAGAGGTGATAGAGTATTTCAATAGAATGGGAATATCACTCTATATCCAGAACTATCACATTGAAACACTGAAGGAAGATGGTAGCATAAACTCTATGAGTCAATTCCTAATAACACTATTAGCAGAAATAGCACGAATGGAGCGTAAAACAATACGTGAACGCATTGAAAGTGGCTATAATAATTATCGTTTAAATGGTGGGAAAGTGGGTCGTAAAGAGGGGTATCGAAAAAGTGACAACGATATGAAAGAACAATATTCGGAAGAAATAAAGTTACTGCGTAAAGGTATTAGTTTGCGAAATATCTCTAAAATAACAGGGACGAGTATCAATACAATACGTAAATGCCAAATATTTCTTCATTAAAATTTAATTTTTTCAGATTCCTGTCTATATTATGTCAGTCAAATATAGTTTAACTTCTAAAATATCAAATGTATGTCAAACAAGAACGTAAAGAATGAGACTAAGAACAACGTAGTAACCGAATCTACAATGTCAAATGAACAGATGGAGCAGTTTGTCACTGAACACTTTGGAATTGTTCCACGTAATTGGAAAAGAAAGTTCGAGGTATTGAATATCGAACAGAAAGTTTCTAAAATTCACTACTATCTCGATCGTCAGGAACAGCGGACTGAGGCGATTGAAAAGAATAAATTGGAGAACAGAGTCAAGGAACTGTTTGACAAGCGAAAGGCTACAACGGAAGATGTTGTTAGGGTAATTGATTTTTGTAAACAATACATCCAAGCTACAAAAGAACAGGAAATCAACAAACTCCAATCTGAAATCGAAAGATTAACCCATCTGAAACAATCCCTTGAAACTAATTAAACTCTAATATAATGGCAATGAACTTTCATTGCCATTATATATAAAACTGTTCGACTATGACAAATATAGAAGTAAAGTTTTACGAGAGAGTTCCATATGAACTTCATGAACTGAATGAGAACTTAGAACAGCTAATAAATCTCTTACTCTTAATGAATAATGGGGCTGAAACTTGAAAATGGTTATGAAATAAAAACCACATTTTGGGAAGACTTCACTATTGCAGATGTATATGGTGAAGATGCTATCAAAGATACATTTAATTGTGCATTTAGCGAATGGAAATACAATACTGAATATATAACAGAACTTGTATGTGTCATGTCTTGGAAGTCTTGTTCGTGGTATGGGAAAAACGAATCCTATATGAACTTATATAGTGAACTATACCATAATGCAGATAGTTGGTGTATGGATAACTTGAAAAATAAGGATTTGGAATACTATCTGAAATGGACTGACTAATTATTTTTCGCCCATTGCATATGTTTAATGAGTGGCATATGCAATGGGCGATACTATTATTATTAGAACTTCTTTTTCAACGCCTTATCAATAAATTAAACTCTCTTTCATCCGCCTTATTCCATTCTTTGAATTGGGTGATTTTCTTGTCGTTAACCCATACTCTATACATTCTATAGTAGATGCCAGCTCCACCTGTATGCGTCTTTCCTGCAACTGCAATTTCAACTTTAAATTCTCCACGTTCTCCATTGTTATAAACACGCATCTTATATACAGATATACCTTGCCTTATATATGCCAATTCACTATCAATAAGTAAGTTTAGAGGCATTCCCACGCGCAAATTCCCTTTTTCGATAGCATCTATATTAATTTTTCCATACTTCTTGTTAAGAGAAGGACGTGCAGCTTTTTCTTTAGCAGCTTCTTCTGCGACACTCTTAGCAATAATCGTATTCTCTGATACATAGTGCCCTTCTTCAAACTTGCCTATTCGATTTTTCCAGTAGTCATCTTCTATATCAGAAACGACATAGACGTTTGTAGCTCCATATGAAGGTAGTATTTCTTTATTGATTATTTGTTCAACTTCTTTGTCTGAAAGACTTTGTATGTCCCTATTAATAAATTTTACAACAATGTCTTCATCGTTTGGCCTTTTCTTGGAATTGTAAAATTCGAGAAACCCATTGATATCTGATTTTATTCTGCTGTTAGTTGTTTTGACAATCTCATTTTCTGTTGCTACACAGACACTACTTTTTGAAGAATTCCCACTAGTTCCTTTGATTACGACATTATCAGAGAGATATACTTCCCAATTACTAATAAGTTTACCAGGTTCCACACTTTCACTATAGTAACTACCATCAGAGTAAGTCACTCTGTAGGAATATGAAAAACCTGTGCTATTCGTGTTTTTTCTGCGAATATAATTCCAAACTCGTCCTTGCTCGTCTTTAGCTCCATGGATATTAATACCGTTGTCTATTCCTTCTAAAACGAAAACGTATTCACGTCTTGTTCCTGTTTGGTAACTTGTCTGTTGAAACACCTTTTCTTTTATCAAACGGGCTTGCTTGAGAGTTGGTGGATTGAGTTTTTCGTCTACATCTTCTAATTTAAGAGGAATATTGATTTCTGCTTCTGTGATATTAAAATCACTTACTGAGACTACTTTGTCACTTTGTAGCTCTTCTGAAACAGAAAATTTCCCCCTTCCTGAGGCCACTTGGGCCTCCCAAGAAATATCAGAAGAATCAATATAGTAATAATATGTGAATGTTCCTCCAGCTTTTAGAGTTACATTGTTTGATTCGTCAAAAGTCAAGTCACCATTATACTTGATTTTACCTCCATCAATTGTTGCATTGAAAACTTTGTTTCCTTCAAAATAGCCTTTAATGCCCATTAAGTCAAGTTCACCTTCACCATCAGGGATTTTGTCGCTGTTTACTTCCCCATTAAACTTGTGATTCATGTACTTGACTTTCTTGATTTTGTTTTGTGCAATTACACTTTGAGGATTTACAATCCCCAATAGCAAAACTACGCTGCTAATAAACAGAATAACCTTTTTCATGTCTTTACATAATTATTTGATTAATATATTATGGCTTTACTATCTTTCCGCCAGTTTCATTACTACTATAACTCCCGTCTGGATATGTCACTTTATAAGTTACATTATTTGAATATCCTCTTGGGTCAATCATATAATTCCATACCCTTCCTTCATCGTCTTTGTAGTCTTTTACTGGTATTTCTCTTGACAATATTTGAGATGGGACGACATGCAAGTAAATGTCTCCACCATTATTTTCATTATTTTGGATTTTGTCTACCCATTTTGTGAATTTGAATAATGGAATAGGAATATCTAAGGTAACAACTGGAGGATATAATTCAAGGGGTACTCCTTTCATTTCAGTCTTAATTGGGATTTTAACTACGTCTTTGAGCAGACCATCATTATCTATCTCAATGTCTTCAGAAAGGATTTCAGTTATACTCTTTTTGTTATTAGCCAATTCATTGGGATATACATATGTGGTACTTGCATTGTGTGGATATATTCTTATGCTATTTTCTTCATAATAGTATCTCGTAAATTTGCCTCCTGTTTTCAATGTTACACTTTTGGATTCGCTAAAAGTAACATCACCTTCATATTTGAGCCAGTCTCTTTCAAAATAAGCATTGGTGATATTTGTTGCATCAAATATCCCTTTGATAACAATTCCTGCAATATCTATCTCTCCCTTTCCCTGTGGAATTTGTTCTTTACTAACATCACCTTTATACTGATGATGTTTATACATGATTTTTTTTGCAGTCATGTTTTGTGGCATTACTAAAGCAAATAGCATAATAAATGCTACAAAAATTAGAAAGCTCCTTTGTTTCATAATTCTTTTGTTTTTAGTTTGTACTAAGTTTCTTCATTCTAACAGGTGGTGCACAAACTTTTAGATAAAAGAAAGCGCAGCCCCAACCATATTCCTCACAGGCTTAGGACTGCCTCATACATTCTACGGAAGAAGACTGCGCTCTTAGTCGCACTCTCCTTGAATGTATGTATTGCTCTTTCCATTCCGAGGTCCTAATTCGTGAGGAAAAGTGAGCATCTAAAGTTTATGTCTCTTACGAAACATGGTACAAAGATAGTTATTTATTTCCATTTTTATGATATTTTGCCGTTTTTTTTTAAATAAGGTTCATTTTTCTTTTCCTTCGAGAAAAGATCACCTGAAAAACGCCGTAAGAAGTCATGCAACGAGATATTCAGTCAGACGATGCAGTATATACATTTCATGTTATAATACTATCAGAATGAATTAAGAACTATTGATGTTATATGTTCAATATAATAACAACAGTGTAGAATCACAATATCAATCATTTAGTATCGATAGTGCGTTTAACATCTATTAAGTTTTTAAAATTGAAGATTTTTATCTATGTCACTATGTTAATAATACAAATATAAATAATAAATTTTTTAATAATAATTTTATGGAGAATATTATATTTAATTTTATTAAGCAGCATCGCGAAGAAAAGGTGTATCAAAAAGTTAGAAAGATATTAATTAAAAAAGGATATAAACCACTAAATAATATCACCTACACCTATTCGTTCGATTGTAAACAAACAAAGCGCCCTTATTATCCATACTCGATAATAATTAAATACAAATATAATTATCCGCCTACTAACTATAGGTTATCGGCTTAACAATATTATTATTCATTAAAACCTTATGGTGTATAGGTTAACCGTATTTTTATTATGGTAAGATATCTAGTTATTGTTCGAACACACAGCGATGAAAAGGATTACATTATTAGAAAATCTCTACTTTCATTAAAAGCACTGGATGTTGACTATTATTACTTTCGCCGTGGAGATACTCAACCTAACGGGACGACATTCCAAACACATAGATATGATTATATCTTTCTTAAACTATATAGATTGTTTGAGAAAGTGAAATTTGATTTTACTTTTTGGATTTGGGAATTGTATGATGGAACACAATGTAGTAAAGAAAAAAGTTTTGAGGAACTACTAAACAACAATGAGGAAGTAATCAACTTTTACAAGAGAAAGGGATTATTATAAATGGAAAGAGATTTTGATACTGTGCAATTTGTACAGTATCAAAACCTTAATAGTATAATTAGGTATATGACATATTATTAATAAAATAAATCGTTTAAACTATGCCAAATTGGTGCAAAACAAAGTATGTGATTACTGGTTCAAAAGAAGATGTTAGTAATTTGAATTCAATTTTTCAGAAGTTATTAAGCAATGAAAACAACAAATCTGGAGACTTCTATAATACTTGGTTGGGGTTTGTTGTTTCAGAGCTCAATGGTGATAACAAACAAATAGGCTGTCGAGGTTGGTTTGATGATGTTAGACTTAAAAACAAAACTACACTCAAACTTACAACTTATACAGCGTGGTGTCCGTGTTTTGAACTGTTTGAATTTATAGTTCAGAAGTTTCCAACTTTGCAGTATTATTTCAAAGCTGAAGAACCTGCAATGGATGTATATATTACAAATGATTCTGAAAAAAAATTCTTCAAATATGGAGAGAAATACGATGTTTATAATAAAGCAGCGATAATGGATGAAATAAAGATATTAAAATCGTTTACTGGAATGGCAAATGACCAAGTGTATATTCACATTAACTAATCGAGAGTCATATTATTATTTTATATTATAGTAGATCATTATAAATGTATCAATTATAGTCTTAAAAGATTATGTTGATACATTTTTATTTTGACACAAAACCATGCTATGTAATACAATTAGTTCGTTGTTTGGGATGAATTAAGTTTCATTAACACAGTGCTATTGAAGAAAAATGCATTTATTACTATACTCATAATACAAATAATTTTTTATCAATTAAAATAAATATTAATTATGACAAAGAAAACTTTTATTATCAAGAACTTCAGAAGCATCTATTGGAAGTATGAAGCACAAAGAATTCTTCAAACTATCAAATCAAACTATCAAATTCAAAATATCACTTTAGACGATTTTGAATTTATCTACTTCTTGACTACTCACAAACTAACACTTATCAACAAAACATCACCTACTATATACAACTCATTAAAAGGCAATACAATAAAAAAAACAATTCATTATTAAACTTTAGAAGTTGCGCACGACACGAACTAAGTGCTATTTTTATGAACAAAAAGGAAATCTTAAAGAAAGAGATTGAGAATTTATTCTTTGAATTTGAAAAAATGAATTTAGTAAGTGGGAGTGTTCCAACCCCTAAAGATTTACAAATGCCGAAGAATCAAATTAATTCAAGAGGAGAACAAATAAAATTCCCTATTACATATAAAATATTCAAAAAAGAAGGGGTTTATGCCCACCATCTATTAGACTATTATCTCTCGGAAAATATACTAAAAAAGGAGAATGCGATATATTTAGTGTCTACAATCAACTCGCTGACACAAAAACTTTATAATGGGAATAAAATCAGAGCTAAAATCTATTTGACATATAATGAGGGTTAACAATTATAATCAGAAATAACATTAATGAACTAAGAAGTTGAGCACGACACGAACTGAGTGTAACTGTTATTAAACATAATAATCAGAGAAATATTTGAAGAACTATTATACAAATCACTATATTAAGATATCCCTATTGGGAATTTTTGTTTAATTTAAAATTTTAGAAAAATGGAATTAAAGGATTTTAGAAAAGTTTTAGTAGAAGAAATGAAAAAGAGTGTAGAATTTATTAAGAGTTTAGGTGATAAAGAAATCACCACTAAAGAGGAGTCTTGACTCCTCTTTTTGTTTATAATCTCACTAACTTAATATCGTTTTCTTTTTATTCTTTCGTTAAACTCAAATTTGACTTCATTACCATCTTCATCCCACAATTTCCTTACCCTGCCATTGTGTTTGAGGATATATGTTCTGGTTTGCCCATCTTTAAATACAAACTCTAATTTGTGTACAGCATGTTCCTCTTCTTTTGACATCCAAATTACTTCTACATCCTGATGGATAATATTCCTTATCTCGTTGTCATCCTTTATTTTCTCATAGTCTCGCTTAACTCCTATCGTTGAAATGTTGTTAATCTCATTCATGAGATTTTCAGACTCATACTGCCATTTATCGGAATCGCCTGTTAGACGTTTAATTTCTGCCGTTCTTTCTGCTATCTGTTTATCACCTCTAACTTCATCCATTTTTCCAGAGATGATGCGGCTTTCTATTCGTTCTATCTCTTTATGTAGTTGGTAAACATTATCATTTGCATTTCTAATTTTAGACTTATAGATTCTGTATCTATGAGTCATTTCAGCTTTTCTGGCTTTGACATCAATATTGGCAGTATCAATCTTATGTTGTTTAACAACGTGCCAAATAACAGAATCTGCAATACTTATGTTAATTAGCATATATTTCTTTTCATTTGGTTCGTACATACTATATATACCAGTTGTTTTACATGGTGTTAGAACTCTTCCGTTTTCTTTGCTTCTAAGTAAGTTTTGAGCATAATATATGAAAGATACATTTGTATAATTTCTCTTTATGTTGTTTTTTACCAGTGCTCTACATTTATTGAATTGCTCTGCAGTTATGATTGGTGGATATTGTGTATCGAATCCGTCGTTAATACCGATATATCGTTTGTTTCTTAACGTGCGGTTAATCAATATAAGAGCAGCAGAAGTGTTTTTTGAATCTATCCATCCTCTATCTAACATTTCTCTTGCAATAGTACCACCAGAATACCCTTCTTCGTACATGCTAAATATTTTCTTTACAATCTTCGCCTTTTCTTCATCAACCATTATCTTTTCATCTTCTCCAATCTTGTAACCCAATAAGATTTTCCCACCTCCATATTTACCTTCTGACTTCTTCTGTCTGCGTCCTCTCTGTAAACGTTCTGTCTTTAACATCATTTCATTTTCACTCAATGTGCTAAATAGAGAAAACACGATATTGGCAGTTGGAGTGATTTCACCCTTTCCGTCCAAAAGTTCCATATAAGGCTTAAGAATAACAAGTTGAATTTTTCTCTCTCTAAGATAATCCCTAATTGAGAATAGTACTTTCTGTTGTCTGCTTATTCGACTTATTTCATAGCAAATAACGCAGTTTATATCTTTGTCATTTGCGATGTATTCTTTCATTTTTGTTAGACCTTTACGGTGTTCTTCGTCTAACTTAATAGCAGATTCTTTATCTTCAATAACAATAATGTGTTTATCGCCATATCCTCTGTTCTTGGCGAATTTTAACAACTCGTTTGTCTGTTGCTCAAGTGTTTGTTGTTGTGTAGAAACGCGAGAAAGTAAGATACACTTCTTCATATTGCAATTGCCTTATTTGTTTGACATTGCAAAAATACAAAAAAATCCGGAAAGGGAAAACAAGAGTTATATTTTTTTATCTTTTATATTGATAAAACTCTTCATATCTTTATTATTTTAAACTCAATGTTCAATATTCAATGTTCAATGCCTTTAGGCACATTATTGTCATGTCGTCGTTAGCATCTGCACCATGACGATGACGGTTCACCTCTGCTTCCATCAGTTCTACCACATGACGGGCATCTTTGAATTTGGTATGTCGTAGTATATCGAGCATGTGGTCGTCGCCAAACTGCTTCTGGTTGATATCCTCGGCTTCATTAAGTCCATCTGAATAAATGAAGAGAGGACGTCCTTTGATAGTTTTTATTTCCTCACCGATAAACTCAAGTCCCGGCCATAGACCTATAGGGGCATTCGACTCCATCTGGAGGAACGAACCATGCAGTTCATCGCCTCCGATTACAGGGGGATTATGACCGGCATTGCAGAAATGCAGATGGCCGCTGTT
>Ga0310695_10011365_pt1 | contig 12743 bp, 11 predicted proteins | sample RumenRJG_04DNA_FD_203882 | JGI IMG/M metagenome (GOLD analysis project Ga0310695, IMG submission 203882) | Bovine rumen microbial communities from Lethbridge, Alberta, Canada - RJG_04 (v2) (version 2) | ecosystem: Host-associated > Mammals > Digestive system > Stomach > Rumen | place: Canada...
GACCGCCCGGTCTTCCACTACTACGTGACCGGCCAGGGTAGCCACGTTGGACATAATAACATTATTGCCTACGATACAGTTATGGGCAATATGGGTATAAGCCATCATAAGAATGTCGTTACCGATGCGGGTCTCGTTCCCTTCCCCGCAGGCACGGCTCACCGTAACACACTCCCGGAACACGCCCCTGTCGCCGATGACCGTAGAGGAACGTTCTCCTTTAAACTTCAGATCCTGGGGCACACCGCCGATAGAAGCTCCCGGGAAAAATTTACAGTCCTTCCCAATTGTGGTGTAGGGATGGATCACTACATGGGGGCCGATAATACAGCCATCCCCAACTATCACATCATGTTTGATCACCGCATATGGACCGATTACTACATTGTTTCCAATCTCCGCGCCTTTTTCAATAATCGCGGTTTCATGAATTTTACGCAATGGTGTAACTACCGCAGCCATTTCCTCACTCCTCTGCAGGGCTGAATTAAAACAGCAATTTCTGATACCTGCAAAAAACTTTTAGCAAACTGCAGGGCCGTTTATGCCCCGCTAAACGGATACAAGATATCCTAACAGTTATATTCCTCTAACTGCCGGTATTTTTCTCTTTTCAAAATCCGTAATTTTTTTCTTTTTTTCCCGTTTATTCCGAATTTTCTTTTATTTTATATTTACTTGTACCGATTTTCTTAAATTTTCTTTGTTTATTGTTTCGGGATATATCTCACAAAAATAATATGGCCGGTACCGTCTTACTGTATTGCAAAAAAGCAGTCACATTCACAGGCCAGTTCCCCGTCTACTTTTCCTTCACAGTGGATCACGGCCATCACCCCGTGGATCTTTATAACTTCTGCCCGGGTAATGACCTGGTCTCCCGGCACGATCTGTTTATGGAACCGGACCTTGTCGATTTTTGCGAATACCGCGATCTTACCACGGTTTTCCGGCGGATACAGCAAAGCCACGCCGCCAACCTGGGCCATGGCTTCGATCATCAGCACGCCGGGCATGATAGGATTTTCCGGGAAATGTCCCAAAAACTGCATTTCATTTACAGAAATATTCTTAACGCCTACGGCCCATTTCATGGGTTCCAGATCCAAGATCCGGTCCACCAGCAACATAGGGAACCGGTGGGGAAGAATCTTTTTGATTTCAGTAACATCTAATGTAATAGCCATTATTTACCCTCCCTGTATGCAACAATCTGTTTTGCCAGTTGCGAATTATATGAATGGCCTGACTTTACCGCGATAATATGGCCCCTCCAGGGACCAATCAGCGATAAATCGCCCAATACGTCCAAAATTTTATGCCGGACCAGTTCGTCCGGGAAACGGGGGACAGAGAGACATTTTTTGTCATCATATACCACTGCGTTCTCCAGGTTTCCCCCAAGCCCCAGGCCCATCTTACGCATCTGCTCCACCTCATGCATGAAGCCGATGGTACGGGCAGGAGCAATTTCTTTTAAAAACGAGGTTTCCTCCAGTTCCACATCGAAATACTGGGTCCCTAACAGGGGATGGCTGTTGATAGAGGTAAAGGAGATACGGTTTCCGTCATAGGGAAGCATCAGGATATAATTTTCCCCATCGTAAACAGCAAATTCCCGGTCCACCCGGTAGACCTTCTTTTCCGCTTCCTGTTCCACCCGTCCGGCCTGCTGTACCAGCTGTGCAAACACCAGACCGCTTCCGTCTGCTACCGGCGGTTCCGGAGAGTCCATCTCGATCCGGCAGTTGTCGATGCCCATACCGTACAGCGCTGCCAGCAAATGTTCTACCGTAAATACCTGGGCGCCGTTTTCGCTGATAGTCGTCGCCCGAAGGGTAGATGTGACCAGCTCTGCTTTTCCGTGGATCTCCGGCTGTTCCGGCAGATCCGTCCTGACAAACACAATGCCTGTATCGGGACCGGCAGGTTTCAGTTTCATTGTCACCTTACAGCCCGAATGGAGCCCGATTCCGGCGTAACTTATCTCACCGGCAAGTGTTCTCTGTTTTTCCATAAAAATCTCCCTGCAATCCGGAAATACGTTCCTTCTATTTGAGCTTCCTCCATCAGTCACTCAGGAAGCCTTTCAATAAGCGGTATTTCCTTATTTTTTCGGTTTAAACCGTTCACGACCGTCTTTCCAGCGGTCATGGACCCAGAACCACATGGGCGGGTTGCTGCGGATCTCCTGCTCCAGGATCGCCATCAGCTTCTCCGTTACCCGGAACAGGTCCTGTTCCTTATCCCCGGTTTTTTCCGCATACAGCGGCGGATAAATTTTAGCCCGGCAACTGCCGTCCGGGTCGTAGTGCATAAAAATAGGCAGGATCGGACAGCCGAAGGTACGGCTGAATACGGCAGGCCCGCTGGGCGTAATGACTTTTTTCCCAAAAAGGTCAATGGTCACGCCGGTATCATTGGTATCCTGGTCAAAAAGGATGCCCAGAAGATGTTTCTCCTTTAAATACCGGCCCATGGCCAGAACCCCTTCTTTTCCCCGGTTGTAAGCGACTTTCTGCCCTGCCATTTCCCTGTATTCATTGATAAACCGGTCCATGGCCCCATTGTTCTGCTTTCTTGCAATACTCAGCATGGGGTATCCGTGGAGAGCCACATCCGCCCCCAGCAATTCCCAGTTGCCAAAATGGCCTGTACACATAAGGGCCCCTTTACCTTTGGCGTAAGCCTCCTCCAGATATTCCAACCCGTCTGTTTTCACCACAGATTGAATGGTCTCCGGATTCAGAAGGGGAAAACGGAGTACCTCGATGATCATACGGCCAAATTTGACCACGCTCTGATCGGCGATCTTTCTGGCCTCTTTCGGGGAAACCCCCAGACATTCCTGCACATTGGCTGCTGCCATACGCATGCGCCACTCCGGCACAAACATCAGCCCAAGCCTTCCCAGACAATTACCGAAGGCCAGGCCCACCCGCCAGGGAAGAATGCAGAAGACTTTGCTGACCAGCTTCATTATATAGTAAGTGAGCATAAAAACTCCCTTTGCGGAAACACTGTTAAAACGGTTCCGTAAATCTTCCGTAAGCCGTTTTACAGGTACCTCTTTATCTGTTTTTCTTTAATTCCTCGATTTCTTTTTCCAGTTTTTTCACCGTCTTCATCAGGTCTCCGATCTTACGCAGCTTTGCTTCCTGACGAAGCCATTCCGTATGGGACATGTGAGGGAATCCGGCAAGTATCTGCCCATCTCCCACATTGCCGATAACGCCGCAGCGTCCGGCCATCGTATTGTTATTTCCTATGGTGATATGGCCCACCGTAGCAGACTGACCGCCAAAAGTATTGTTGTTGCCGATAGTTACGCTGCCGGGGATCCCCACTAATGCTACAAACAGATTGTTTTCCCCAACCACGTCATTGTGGCCCAGATGGACCAGATTATCCATTTTAGTACCGTTTCCCACAACGGTGCTTCCCACCGTTGCCCGGTCGATACAGGAGTTACAGCCTACTTCCACGTCATCTCCCAGTACCACATTACCGGTCTGCTGAACTTTATTATGCTTACCGTTATTGGTAACAAAGCCAAACCCGTCCCCGCCGATGACACAGCCCGACTGCAGGATATCGCGGTTCCCGATGATACAGTTTTCCCTTACGGTCACATTGGGATAGATGATGCAATCGCTGCCCACTTTAACATGGCGGCCAATATACGCATGGGAAAATATCACCGTATTGTCACCGATCTCCGCACCGGATTCCACTACGGCAAAGGCCTGTACTGCCACGTTCTTTCCCAGTTTCGCATCTTCAGCCACATAGGCAAGAGGGCTGACGACCCGCTCTACCTCTTCCTGGGGGCGGAACAGTTCCAGCAGTTCCGCAAAGGCCTGTTTCGGATTTTCAACACGAATCACCGGACGGTCCAGAGACCTGTCCCCGGGAGCAAGGATCATGGCGCCTGCACGGCTTTTATGGCAGAACTCCACATAGGGCGGAATCGCAAAAGAAATCTCCGTAGGACCGGCTTCCACCAGTCCGTTCACCCCTGTGATCCGCATATCCGGATCATCATTTTCCAATGTCCCATGTAAAAAAACAGCCAGCTCCTGCAGTGTCTTTTCCATAATCTCATTCCTTCCGGTCTTATATCCAGACGGCCCTTATCCCTGACCTGCCCCCGAAACAGGAAAACGGCGGACGGAACGTGATCCGTCCGCCGTGGGTCAGTTACTTAAGGAACCTCTGATCATTTCATCTTCTTTATTACTTCATCTGTTATATCTACGCCGCCAGCCGGAACCGCATCCTTTATCAGCACAGCCCCCAGGTTCTTTTCTTTGGAAACTTCAGCCAGAGCAGTATCCAGGCTCGCCTTTAACTTATTCTGTGCTTCGGAAGAAGCCACCTGCATCTGGGCCCGTTTGTCATTAACGATTTTTTCGGCTTCTTCCCGGCTCTTGCCCTCGGTTTCCTTCTGCATCTGATCCTGCAGTTCTTTTGCTTTCTTCTGCAGGTCTTCTTTTATGGTCTTAACTGCCGGTGCTTCCGCTTCCACTTTTTTAATATCTACCACGCCGAACGCAGCATTCCTTCCGCTGCAGCCACAGGCAAGCAGGGCACAGGCAATCATCAGGCAAGCTGCTGTCTTTTTCATTTTCATCTGTTTATTCATCCTCCTGAATTTATCTCAATTTTGTTGTACTCAATATGCAAATATCAATGTATCAAAATTATTTTTTATTTTCCTGTTCAGGCCTGGTCTCAGCCGGAACCTTTTTGGACAAAGCCTCTGCCGCCTTCTTCCGGACTGCCAGGGATTTAACCCCCGCAATCACGTCGCCGGTAATATCATCGGCCGAAACATTGGTACGATATTTATGGAATATAACGGTATATCCTCGCTGTTTCGCCAGCTTGGCAACGATACTTTCCATATCTTTCTTCAACGATGTTTCCAGAGTTTCTATCTCCTGCTGCCGCTGATCCAGTTCCTGGTCCACAGTCCCCAGCAGCTCTTTCAGCGCCGTCGGTGCTTTCTGCAATGTGGAAGTATCTTTTTCGGCGCTCTGCCTCATGCTTTCCATCATCTGCATCTGAAGCTGTTTTGCATAGGCGTCCATCCGCTGCCGCATAGCTGCCAGATGGGGCTCCATCCGCTGGTTCACCAGCCCGATCTTATGCTGCATCAGAATCATACGGTCCCGGTCCCTGGCTGCCTGGACTTCTTTCAGTTCAGCTTCCACTTGTTTCCGTGCCTCCGGCATCATACGGACCGTATCCAGTTTCAGCCGCAGATTAAACAGACGGAGCTGATAATTGGATTCCAGCTTTTTTTCTTCTTCCGCCAGCTCTTTATCCACTTCATCGGCAAGCTGCCCACTTAGTTGTTTCAGCTTTTCCTGCTCAACGGCCTGCTTTTCCGCCATCCGGGTCATAAAATCCGCAGACAGGAAATTCTGCTTGCTGCTCCGCTTCAGCTGATGCAGCTTTGCAAGACCGCTGATCTGGGTCTTCCCGATTATCTCCTGCTCCCTTCGCTTATCCAGCAACAGGTTATATTCGTCTTTCAACCTCTGTAAACTGGCATATTGGGGATGATTCTCCAATGCTTTATCCCAGTTTACAACTGCTATTTTTTCTCCGCTTCCCATTTTGCCGCAGGCGGAAAACAGAAGCGCCAAACCTGTGACAACGATCAGCAGCCAGCGTATCATATTTCCTCCTTCAGCAATGGAAAATGAGGCTCCTGCAGAGCCTCATTTTATACTGGATTATTTCTTCGGATTCTGCAGTGCTTTGGCAACTTCATCGGTAATATCCGTACCGCCGTAAACCACGGTAGATTTGTCCACAACTACCTTTAAGCCCTTTTTCTCTGCAATTTTTTTAATTACTTCGTTGATTTCATTCAGCAACGGATCCATCAGGTCTTTTTCTTTGTTACCAAGGCGTTCCTGCAGCTGTTTGTAATACCGTTCTTTATCATCGTCATTCAGGTCCTGGCTCTTGCTGTCAAATTCTCTTCGTGTCTCGGCAATTGCCTGCTGCATTTCAGAACGAACCTGCTCCAGTTTGGGAGACTGGGAAACCAGCACCTGATAATTGACCACGCCTACAGCCGATTCACTGGCTGCCGCAGACGCCACGCCGCTGCCGAAGCCGCCGACGCTCATAGCCAGGGTGAAGCAGCCGATTACGAAAATGGCGGCAACGATCAGTGAAATGGTTTTTACATTTTTCGGGTTACGCAATTTTTCCATCATAATAGAAATTACCTGCCTTCTTTGTATATAATATTTTCCTGTGAAAGTTCCGGGGGCGGCCCCATCGGCTTACCATCCGGCCTTTCACTTACAAACGCACCGCGAAGATACGCGCTGCGCAAAGTTTGTTTATTTATTATACCAGCCTCAACCGGCACTTTCAATATTACAGTAAATAAATTCACAGATTTCCCACAATACGGAAATAGGATTTTTCCGTGGAATAAACATATTCCCCGCTGAGAAATTCATGGATGCGGTAACGGATGGCATATTCATTATCCCCTGTATCCCCGAAATGCTCGTACCGCAGACGCCATTTGGGTGTGAAATCGTATTCAGCCCTGATTACATGGGAATCCGACGGTACCCTGTACATATAGGATAATGTGGATTTTCCGTAATGGAACGCATAACCGCCGCTGAAATCCCAGCGGACATCTTTCAGGTCTATACCCGCTTCCCCGAAAATCTCGTCTCTCCGGGAAATGAATTTTCCAAGATGGGCCCGTCCGGACAGGTTGTGGTCGTCTCTGCCGATATCGGCATATCCCTCAAACCATATTTTATATTCATTGGATTCCAGAAAAATATCCACCTGTGTTTCCGGACCGGGATGGATCGTAACCCGGGGGATAAGATGATGCCTACGGACCTGGGGTTCTTCCGCAAGTTCCTCCAGCAGCCGGCGTGCCAGGATATCCCTGTTTTCTTTTAAATAAGAAACCGGCAGTCCCTGAAGGGATTTGGCCTTGTCCGCATATTTGTATTTCAGTTTCATCAGCAGGATGTTCGGCAGGGATCGGGAAATCATGCTGTACTGCACGTTACGGACCAGTTCCCCTACCGGATAGATGATAACCTGGACTGATGCGTTCCCGTTTTTCGTGGTCAGGTCCACCGCTGCCTTGAAATCAGGCAAAGATCCTTCTACACAGTTTTTGACCTGTCCCCGCAGCACGCCTCCGGCCCAGTCGGCAGCATCCAGGGACGCACCCTTAATGGTCTCCTGAAGCTGTGTTTGCAGATCCGGCACTTTTTCCCGTAAGGCAGCTGCTGCAAAGGAACTAACGCCGGAAAACTGGATATCCACATCTGCGTCCTGTACAGTCTGCGCCCAGGGTGCCACAAAAAACGACAACGTTATGGTTTCCCCTTCCGGGTCCCGTACAGCCGCAAGCCTCACTTTGTTAGTCTGGTATCCGGTGATCACTCTGTCGGAAATTTCCGCCAACAGCCGTTCATATTCCGGCGCATCCCCAAGGATTTTTCCGGAATCCCGGCCGTTAAACAACTGGGCGGCCACTACCCGCATACTGTCTTCCATTTTGTGAAGAAGAACCGGGCTTGTCTTACCGTTTTCATCCCTGATTTGCACTTCAACCTTTGTTACCGGCGCCGCCAAGACACTTCCTGTCCAGAACAGGCACGCCAGCAGCGAAGCGGTTATTGCTTTCATCGCGATCAGAACTGTCCGCCGAAGCTGAAGTGGAACCGGCTTCTCTGCTTTCCTTTACCCCAGTCAAGCTTAATGGGTCCTAATGGGGAATTGATGCGCAGGCCGAGGCCGTAGCCGGACTCCATCAGGCCTAAATCAAACCGCTTCTGATCCCGTTTATCCCATGCATAGCCAATGTCATAGAAGAATACTCCCTGCACTTTGTTGCGAATGGGGAAACGATATTCCGCCGTGCCCCGCAGCATGCTGTTACCTTTAAACTGGTCGTCCCGGTAACCGCGTAGGGTATCGGCGCCGCCTACCGAGAACCGCTGGGACAGCGGCATGTCGCCCCAGGCGTAGCCGGCCGCCAGGTCAAAGGCCAGCACCCGGTTTTTCTGCATAGGTACGTAATAACGGTAATTTACACTGAGCTTTTCAAATTTGAAATCGCCGCCCAGGCCGGCCCATTCAAAGGTATAGGAATTACGTTTGCCGGCATGGGGATCATAGATATTATCACGGGAATCATAGACCCGGGAATAGGTGATACTGTTTGTGGAACCGAAGTTTTCCTTCCGGCGTTCCCTGTAATCGGGACTAATATTTTTGACTATACTTTTACTGATGTCATACGTTGGTTCATAATACTGCGTATCATATCCGTCAACTTTTTCCACATACTTGTCGTCACGGTGTTTCAAGGTTATGAAATGCCGCACAAATTCGCCCTGGGGACGTCCCAGTGTAATTTCCTGCCCTCTGCGCTTCTTGTCATACCGGGCAATTTCATCACCATTACGGTCATAATCCGCATATTCGTTAGTCAGATCATACAGGGTCAGGTTCAGGGATGTTTCTTTTTTATCCAGCCAGGGCTTCCGATAACTAAATTCATAGTTCCGGTTGTCGGCGCCGCCAAATTCCCAGCGGACCTGGATGCTGTCGCCGGTACCCCGGAAGTTTTTATCGCCTACAGAAACCATGCCCACAAACCCGTCGGCATCGCTGTAACCGGCACCAATACCAAAGGTACCGGTATTCATTTCCGCAACGGTAATTTCCATTTCTACCGCACCGGGTTCCCGGCCCGGGTTCAGTTTCATGTTAACGTCTTCAAAAAAGCCCAGATTCTGAATCCTGTTCAGGGAACGGCGGGCCAGGGTCGAATTAAAGGGTTCGCCTTTTTTCAGGCGGATCTCCCGCAAAATGACCTTGTCTTTTGTTTTTACATTTCCTTTTACTTTAAAGTCTTCTACAATGCCTTCATTAATCCTTACGGCCAGAGTACCGTCAGGATGGAGGTTCACGTCGGTTATACGGGCCAGAATATAACCGTCCCGCTTATACTGTTCTTCCACAAAATTCAGTTTTCTGGTGGATTCCCGGATATTGATCATCTTGCCTTTCGGCAGGCTTACAATCTGGCGGATCTTCTCTGTGGACAGTTTCGAATTTCCTTCCACTTCCAGATGATCAAATTTCGGGTTTTCCCTCACATGATAGGTTACCTGCACCCCTTCCGGAACAAGCTGGAAAGACGGGCTCAGATCATAAAACCAGCCCATGGCATAAATGGCCTGCAGATCCCGGGTAACATCTTCTTCCGTTAAGGGAAGACCCGGTTTGCTGACCAGCACTTTATGAATCTCTTCAGATGGAATCTCCTCGTTCCCCTCAATACTTACCTTGGTCAGGATCTGGTTGAAATAGGGAGCAATTTCCTGCTGCTCTTCAGCGGAGACCCCGATTCCCTGTCCGGGGGCCGGAGCTTCCCGTGGAGGCAGGTTCAACCGGTTCGGTGTGGATGAGGCAGGTCCCCGATCCTGCGCTCCCGGAATCCCATCCTTTTTTTCACTGGTAACAGACGGTCTCTTTTTCATGCTGATGGAGTCGGATACAGTCGTGGTGGTTTCCGCAAATACCGGACCGGCCACCATAACCGAAGCCAGCAGCCCAATCGTTATCTGCTTTGCTAAGGCATATTTCATAGTTTAAATAAACCTCCCTGTAAAATCTATCTTATATTCCCCAGTTCCTGCTTACCGGAACGGATCAACTGACGCATCTGACCGGAAGAAAGCTGAAGGCTTCCGCCCCCTGTTTTCGTTCCCTGCGCTTTTGAAGGCATACTTTCGATTTCAGAATATTTTTCCCGGACCTCTGCCCTGACTACCTGGGCAGCAGACGACGTTTTTCTTTCTTGCACGGATTCCAGCCGGTTTTCTGCATTTTCAGAAACGGTACTGTTTCTTTCCGTTTCTGTCACCGGCGCCTGCAACCCGGCGGCATTCGTCGTGTTGCCTCCGTAGGAAGATGCCCACCACCAGCCTAGTCCTCCGGCTGCCAGAATCAGTACGGCAAGGAAGAGAGCCAGCGTATGTCTCGTCCAGGAAATCCATCCTGAACGTTTCTGCCGCAGATTTTCCAATTCTGCTTCGGCCAGCATCAGGTCAAGCTCGCCCCGGACATCCTGGTTGCTGCGAAAGCTGCGCTCTGCATTATCCAAGCTTGCACGGGCATTCCGGATACGGGAACAGACAGACTGTTTCCGCGTCATAATGCTTCACCTCCAAAACCTACATATGATTATATATAATCCGATTTATTTTGGCAAATTTTCTTCTGAAATTCTTGCAAAATTTATTAATTTTATCCGATTATTTTATCTTTTCTTTTGTTTTATATTGAACATGACTGTTTATCTTTTAAAATCTTTCATAAAACGTGACAACATCCCCCTCACCCTTCGGACACCCTGTTTTTCCAGCCGGTAGACATGGTTGGTAGTCACATGGATATCCTCTGCAAGGACGGCAGGCGTTTTGTTTTCCAGAAAGATTCCTTCCAGAACCTTTTTTTCTTTTATTGGAAGCCGGTTGACCGCCCGGGTCACCCGGTCCGTTACCGCATGACGTTCCGCCACTTCCTCCGGCCTGGGCTGATGGCTGGGTACAAGTTCAGCCAGACTCCATCCGTCCTCATTTTCCCTGTCCAGCGATATACAGTTGGAGGAAAATTCCCGCTTCAGAAAATCGCACATGCGGCCGCGGATCCGGTGTACGGCGAAAAGACTGAAAGCAACGCCCTTTGTGTAATCATAGGTTTCGGATGCTTCCAGAAGACCCACCGTTCCCTCCTGGATCAGTTCCATCAGAATATCCTCGGGCATATGAAACTGCATAGCAGTTTTAAATACAAGAGGCTGATAGGCGCATATCAGTTTCTGATGGGCATCTTCATCCCCTTCCTTTTCCTGTTTCCAAAGCTGCCTTTCTTCCTCAAGGGAAAGGACCTCTATTTTATTCAGTTCCGCAAGGTATTTTCGCAGCATAGCATTCCCCTCTTTTTTCAGAACGTTATACGGTATTCCACGCTGTACCGTTTATCGTGGTTTTCGTCCTGGGAAATCGTAACATTCATATGATCTGTAATCTGGTACTGTGTATAGATATTATCATAACGCCCGTCAAAGCTGCGGGTATATCCGATTTTCCATCGTTCGGTCAGATTCTTCGCCACAAGGAAATTGTACTGGGATTTTTCTTCCTGTGTCATTTCCCGGATAATGCGGTTATCAAAATCCACACCGTTTTCGACCTTTCCTATATATACCCGAAATTCATCAAGGCCCAAGGCTTTCGCGATAGTCCTTTCCACATCGCCTAAAAAGCCCGTTTCCAGGCCTGCAATGAGAAGGTTATACATATCCTCGTTGGAGATGTCATCGCTTCCCGCCGAAGAACGCTGTAATGTGAGCATACGGACCAGGGCGTTCTGGGAAAGGGGCGGGTTTGACCGCAGGACGAAATTCAGATTATCTTTACTCAGAGGCCCGTCTAACTGAAGGGCGATCCGGTAGCGGCTGAATTTCGCATTGGCATCCAGCTTGACTGAAGGCAGGAATGTTCCTGGCTCAGACCAGTGGACGGATCCTTTTTCAACCTTGAACCGGGTCCTTAAATAGGTCACGTTGCCTTTATCCGTGCTGATTCCACCGGTAATCCTGGGAAATACGGTGCTTCCCAGTATATGGATACCGCCTTTCAGCCACAGGTCATACAGGTACTTATTAAACAGATGGACCTTCGGTCCCAGGTTTACGGTAACATCCAGCCCAAGATTCGAATTTCCTTCACCCAGAGACGGGACGGTAGGCATGTTCACCAGCACATCATCCAGCCGGACATCTGCCGTAATTTTTGTCCGCCAGCCTTCTTCCATCCCGGAGACCTGCGGACTGTCCGGCACAGTTCCGCTGTTTGTTCCGGCCTGTTTTTGCAAAAGTCGCCGGGGGATTCGGAAATGTTCCGGCGTAACGGAGAATGTGCCGTTTACCCGCCCTTTAAAAATAGCAGAATCAATTTCCGCATTCTTTGCATTTCCGGTAAAATAGTACGCCTTTTCATCCGATGCTTTTAAATCATAGGTTCCGCTGCCTTCAAGCGTACCCTTTCCCAGCGCGGCCGTTGCATTTTCAATCTGGATCCGGTCCCCCTGGAAAGCTACTTTCAGGTTGATTTTGTCTACTATCGAATAAACATCCTTCAGCTTCAGGCATCCGTCTTTTACTTCAACAGTGCCAAACAGTCGCGGTTCATCCAGGGTTCCGGTTATATCCAATATCCCTTTCGCGTCGCCCAGACCCCAGTCTACTGCCGGATGGGCGCCCAAAATCGCCAGGCTTGCCTGATTAAAGTCCGCCCGGATATTCATCTGCGCATTCGGATTCCTGCGCTTTTCTTCTGACCGGAAAACATCTACCGGAATATTTCCTGCAGCAGTCAGTTTATAAATATCCCGTTCCGCAGAAAAATTCTGCAATACGATCGTATCTTTTGCCAAAGCCAGATCCGCAGTCACCTGGTCTACCGTCACGTCCGCAATGCTTCCGCCGGAAAGCAGGATATTCCCTTTTCCTTCCGGTTCATCCAATGTTCCTGCCAGATGGGCAGACATATTCAGCGATCCGGTAAGTGCCACCGGTTCTTTCATGAATGCGGTAAGGATCGCCGGATTGGCATCAGCAGCCTGTGCTGTCAGGTCAATCTTGCGATTACGGAAATCGA
>Ga0310695_10011367_pt1 | contig 12741 bp, 11 predicted proteins | sample RumenRJG_04DNA_FD_203882 | JGI IMG/M metagenome (GOLD analysis project Ga0310695, IMG submission 203882) | Bovine rumen microbial communities from Lethbridge, Alberta, Canada - RJG_04 (v2) (version 2) | ecosystem: Host-associated > Mammals > Digestive system > Stomach > Rumen | place: Canada...
TTGAACGCGAACCCGTACGCTATATTTTCCAGGCGACCACCGATTCCACCATCACCATCATCAATGACGAGTGCATGGAATCCGAGCTAAAGGCGCTCCCCGTCTGGCTTTTGGCAGCTATCAAGGCGATTTCGGCCAAAACGCGCCGCATCAACGAGTCCATCCGCGCCGCAAAGACGGAAAATCCGCTCGAAAGCCTCGCCTCTTTCTGCAAATTCTACAGCAAAGACGAAATTTTGCAAAAGCAGTTGCTGTTGCAAGAATTCTCGTGGCTCACCAAGACGCCGTTCCCAGCTGCAAACGAAGCTCTAAAGACGCTTATCCGCCGCAAGATGCTCATCCCGCAAGCTAATGGCTTGACGCTTACCGTCCCTGATCCGCGCCTTCTTGAAATTTTCGCGGACTACCTCAAGACGCAAGAACTTGAACTTCCGTGGCTACCGTTCAAGCTCACGCTCCAGCAAAAGAGATGCCTCGTCTGGCTATCGACAATCGACCCTGACACGACCATAGACGGCTCCGCATGGATGAACTTGTTCAAGGAACATAACCTTGAAGTTAACGTTACAGACTGGCTCCAGATGCAGCAATTTGAATGGTTCAACGAAAAAGAGAACCATCTTTTCGCGCTTAATACAGATAAAGTAAATTACTATTTATTATCATTGCAGTACGAGCAAAATCTCAAGGGGACGGTCAAATGATTTTGAGAGAAGGCGAAAATCTTTGCCTGCAAGGCGACCTCACCCATTCATTTTACATCGTCAAAAGCGGCGCGCTTACAGCGACTTCTAAGGACGAGCAAAATGGTACGCAGGTTCTGAATTTCGGCCCCGGTTCCACGTTCGGCGAACTCAGCCTCATCGCGGGCGACCCCATGGAATACACGGTCCACGCCGAAGAAGACAGCGAAATTGAAGTCATTCCGCAAAGCGCCTTGCACGACGCAATGGCCAAGCAACCGATTTGGCTCAAGTCTATCCTCGCGTTCCTCACGCAGCGCAACCACATCGCGCAAGAGAATAAGCGCAAGAGCGACTTGATTACAACTTTTCCATCGCTGTTGTTCGTGCTTTCTAGAGTGCCCGCAAAAGATATTGGTTTAGTCGCACTACAAGACGAAATTGCTCAATTTTCAAAGCTTTCCGCATTTGGCACATATAAACTATTAATCATTTTGCAGGACTTCAAGCTCGTCCGTTTGCAATCGGAATCCGTATCTGTAGAGAACAAGCCGCTGATCAAGATTCTCTACGAGACGCTCCGCCATCGCGCCATTTACAAAAGCACATCGCCGAACATCCTTTCGCTTACCGACCAGGCTATCCTCACCGCATTCGTGAAAGCCGCCTGCGACAAAGGCGAACTCCAGTCCGACGGTTTCGTTGCCGTTAATACCAGCGATTTGATTGAGCAAACCAAGCGCACCATGCACGGGATGAGCCTCACCCCGCGAAACCTCGAAACGCTTTTGCAAAAACAGCTTCTCAAAGAGCTCCCCAAAGAAAAATATTGCGCCAACTTCGACAAGCTCCTAAACCTGCTCGAACTCAATCGAATCTACCCGTTGCTCGATAAGAAATTAATTACTGGCCAATAGTAATCGGTCATTAGTCAATAGACTGTATGTCATTCCCGACTCCGTTCGGGAATCGCCTTCTTGTAAAACGAAATAAAACTTTCAATTAACGATTATTGCCAGCATTCTAAGTTTTTAGTTCTAAGTTCTAAATTCCAAATTACTATCTTTAGCACGTAACACATTCACCCTTTTACAAGGTTCAATATGAAACTCTCTGCACTTCTCGTGACTCTTTCCTCCATCGCCGCTTTCGCTCAAGACGCTGCACAGCCGGAACAGCCGGGCGCCCTCGCCAGCTTCCTCCCGCTCATCCTCCTCTTTGTGGTGATGTGGCTATTCTTCATCCGCCCGAAGCAGAAGGAAATGAAGCAGATGGACGAAATGCGCAAGCAGCTCAAGAAGGGCGACAAGGTCATGACAGCCGCTGGCATCATCGGCACCATCGCTAGCATGGAAGAAAACATCATCACGCTCCGCACTGGCACCTCCACCATCGAATTCGAAAAGGCTGCCATTCTCCGCGTCATCAACAACGACACTTCCGCTAAGGTCGAAGAAAAGAAGTAATCATGGCCATTCTCCCCATCAGAATTTACGGTGACCCGGTGCTTCGCAAAAAATGCGAACCCATCACCGAAATCACGCCGGAACTCCGCCAGCTCGCAAAAGACATGCTCGAAACCATGTACGATGCTCCGGGCTGCGGCCTTGCCGCTCCGCAGATTGGCAAGAACATCCGTCTCGTGGTCATCGACACCGCCATTCCAGACGAAGAGGAACCGCGTCCGTACATCATGTTCAACCCCGAATGGGAAGCTGAACCGGATGCCAAGAACGTCGATTACGACGAAGGCTGCCTCTCCCTCCCGGAAATTTTCTGCAACGTAGTCCGTCCGGACCGCGTGACAGTTCGTTTCTTTGACATCAATGGCGAAGCCCAGGAAATTCATAACTGCGAAGGTCTGTTCGCCCGCTGCATCCAGCACGAATGCGACCACCTCAACGGCGACCTCTTTGTCGATAAGATCTCGACGTCGGACCGCACGATGAATCAGTCCAAGCTCCGCAAGATGGCAAAAGAAACCCAGGCGAAGCTCAAAAAGAAATAAGGTCCATGGGCCTGCTCCGGATATTTTCAGCAGTTGCTTTGACGACACTCTCCTTGGCGACCTCACCTCTTGCGGCCGGCAATTCTGAGTATAGCCCGATCGAAGCAAACAGCGTATCCGAGCAGACCATCGTTCCTCAAAAAATCGCCAAAGATCTCAACCGCCCTATTCAAGTGGGAGTCTTTGTAGGTGTGCCAAACATCTTTGTCCGTCAAAAGAACGAAGAACTGCACATCACCGCCTCTAAAGGCAAACTCAAAATCAAGACAAAATCAAAACGCCAGCAAACCGCAGACCGACGCGTCTTCAAGGCCTCGGGTTCCTCCACTAGCGATTGCATCGCCATCGCAACAGACAAGTCTGGTCTCAACAAAGCTTGCTACAATGGTGAATTTATCGTCTCCGCCAATGGCAACAAGCTAAACGCCATCAACGTCATCGACATCGAAGATTACTTGCGTGGCGTTGTTCCTTACGAAATCGGCAAGCTTGACGAATCCAAGTTCGAAGCGCTCAAGGCTCAAGCCGTTGCCGCTCGCACCTACGCGTACAAACACTTCGGGAGCCGCGTTGCACAAGGCTTTGACGTTTACGCCGACACGCGCGACCAAGTCTACAAAGGCCTCCACAGCGCCACAGAACTTACAGACAAAGCCGTCCGCGAAACCGAAGGCGTCGTGATGACGTACAACGGAGAATTCATCACCGCCTATTACCATTCCACTTGCGGTGGCGAAACTGAAGGCGTTGTTACTTGGGGTCGCCCAGACCACCCCTATCTCAAAAACAAGCCCGACCTCCGCCCCGACGGAACGCCGTGGTGCCGCGAATCAAGCTACTCGGAATGGACTCGTGAATTCACCGAAGATGAACTTCGCGATTTATTCCAGATAAACGCAAAAGAAGCGAAAGCAAACGTCCCGAGTTTTTCGAGCATCAAGTCGATACACATTCAAGACACGCTCAAGAGCGGTCGCATCCACACGCTCGTCATCGAAACGAATAACGGCTCGTTCACAGCAAAAGCAGACAAAATCCGCTGGCTTTTCAAGCGCGGTGGCACCATCCTCCCCTCCAGCTTTTTCCGCATCCACAAGAACGGTAATGACTGGATTCTCAAGGGCAAGGGATTTGGGCATGGCGTAGGGCTTTGCCAAATGGGCGCTCGCGCACGCGCACAGGCAGGTCAAAGCTACATTCAGATCTTAACGCACTATTACCCCGGCATCACGCTGGAAAAATTCAAGAGATGATAGTCGTTTTAAGCCAGGGCTGTGCCGCGAATTTCGGTGACGGAGAAAAGATTGCGCGCATTCTCTCCCAAAAATCCGAAGTCACGTTCGAGTTTCCGGAAGCGAAGTCGGCGCATACCACAAAAGCCGAGAATTCCACAAGCGCCGCGAATTTTACTTCCAAGATGACCGCGAATCTTGAAAATGTTGCGAGTACTTCATCCAAGAAGCCCGCGAATCTCGAAAATTCCGTGAATTTCGCCGCCTCACACGTTGAAAAGCCCGAAGCTTTCTACTTGAACGTTTGCACGGTCAAGGGCAATGCAGTCGCCATGAAGCTCCTGCGCAAAGCGGCGAGCACATTTCCGGGCGTTCCCATATACATCACAGGTTGCGCCCCCAAGGACTTCCGCGAAGAAGCTCTCCGCGCCGTTCCGAACGTGCAATTTACAAGCCTGAAAGAACTTGAAACCTCGGCGCAATCCCCCTCAAATCTAGCAACGGCCCACCCTGCGCAATCCCCCTCAAGCCTAATAAATGCGCGCACTCCCGGCAGCAATAAAATCTATCGCAACGTCCTTCGTGAATCCCCGTTCGTCGGCATCGTGAACATCGAAGAAGGCTGCCTTGACGCCTGCGCCTTTTGCAGTACGCATCTCGTCAAAGGCCGCCTCCACAGCTTTGCGCCCCAAACCATCGTGGATCAAGTCCAGGCGCTTGTCGATGACGGTTGCCTAGAAATCCAGCTGACCGGCCAAGACTGCGCCTGCTACGGTTTTGACATTGGCACGAATCTCGCCGAACTCACGCAGAGAATCTTGACGCACGTGAACGGTAATTACCGCATCCGCCTCGGCATGGGCAATCCGCGCCATGTCCTCGGCTATCAAGAAGCGCTTTTGGATTGTTTCACGGATGATCGCATTTACAAGTTCATCCACATTCCCGTTCAGAGCGGCAGCGAAAACGTGCTCAAGGCGATGAACCGCCGTCACACCGCAAGAGACTACGCGATCCTCGCCCACGCCTTTACCGAGCGATTCAGCAAGTTCACACTCAGCACCGACCTTATCGTTGGCTATCCCGGCGAAACCGCCGAAGATTTCAATGACACGTTAAAGCTTTTGAAAGAAACTCGTCCGACCGTCTGCAACATCACGCGTTTTGTCGCGCGCCCAGGCACCGTCGCCGCACATCTCGAAACAAGCAAACCAACGCATCCCGAGTCTGCAAAAAACAGCGCGCATCTCGCCACCACAACCCTTGCAATCCCCGACGATATCAAGCACGAACGTTCCGCGATTCTCGCCGAAGCATTCCAGCAAATCGCTCTCGAGAACAACCGCGAATGGATTGACGACGAATGCACGGTCATCACTGAAAAGCAAGGCTACCGCGCAGGCACGACCATCGCCCGCAATGTAGCTTACCGTCCCGTAGCCCTCCAAGGCACATTCCCTGCGGGGCAAACGCTCCGCGTCCGCATCACCGATGCAGAACCCTTCGCACTGATCGCAAAGCCTCTCTAATCAATCCATCACTATCCCCGCGAGCAATCCCAACAACAATTCTCGCGTTGTTTCTAATACCAATAACGATCGACCAATGACTATTGAAAAAAAACACCCCGTGGCGTTCACCACAGGGTATTTTAAACTTTCAACGAACTAATATTACTTTTTCGGAGTTCTGCGATAACCGCGTCTAATCGTTTCCGTAGTACGCATGAACGGCATGGTCATATCAGTAAGCTTATTACCATAGCTCTTATAGCAATATTCAAACTGATCCATCACGACGGTCATCTGGTAAATATACGGACCCGTAGCAAGCAAGCGACCCTTTTCAGTTACCGGATACATCTTGATTGTTGCAAGCATTGCACCCGTAGCAGACGAAGGATCGGAACCATACATCTGGTTCGTGCAGCCTATTGCCGGAACAGTTTCAATCTTATCATAAGCAGAAGATTTACCAGCCAAAGCCTTCTTGAAATCATCTGGTGTTACGCGCTTATTGTACTGATTCACAAAGTGGCCCAGGTGGTCAAACACGCGGATATTCACATGGAACGGCTGAGTCGTCGGGAAAGACCACTGGGTGCAAGATTCATTGCTCTTTTTACCCGGAATCGTCGAAGCATCATTGCTATAGCAAAGTGTCGAATTGGTTCCCTGTCCAGCACCGTACACAACAGAAGTTCCAGGAGCATAAGCCGTATTTCCCTGACGGGGAGAACCAGTAAGCTTATCCGCATTATCCTTAGCCCACTTAATCGGGTCAACACCAGCAACAGCGGGGATCGGGGTCAACACGAGGTCAGCCGTCATATCAGTCGGAAGCTTTCCGTCTTCACTCCTATCGGCCAACTCAGAAAGCGTCTGAGCTTCATTTGAAAAGTCTGGACGGTCATAAGCAGGATCATCCGGAATCACGGCCACAATTGCCTGAGCCGTATAAGAAATCTGGCCCCACTTTTCACGTTCATCAAACCCTTCAACATGCTTGCCAGACACAGATGCAATATAATATGTAGCCTTGTGAGACCACTGCATCAGCTGATCCCATACATATTTAGGATAGCCGCTATTGCCGTCGTCCTCAAGCCCCTGGCTCCACGGCACATTGAATGCGATGCGGTCGCCACCCAAGAGACCACCAGGCACTTCCACCACATTCCCATTCGCATCAATTCCCATCACCTTACCTTCAAACTGATACATTTGACCATCGGCCCCCTTATCAGTCGGTCCAGTTATGGAAGTCACATAGAAACCGTAAACCATTGTAACTACAGAATCTGTTCCTGCAAGGGTTTTTAACTGTTTTCCATCAGGACCAAGAACTGGTTCATCGCGCATAACAACCATCGGGGGCACCAAATCTTTATTTGTCAAGATCATATTTAAGCTGGAATCTGCAAGGGGTACGTTCATGTACATGCTGTTATGAGAAACACCCTTATCATCCACCTTCACAACGACATTATTCACTGTAGGCTGACCATAGCGAGACGGAGCAAGTTCTGCAAGAGACGTACGGATGTAAATGTTAGAACCATCAGACTGACGGTCAGCATAGAAGAAATGCAAATGATGCCAGGTATCATCGGCCCAACCCATAGCGTCAGAGGCGCCCGCGCAGTTAGAATAAGTCGAAAGAGGTTCACCCACATGGCAACCATGATTATTTGCAGCCAATGTGAAAATATTAACCTTGCCAGGAGCCGAGAGGTGGGTACCGCCCAAGTCCACAACAAGTACGCCATCCACAAAGATCCACATATCATCGTCACCAGCAAATTCGAACACTTCAGGATCAAGCTGTCCGGCGGCGTTTAACTGGTTTGAATTCTTGTACTTGAAGCTAGCATACCCCATCATAGTGAAAGCGTAATTGCGAAGATGCTGCATACCAAGCGAACCATTTCTTGCCGCAGCCACATAAGCAGCGCTGTGTCCAGCACCATCGGCATTTATAGAACGCGGACCACCCAAAAGCAACCAGTCCTTACAGAGCTGGGCTGTATTTTGGCCCATGTAGTCGTACTGCTTATCGGCCCATTCATAAGCATATGGAGGACAGAAAATAGAGAGCGTCTGTGCGCCAAACTGTTCGCATACTTTATTTGGCTGAATCTTTGCATTACAAGGCTTATCACCGACTCTTTCTCTTGAAACAGGATCAATACTATCAAGCGGAGAATAGCCACCATTGTTATAGTTATAGTCGTAGATGTAGTACTTGGAACCTTGAGGATCCTTCCCGATATCCATGGTCGCATAAACAGTCTTATTTACAGCCGGAACATCGGTAAACCACTGATCAAAGAACTGGTTATCGCAGGCTTCCGTCTGTTTCTTGATATGCACATCATAGAGCATATCAATTTTGTCACTTCCAGCCGCCGGGGTAAACTCCAAATAAGGATATACCATACCAGGCGTGTAGATCACCGGATTTGCCCAGTTGGTGCCGCCATTCGGACACTTGTAACCACTTACACCAGGTTGCGCATTTTTGTAGCCACGCAGTGTATTACCGTTATTTTTATCAGAACACTCGCCGTATTCCAAGATCTGATTCGTAACAGAGGTTCCCTGCAAATACCCCGGCAAAGACATATTTGGAGTCATCGGAAGACCATCCGTACCAATCTTTGCACCATACCCCATGTTAATCGTATTCATGTTACCACAGGTTTTGTGATATTGATCGGCTCTCATATACCAGTCTTCATCGTAGCCAAAGAACTTCATGGCTGCGTTACCCACCTGGTAGTTATATATTTGATCCAAATGCTGAACAGATTCTTCGGAGAAGTTTTCGAAGTCAGGATGATTCGGTTGAAAATCACGAACAATAATATCCAACGTACGGACATCTTGAGTCTTTGTTTGAGCAAACCCGGTTACAGCGCAACCAAACAAGGCACCAAGGGTTATCCATTTATTTAATTTCATAATATTCCAATCTCCACCTAATAATAGGTTACAACAATTCCACCTAAATATAAACCAATTCAAAAGGAATGAGGTCGCGTAATAATGCAAAATATATGTAAAAACATAAATTCTTGAGATTTTTTGACACCACCCGTATAATATCAAGATATTCATTCTTTTTTTCGCGGCTGATTCTGACTGGATTATCTATTTTTTCGTCCATGAGTTGGTCCATTGTATTTTTTGCTATCATGATGCTCTTGCTGTTACGCATTCTGCGGCTCAGAATCCGCGCAAACAGCTCCAGATCAGAATCTTTCAAGCGACTTCCACCCAAAGATCAGCTTGCAGTACTCAAAGAATGCCTTCTGAACAATCCATCCGAGGCAAATCTCAGAAATCTCGCTGATTTTGCAGAAAAAAATTCGTTAAATATCGATGTAGAAAGCTATCGACCGTTCCTCAAGTCGCAGTTGGAAATATTTGGCCGCAAGGATGCGATCGCAGAAGACAACGAGTTATACATCGCAGAAACAACATGGATGGACAAAATAAAGCCCCTTGAATTTGAAGAGGCTGAATCGTTCAAACAAGAAAACGAAACACCAAAGTATATCGAGCGCACCCTCGAAGGGATAGCCCGCCTGTACTCCGACGAAGCAATACTAGGCGAACTCGCAAAACTCGCCCCAGATTATCCACACGCAAGTGAACTTGCCGAAAGCTACAAGCAGCTCATGCAGACCCGCGACGAAAGCCTCGCCGACGACAAGTCCCTCGAAGCCCTCCGCAAGCTCAAAGACGCCTGGGAAAACGATTTGCTGAACGTGAGGTTATGAGGTCTGGGCACGGCGCTGCGCGCCTTTGAGGTATGAGCAAGTGGAGTAATTTTTTGTCATCCTGAGCGTAGCGAAGCGAAGTCGAAACATCCAAAGAAGTCCCTTCACATTGTCACCCCGCACCCCGTCATGAGGGAAAAAGCCTAAACAGAAACTAACATCACCGTCATGCTGAGGGCAAAAAGCCCGAAGCATCCAGTTATTTCTCAAGAAAATCCAGCGCTTCGCCCGCCAGTTCCACACAGCGGTTGCACGGGATAATTTTGTTCGGGCGAATTTCCTTACACTTGGTAAAGCCCTGAGCGCCGCGCTTAAAGACATCTTCAATCGATTCAGCATGGTCGGGCTGCATCATCTTCGCGGCATAAAGCGCCCCGCACAAGCCGTCCGGAGCCTTTCCGCCACCAAAAGCACGGAACATCTCGGCAGCCTTCACAGCCTCTTCTTCGGACTTGCCCGTTGCTCGCGCATAGCCATAAGCAACAGCCATGGCACAGTTACCGCGCTTATCCGCATGGAATTTCTTTGAAAATTCGGCAATCGACATAAAAGCTCCTTTTACATTGTCATGCCGGCCACCGTGCCGGCATCACCTTTTCTTATAAATATATATATTCTAGACATGCCAAACGAAAACAACGACATCAAGAATCTCGACCTCGACCAGCTCATCGGCAACATGAGTTCCATCAACAGCGAAGACTACTGGTTCACCAAAGTCAGTAAAATCGAGGAACACGACGAAACCGCCGAGCCAAAGCAAGGCGAACAAGGCTAAAACGAGAAAGCCAAAACGGCGCCGTAACGCCCATCCAGAGGATTCAGCAAGGGAGAAATTTGCACTTGCAAATTGACGGATTCAGCGTCATTCAGTTTTCGTTGCTCTAAAAGCGCCTCTTTTTTTCGATTGTAATTATAGAAATCCCGCTGACGTCTGATTTTCGCGATACTAAAACCTCCATAAGCAATCCAAGAAGGCAAGACCAAAATTGCAGCGGTAATCGCAGCAGCGTCCAAAACAACATTTCCCCCACGGCATCCTTCGGGACCATAACAATCTGCAGCGCCTCTAGCGGCAAACACCAAAATCGGAGTGGCAATAGACAATCCGACACTCGTCCAATAAAGCACTTCGGACATTGTCTCATTCGCACGAAACCTTTGATAATTATAATTCGCTAAACTGTCATAATACGCCGCGGAATCAACTGGCGTAACCACAGCCGGTTCATTAGCCAAGCAAGGCATCATCAACAACGCAATACACAACAAAATAATTTTATGCGAATTAATATAAAAAAAGAAACTCCCGCAAACACGAGAGTCTCTTCAAGATGGAGATCCCCGATCAAGTCGGGGATGACAAAATAAAAAAACTCCGCAAACCATGTTGCAGAGTTTTTAAAATCAATTTTTTCTTAGAAGCAAGCAAAGCAAGGCGAACAAGGCTAAAACGAGAAAGCCAAAACGGCGCCGTAACGCCCATCCAGAGGATTCAGCAAGGGAGCGATTCCAACTTGCATGGACAAGCCCGATTTTTTGGATTCCTCCCATTTTTGGTAATATTTTTCATATTTACTGCGGCGAACTAATGTCGCAATTTCAAAGGTAATATACCCAAGACCAGCAGTTCCCATAATAGCTAAAGGAGCAATAATCCCAACCTTCTCCATGGTAGATATTTTTCCACCGCGAACTCCCGCCCCCAAAGCCACAGGCAAAGAGATACAACCAGAAGCAATCATGCCTCCAATATAAGTCCAGAACATCACGTCTTTCACAAAAACATCGGTGTGATATTTTTCCAAATTGTACTCATACATTTTCTGATAATACGCCACCGAATCAACAGGAGTTTTCACAACAGAAATCGAGCCGTTCAGAGACTTTTCCTGCGCAAAACTGAACGAACAAAGCAAAATCAAAGCTACAATCAAATGTTTGTAAAAATGCATGCAAATAAAATAGAATAATGATTCCAGATTCTCTGAAAAAAAAGCGAATAACTGACAAAGCAACAAAAAAGATATATAGAACGAAAAAAATCTCGCGAGAACGCGAGAGTCTCTAAAAATGAGATGCCGCCTTCCCCGTTTCGAGGACTATATCCACTAAGCAGCAAAGCTGCAAGTGGCTATTAGCAAGTGCGGCATGACAACACAAAAAAGACCCTGCAAAAACTTGCAGGGTTTTAAAATCAGGAATTTTTTCAGTTGCGAGCAGAGCAAGGCCGCAGACCCGAAGCCGTACAAGTCGTACGGCGAGAGGTCGAGAACGCCGCTATGCGAAGCAAATGGAAAAATTACTTATCCGTCAAAACGGCGACGCCCGGAAGCACCTTACCTTCGAGCAATTCGAGGGATGCGCCACCACCCGTAGAGGTGTGGGTCACCTTCTTGTCAGCGCCGTACTTCTTGGCAGCCGTAGCGGTATCGCCACCACCGATCACGGTGATTGCGCCAGCAGCGGTAGCTTCGACGATAGCGTCGGCCATAGCCTTGGTAGCCTTTTCGAAAGCTTCGAATTCGAACACGCCTGCAGGACCGTTCCAAACGATGGTCTTTGCAGACTTGATAGCGTTCACGAAGAGCTTGGTGGATTCAGCGCCCACATCGAGGCCCATCCAGCCAGCCGGAATGCCTTCAGCGTCAGAGACAGCCTTGGTAGCAGCGTCGGCAGCAAACTTGTCAGCAGCGATGTAGTCCACCGGGAGGATGATTTCCTTGCCAGCAGCCTTAGCCTTAGCCATGAGATCCGGAACGAGCTTGGCACCTTCTTCGTCAAACAAAGAAGAACCGATTTCGATGTTGTTGAGAACCTTCTTGAAGGTGAAAGCCATGCCACCGCCGATGATGATCTTGTCGGCCTTGTCGAGGAGGTTGTTGATGAGCTGGATCTTGTCAGCGACCTTTGCACCGCCGAGGATGGCGAGGAACGGACGCGGAGGATTGTTGAGGACCTGGTCGAATGCCTTGAGTTCCTTGTTCATGAGGAAGCCAGCAGCACGCTGCGGGAGTTCAACACCAGTCATGGAAGAGTGGTCGCGGTGAGCGGTACCGAAAGCGTCGTTCACATAAACGTCAGCGAGCTTGGTGAGGCTTGCGCGGAATGCCTTGACGGCTTCCTTGTCGGCCTTTTCCTTAGTTTCGGTGCCATCGGCGTTCTTGATCTTGCGCTTGCCTTCTTCTTCGATGTGGAAGCGGAGGTTTTCGAGGAGGATGATTTCACCCGGCTTGATAGCAGCGCAGGCAGCTTCAACTTCCGGACCAACGCAGTCCGGGAGGAACTTCACCGGCTTCTTGATGAGTTCTTCGAGCTTCTTAGCAACCGGAGCGAGCGTGTACTTCATGTTCTTTTCGCCATTCGGACGGCCGAGGTGGGAAGCGAGCACGACGGCTGCACCCTTGTCGAGAGCGTACTGGATGGTCGGGAGAGCGGCTTCGATACGCTTGGTGTTGGTGATTTCGCCAGTCACCTTGTCCTGCGGAACGTTGAAGTCAACACGGATGAACACGCGCTTGCCGGCGAGTTCGA